>QMCD01000236.1_pt1 | contig 43696 bp, 30 predicted proteins | sample 1821841 | NCBI WGS metagenome assembly QMCD01 (sample SAMN01991225, study PRJNA193472) | Termite gut metagenome, whole genome shotgun sequencing project. | isolation source: worker | host: Macrotermes natalensis
AAAATAGATAAAAAAGTAATTGATATGTTTAAAGATTGGAGAAGTAATTAGTCTATGAATAGCGAATTTAATAAACAACTTAATGTAATATTAAAAACAATTGAAAAACTAAAAGAGATGTCTAATGAAAATAAATATCTTAGTAATAATGAATATTTATCATATCCTAAGAATTCATATACAATACTTGATACTTTAGATAATGATATATTAGGTATGTCATTTAGACTTAGCTTTTTGGTTCAAGAATTCTCAAATGAGATTGTATATCCATCAGCAGAAAAACTAATGAGTTATTTGAAAATTCGTAGAAGTAGGTTCTATGAAGTGATGAATATTTTAGAAGAGAATAACATAATTAAAAGAGTTAAAAAGAGTGGAATTGGAGTTATATACTTTAATCCATTTATACTATGTATCAGTAGTAATGTAGATCAAGAAGTAGAAGATATGTTTAGAAAGGATGATTAGTTAATATGTCAGAATTTACAACCAGTGTAACAGTAAGTAAACAAATTGATAAAATTACAAATGCGCTAAATGAAATAAAAAGAATAATTGAAATTGATAAAGATATTAGTAATGATGAAGTTCATATGAGCAAAATAAACTTATCACAAGATATAAAATCTGTATCATTAGGTGCTATAGGATTACTTACACAGCTAGCTCTTTATATTGATGGCGAGTATAATATAGTTAAAATAAATGATGAATTACCTACTATTGAAACACTTGTTGATTTAATGAATGTTGATGAGAAGTGGATAAATAGATTATTAGATGAATTGCATATGGCTAAAATGATATCTAAATCGATAAGAATATTAGGTGCAGAACGTAGACTTAATATATATATAAATCCAATACATTTTTATTCAAGCGATTTTATACATCCAGATGTTATAGATATGTTTATGTAAAAATGTAAAAAAAAGGACATAGTTGCGATTTATTTTCGCTTCTATGTCCTTAATTGTTTTTGTCTAAAATAGTATTTCTGCTTGCGTCTCTTTTCCGGCTTCTACTTCGGCTGTAGAGAAGCCTAATCTTCCATCCCATGCTTGGTCAGCCAGGCAGTTAGAGAGGCTTGTATAAGGCTTAAAATCGATTATAGGTACGTCGAAACTTCTAATGATGCGCGGGAAACGTGAACCAATTACTGGTCTTTGTCTTATATTCATACCTATAAACATACTATTATCATTTTTTCCGAATGATGCATATACATAGGTAGTAAATCCTTCAATTTCTGGAGTAGCTGTAAATTGTTCAGTATCTAAATTAAATGAATAAGCTCTTATAAATGGAGTATCCGCAAATGATATTATGAATATTTTACCATCGGGCGACCAATCCATTTTTCTATAAGTTCCAATATTAAATCCATTTGGAATTGTATCATTTATAACTTCTGTAACAGTATTATCAAGATTTAATCTATATAGTCTTAATTCATTCTCGTATGTATATGCTACCATAATATAAAGACCGGAAGGATGCCACACCATATTCTTTGCTCTTGTTGTACTATTATGCATATTTAATGTTGTTAAAAATTGTACTTGCTCTGCACCATTAATTTGATATAAGTACGCTGTATACGGTGCATCATTTCGCTGAACTATAAACATATTTTTTGTTGGATTCCATAAAAATAATTGACCATCAAATGCCTGATCAGCACCAGCAGGATTAAGTTTTGATAACGTATTAGTTGCTTCATTATATTTAAATACACTACATCCACTATAAGCTTCTCCTATTCCTATATATTTAAAGTCATAGCTCCATGCTGCATTTATTCCAGTCCTTCTTGTGCTATCACTTGTATATATAGTAGTCCTAGGCCACTTATAGGTCGGCTGATTTGCATCATATTTATATATATCTATATTATATCTATTTGTTGATTGTCTATTCCATCCAGCTGCCATAAATAAATCTGAATGCTTATAGAACTCTACTGAAAGTAGTGTACTTCCCGTAGTATAACCAGGAGTGCTATCTATATTATAGCTTCTTGTAGATTCATTCCATGTTCCCACATAAATATAGGCATAATATGGCGTCCAACCTTCTCTATAATACATAAGTACTCTGGAAGAATCAGGCGAAACAGGATTAGTAAATGTATCAAAATCTGCGGCGGTAGGGATAGAAAATCCGGTATCTCCAGTTTGAGTTTCCATATATTTAAACTCATCCCCAAATTGCGGTGTCTCTACCACATAAATAGCTTGAGAATGAGTTAAGTTTTCCGCTGCATACCCATCAACCATTTGACCTGAAAACCCTTTTGCTATCTGGCTGATTTTTAAAACGTTTTCAATTGGAGGATCATTAATACTAGCTGAAACGCCTTGTGCTTGTAATTCATCAACCAGTTCTTGAGCTATTTCAGTTAGTTTGCCTTGCATTGTAGACCAACTACTACCTATTCCTGTCCCATCCTGTACCCATTCAGCAAGATCATCCTTGGCTTTATTTACATATCCTTCTAATTCTCTTTCTGCTGTTTGAATATTTGATGCTATCATATCAGCGATTGGATCTATTGGAACATTTATAGCTTCTTTTGAAGTCATATCTTCATATAATTCAGTAAAGTTATTATCTAATACGTCTAATATATCTTTAGTTACCTGGCCGATATAAATTTCTTGTCTCATTATTCAACCTACCTAAATATAATATCTACTGTGATAGTACTACCTATAGTTGCAGCGGCGCGCGTATATCCAAACCCCTGAAATCCACTCTCTAACATATTTGTTTTTACATTAGTAAGTGCTTTTATTACAGAGTTGGTGGCATATACTTTAGCACCTTTAACAAAATTCTGATTAGCTAACCCGGTAAGAGGCGTAGATGGATAAGGTTGTATATTTGCTATTTTACGAACATTATTTATAGGGGCGTCGGTGTCATCAACATCGACGCCTTTGTTTCTCAATTCAGTTACTAAACTTTCACTTATAGATGGTAAATCTGCTAATATATCTTCCCATGTATCAAATATAGTACGAAATTTTATAAAGTTATTTACTATAGTTTTTGCATTTGTAGCAAAATTATATAACTCCTGCACCATATCTTGCACATTAGTAGATAAAATATTAGTAGATGGAACAAATGATGTATTTCTTGCAGTTATTGTGCCTAATCCATTCTGTAATTCTTCACAATTTCCATTTACTTTATCTATAAATTGCTGCCCAGTATCTCCTACGATAATAAATTGTCTCATTTATTTAATCCTCACTTACAAAAAGTGTATATTGCTTCTAGTGCTTCTTGAGCATTACTTGCTACAACTGTTGCGCTAGCAACAAAGCTTACATTTTCTGCCCTTATATCTGCCGATTGTTCATATAAAGTTATAAATGATTCATTTAATTTATTGGTTATTATTGCGCCCAGATCTCCAGCTGCTATTCTAACTACTGCCATTAATTACATCACTCCCTATACATTCTGGTAGATAACGCCATTGGATCTTAGTACGCCAGTAGCAGTCATAGAATACTTCAAATTATTATCAAACTCGTTAATACTTATAAAGAATTCTCCTTCTTCCTTAGCTAATATATAAGCATAATCCATGTTTGTATTGTTAGGTAAACCAAACCCCGGTCTGCCATCTGAAGTATTTGCACCGCTGTAATGCGTTCCTATAACAGCAAATAAATCTGGATAATCTTCCCGCGCCAAAATTCTACCGTCGCAAAGCTCCCAAAGTTCAGATGTTTCTACCATTCCTTGCCATTTAATATTTCCAATTATATATTTAAATGGAACGCCGAGAGCATTCCATCTTTCTCTATCTCCTTCAAGCAAGTGAACTGAACTATCATTTATGTGCGTGTCTAAATCTTCCTGGTCAGCCTTGCCATTCCAATCAGTTCTTTCTTCGTTTGTTATATGGCGAGTTTCATCCTCTAAGTGATCGTCCAACTCTTGTTCTATTTCATCTAGTCTGTCGGTTAATTCTTCATCTAAATCTTTTATTTTTCCATCCAGAATACGGCCTTGATTTGCAGAAAGTGCATCCGTAGTACTGTCAGATTCTAAATTATCTATTACATTTATATCGCTGCCGCCGCCAGTATCAATTTCATCAATCTGCTCTTGCAAATCATCTATTAAGTCTTTTATAACTCTACCTTGATTTGCCGACAATGCATCTTCTGTACTGGTTGATGTAAGATTATCTATAACATCAATTTCACTTGATGCTTCAACTTCTACCCATCTACCATTTTCTCTTGCATATTGATTGCCATCACGAGGCGCATCTTCAATAAAATCTTCTATATCTTCTTTGCTTGCAAATCCAGTGTGCCCAGATGATTTATAATCTAAATTAGTAAGATGAGAGTGATCGCTCGATAATTTACCACCATTGCCAGCTGTTTCTTCATCTATAATCGCCGCAATTAATTCCCTGGCTTCGCCAAAACGCAATGATATATATCCATTACTTAAATTACCATCAATTGCGGTTACCATTACGTTGTCACCAACAGAAATAGTCTCATGTGTTTTATTTAAAAAGTTAAATATTTGATCAGTACCAGCAAGCCGTACATCTGCTCTTTTCCCACTGGCTGATACTGCGGTAATAGTACCAGGATATTTAGTTTTTTTTGGCATCATATCATTTACAACTTTTTTTATAACACCAATTAATTTTTCAACAACTATATTATCATTCATTACTTATCACCCAGTCGTAGAATCTACGCCATAGACTTCTTTTGCATAATTAGATAAGAATAATAGATCCATAACACATTTTTCATCTGCTAAAAAGTCGGACATAACGAATCCAACTCCCATAAATTTGTAGGATATATCATCTTCTTGTTCTATTATGTCTGCCAACCTACCAATTGGAGATATAATGTTGCGCAATTGAGTATCATATATTGCAGTATTAGGTGCGCCCGCAATTGCCATAAACCTACCATCTGCGGACATTTTAACATTATTTATTAAAGTCATTCTCATTGCGGGATTATTCATAGGTAATATTATATTATTTCTATTTATACTGTATGCAGATACAAAAGGATCATTTTGATGAACTAATAATAAAGCAGAAGTATCAAATGAAAATGCCACATGTGTGCTGGCTGGGATTTCAAAGTCAGGTGGTTGTAAATATACATACATTCCATCTATTATTTGGTATATTAAAATCGTACCAGGCGTGTTGTATGATACTGCTAGATACTTACCATTGGGTGAAAATAAAGCGTCTGTAGCACCCGACAATGGCATGTGTGTTGAATTCGGAAGTCTTGTCAGAACTTGATTTATATTCTCATATGTATATACAGATAAAAATGGTTCATCTAAATATGAAGCAGCAAGCATCCTTCCATTTGGTGCCCAACTCACACCAGTTACTGTATCGGTTGGTCTACCTGTAGCATCTGGCGTGTTTAAATAAACAGGAGGATTAACTCCGTCAAATGTATACACGCTTAAATATGGCGCGCTATGATGGCCTATGGCAAATCCGCTATTATCCGGCATCCATCCTATATCATTTACTACTCCTGGTGGTCTAATTGATGGTGTTGGTATATTAGTTATTGATGTACCATTTACTTCATATAAAAAGAAATATGGAACATAACTAGATCCTAAAGCAAGATATCTACCATTTGGTGACCATGACACACAAGTAACTGAACCTAGCGGAACTACTTCTGGCATTGATAACCTAATAAAATACTGCCCATCAAACGTATATACGCTAAAATATGGTGGAGTTACATGACCTAATGCTAAATGACTACAATTATATGAGAATTCAGCGTCCAGCGTTTCAAAGAAAGGAAGTTGTGGGGCATCGAAAGGGACGCCCCAGCTTGCAACTTTTAATCCTTGCACCCATTGATATTGTGCCATATCTTCAGAAGCATATCCTCTGAACCTTATGACTATCTTTCTTGGCCCTGCTAATGTCCTTATAATTGGCCCATATTCCTCTATAGGAGTACCATCAGGCACAACTACATCATGAAATTGGATGCCTCTCCTTACGCCATTAAATCCATTTATAAGCCTAGTAATTGCTTCAAGGAATGGTGTCATGCCTGGGTTAGTAATTTGTTGTGACAAGATTTACCTCCTTTCTATTTAATCAATGTCTTCATAATAATTTGTAAGTCTTTCGGAATTTCACCTTCGGCAATACTTATGCCTCTAAACCTTGGATTATCACTTATTGCAATCATATCTTCCAAGTCATTAAAAATATCAATCTCGGGATCGGCAGTTGTTTCATAAAAGAAAGCATATGGAGTTTCTGCTGTTATAACTACAAATGCTAATCCATCTTGTGACCAAATTATATCTGTTGGTTGAGAAGTTGGCAATATATCTGGATTTAATTCTATCTTAATAAATTTTTCAGTTGGTTGATTCCATCTATACATTTCTAAGTATGGAGCAGTATAATAACCAATTACTAAAAATAATGCATCTGTTGACCATTTTGCTACTACTGGTGCTCTTGTGAATGTTACTCCAACATTAGTTAATAACGTTGTTTCATAATCATTTCTATCGAATTTATAAACTCCAATATATGGAGTTCCAATAAGTCCTTTTACAATATATCTTGTATCAGATGACCAGTCAACAGTTCCATAATCATTTATTGCTACGTTTGCAACTCGATGATAAGTAGTACCAAGTCTTATTAATGTATATGGTATTAATATATTACTCGACGAAGGAGAAGCATAAGCATTATACTTATTATTAATATTTATTGAAGATATATTATCAAAATAAGTATAAACTTCATCTTTTATCCAATACATATTTGCATTTACTGCTGTTGAAGATATATAATTTTTACCATTATTAAACCAATAACCATTGCTTATTTTATCTGAAGTACTTAAAGCATTGGGTAAAAAAGTAAATCGTTCATTTTCCCACTTATATATTCCTTGATAAAATTTTATATATTTACCGTCAGGCGTCCAGTTTTCAAGTATCTGCACAGCTCCAAGATTTATATTAGGACTTATTCTCACTTCTCCTTCGAATCCAATATTAGTCATAATTCTTGAAGCCGTATCATTAATAGCGTCAAATTTATAAACAGCTACATTAGATATTGAACCATTACTTTCGCTTAAATTTGCATTATCTGTTATTATGTAATTTCCATCTGGTGACCATCCCATACCACGAGCCAGCATATTTGGTTCAGGATTAGTTATAGGTATTTTTATATAAGAAATATTATTATTAGTACCTGGAATAATTTTTAATATACCGAAGTGTATAGCACTTGTATTCTCATTTACATTTCCATAAATTAGATAATCTAATTTAGGATGCCACGATAATATAACATGTTGACCATTTAATTCTGTATTGCTTATTGTAAATTCAGTAAAATTTAAATCAGAATTAGGAAGTATGGCAAGTCCTATTCCAGGTCTTGTCGCTGCTATAAAATTACCAGAATAAGACCATTTAGCATACGTATATGTTCTTGAACTAGATATCCATGTTCTTGGATTTTCTCTTATAGTATACTGTATTCCATTATTTGCGTATCCAAATACTCTTGTTGTATCATTTGGATGTATTAATAACGTAATTGTACGATCTAAACTACTATATGCATCTACCATATTTAATAATGGGCCAGATTTTTCAAATAAATTATGACTTGAAGTAACTGATCCTCTTGAACCTAATAAAACTCTTTGTCTATCTAGATCCCAATTTACATATATTGAGGATTGAGTTTCTAATACAGAAAAACCAGAACCTCTTATAGTTCCCAAATCTCCTAAATTTATAAGATTTGACATCTTATACTATACCTCACTTATCAAACTTAATTCGTCGTTTAGTAATCTATATATATACATTTTATTTAATCTTATATCTAATGTTGATATAAATCTGCTATTATAAGCCCAACTTAAATCAGCCATGTCTATGAATGGAAGATTTTCGGGTGGGGTTAATTTTATAAAAGTATTTATATCTAATTTATAAACTGTCATTTCATTATTTACTAATGCAAAATATCTATTATTGTGTGCCCAATATGCTTTTTTACTTTGGATTGGATTTTCCATTGCGAAATTAGTTAATGTAAATTGAATACTTTGTGCATTATATTTATATATTTGTATATATGGTTCTACTTCAAATAATATAATTAAATATTCATTATTATCAGACCATGCAAAATTAATTGGAGCCGCTGGTAATGGTATATTATATTGAAAACTCAATTTATAGCTAGCATCCAATGTAAATACAGATATTTGATGACTATTATTAGCCCAATTATCTATAACACAAACTCTTCTATCTAAAGACCATGCAAATATATCAAACGTTTCTTCATTATAAAATGGAGCTAATGAAAGTGATAATTGAAATCTTCCTCCTGATGTAAATTTATATCTATAAGGTAGTATTCTTTTAGTATAAACAGTATTACTATTTTTTATTAATAAAGATTCTACTCCTACTTCTGCTAATATATTGGCATTACCAGTACCATAATCCGATATAGGTATTTTTGTAAAATCATCAATAGTTAATCTATAAAGTTCTATATATGGCGCAACAGAATAACAAAATACAGCATATTCACCATTATATGATATTTTTGTTACACTTGATGCATTTGGCAACGTAAATTTACGTAGCGTAGATAAAGCATATTTAGTTAAAATTGGATTTACACTACTTGGATCTGGTGGTACTGGATTAGATCTAAATCGATATAATGTATCATTAGTTAATATAATATTACCGTCAAGTCTTGCTACTGCGGTACTCTCACCATAGTAATATGCAAAATAAGGCAATGTAATTCCTGTATTTTCAAATCTTAGATTATTTGTATTTACATCAAGAATTGCACAATACATTATATATCTTCCATTTTGATAAATTGCCATATTATTCCATTGTATAGGATTATCTGTATAATTACCTCCATCTGCCCCTCCGGCCCATATTATATCTGTTGAATCTAATGTCACATTGCTTGGAGTAGGCATTAAAGATATATATTCTTTAGTATGATATGATGATGCGCTATAAAGCCTTCTAGTTAATGTTCCATTTGGATGTCTAAATTTAATATATGCAAGCTCATTTACCATATCGATATTATTTGATACAGATAATCTTACTTGATAATCTATATATGTAAATTGTATGCGTCCATTAATAGATTGCCAAGATGATATAGGGCTTGGAGCATTATATAAATTTGCATTTTCTGTTTGTCTAACTCCTATACCAGGCCAACCAGAATATCCACTATCATTTCCAAATATAGCAAATCCTGGTTGAAAATCAAGCGTTGGTTTACCAATGTTTTCTTGATGATTAACACTCAACATTCTCAACGTAGAAGCTCCATTTGCTGTTGTATCTCCACCAAATGATATAGCATATCTAATACCACTTCCACCAACTTCGCCAAAACTAACATTGTCATATAAATAGTTAATTGGTCTTATAGACTGCGAATTAGATAAATAAGCAGTATCACCATCTATTAAAGTATAAGTTGCATTCATAGTTCTGCTCATTTTATATTTCATGGTAAAACTTGAATCTGAAACAATAGGATATGTACTTAAATTCATTATTTTGCCGTACTCTTCTATATTTTTAGATAAAGATATAGCTTTATATATTACTAAACTTTGTGAAGTCCCAATCATTGCTAAATAACCATCATATGACATAGAATGATCTGATATTCCACCTATATTTATCGTAGTATCCTTAATTCCAGTTATGCTAAATACATCTCTATCTATAGTATACGTAACTATATTAAAATTATAGTTAGATGTATCAAAAGCATATTTTCCATCAAACCATAATTCAGATGAATTTATTGATGGGTATACATTATTCCCCGCCATATTGTATGTAAAAAAGAAATTATTATATCCAAAAGCTCTAGGGCCACCAGCACCGGAATAAGAACCTGAATATGATGCATCATTCATTAAAAATAAAACATCACTTATCCAGCTTCCATAACCATATCCATTAAGTCTAGGAGTTCCACCCCGTCCTGGTGCTGCTTGTGGAAAATAAGATAGTGTATCAAAATCTATAAGAGCACAGTCATATCCAATCACAAATTTATTATCATATGAGAAATCCATATATATACTTAAAGAACTTTGTGGATATGATATATAATTACTATTAAATTGTAGAAGAGATAATTGATAATTAGATGAAATACTATAAAACATTCCCGTATATACATATTTATTATCATGTGTAAATACCATTTTATCTATTCTATAATCAAAAGTCTGTACCGTTAATAAACTAGTTCCATTGTATCTATATAATCTAGTTCTACCAACCTCAAATTCAGATTCACTTCTGTCTTGATAGCTACATGATACAAAACTATTATTATATATATAATAATGTAAATCACTTGGTAAATTAGATAAATCATAAATACTTATATCCATGGTAGTAGTATATTTAAGAGTAAGTGTATTATCTGAATTTACTGTATAAGCATTAAATATTGAATTCCTGTATGTACTGCCAGTTGTTTTATAAATGGTTAATAATGTATTATCATCATACCATTCAACACTTTCAATTACTTGACTATTTGATATAGACACCATATTTTCTAATATATTATTTGTTTTATTAAAATCAAAAACATATGATAAAGTTGATGTCGAACCGTAGTATCTGGCAATTTGACCTAAAAATATTTTTGTACCACTTTTATTCCAACTAAAATGATATGTGGTTTTAGAATTAGTTATTTCTTGTGGTATTTGTATATTTAAATCTATGAATTCAGTTCCATTATATTTATAAATAAATATTTGAGATGAACCTATTGACTGACCATAGTCTCCAGAAGCTCCTAAATATAATCCATCTTGTGACCATGATATATTATAGAAACTTTGATTAAAAGGCTGCGCTAACTCAAATGCATTCATAAATTGTAGGTTTGCAGTACCTAAAACTCTGTAAAATTCAATAAACATAGTATATAATCCACTATTATTACTTCCAGATATAAGTCTTGCATAAAACCCTGCTGATGAAAACTGATTCTCAAGAAAATTAATATAATATCCTAAATCAGCATAGTTTCCTGGAGGCAATGGCAGATTTCTTTTTGTATTACCATTTAATATTCCATTTGTAAACAAATACATTCCTGTCTGCTGAGGACTAACATTATTTTGCGAGGCCGCATTTACATATATATAAACTATATCTCCCAATGGTCTAAATTCTATCTGTAAAACAGAATCAGTTATCAATCCTTGAGATGAAAGTAATTCAAATCTTTCAGCTGGAATATTGAATTTATAAATAAATAAATATGGAGCAGTACTTGAACCTATTAATACATAGTCACCAGATATATGCCATACTATTGTATTTATACCACTATCTGTATTAACTCCAGTATCATTAGTAACTATTGTCATTATTTCATCTTGAAATTTATATAATCTAAAACTATAATCACCCAGCCAAGCAAGTATGTATTTATCATCTTTTGACCATAATAATTTTCTAATAGGATTTTGCGGAAGATCATCTGGCAAGTTAAATTCACTTAGTGTTTCTCCGTTTACATTGAACAATAGCATTGAAGGAGAATCATTTCTTCCAATAATTAAATATCGTTTATCATGGCTCCATTCAACAGTATTTGCTCCTTCTAATGGTTTATCAATTATATGAACAAAACTATCAAAAGCTTCATCCCAATTACTTTCCATATAACCATAAATAGGATCGCCATCTATCAAATCACTTTGAACAATACCTTCGAATGGCGTCCAAGGATAGTTGTTAATATCAAATCCTTTTATAAGTTTAATTAACTCTTCATATTCTTCTATAGGAGTAGGATCAGGCACTTCGATATCGTGATATTCAATGGCTTCTCTAATATCATCTAACGCATCTATACTACGCTGTATATAATCTTTAACTACTGGCGCTTCTGGGCTTATTTCTGGTACTAATTCGATATCAATTGTTGGTTCAATAGCCATTAAAAATCACCTCCTATCAAACTAGACATTATATCCATCCATTCTTCTTAATAAAATAGTACCAATATATCCAAGTGAATCATCAACATAACGTACCATTTCATCTACTATTTCATCTAAAATTGTATCTAACTGCGGAAAAGCATCTTCTATATTTTCAAAGTTAGTATTTATTTTACGTCTGACTTCTGCTCCTGGTTCATAATTCTCGAAATATTCCATGGGAGGTATCGTTATTGGAGTAACCGGATTCGGTCTAACTGGAGGTGTAGGAACTTGTGACATCTACTTACTTCCTTTCTATCTATACTGACGATGGAGCAACTTGTAATTCGTAATATGGTAATGTAGCGATATTACTTGCTACTATACTCGCTTGGCCTGTAACACCCAGAGGAAGAGTTATACTTTGTATAATAAATCTTTGTTGCTGATATCCATAATGCTGATCAGTAATATTTATAACTCTATCTACGTCTAGGTGCGGGATTGGCATTGATTGTATTGTTATTCCCTCTTGTAAGATTGACTTTCTTTTGAGCATATATTCGGCGTATTCCTTGGCTCTTTGTTCGGAGTATGCCATTGGTGAATCAATTATAACAGCTTCCTTGCGCCCGATATATTCAATTCTTGTAGGAGAAAATGGATTATGATTTTCGGCTGTCCAAGAACATACTATACCATCAACATTGCTGCCCACAACAGTCATTGAATTTATTACATTGGTATAATTAAAACTTAATGTAGAACCATAATATTCTGGCAATACATCTGTATAATCCCAAATTGGTGCATCTTGTGAGTATGACATATCTGTGGTACCAGACCGGACGTTCAATCGCCCGGTCTTATCATAATATATATTTGAACCAAGTATATTTGCTAACTCTATCAATATTGTACTCATATACTCACCAGGTGCTTTTTTAAGTGTGTAAGGCATAACAACATCTTTATAAATAGCATCAAAAAATGGTTCAACTGAATCAATTACATTGCCATTACCAATCGGAAGCATCAAAGTATCACGAAAAATCTTGTAAATTGGTTGGCCGGCTTCAATTAAATGTGTGCCAATTAGTTGATTATATCCAAGTTCCGGGCCAAGTATACCAAATTTATCAACACCAATTATATTTACTGTTTTACTCGATAACGTATTAATATTTATTGGATTGCTAGTATAATATACTCCTTGCGAAAACCAATATACATCATTATTTATATCATCTTCAATGCCCACAAATAATCTAAACTTTGTATTGATCCAAAATCGACCAGTCTCATAAGATGGGTTCAATGTTCCATCTACATTTATTAGGCTTAAATTGCAAGACATTCTAACGCCTTGCTGATAATTCATTGTTATAACACCGCTGCCGCTAGAACTTAAATCGCCGGAAATCTCACCAATGATACTCTTTTCACTCTGGTCGATAAGTTCAAGGCGCACCACTTGTCTTATTGCATTTGTGTATAATAGTTCTATATACCTAGGAGTTATTGTATCTAAATAGTCCAAAACAATGCCTCCTATTCATCAGCAACAATAATTAGTGTACCTTCTGGCAACGCCGCAATTTGCGCATCTGTTGGGGCGGTATCAAACATAACTACTTCTCTGGGCGAATATATTCCATTATTATCCATTACATTGATTGTATTATATGTTCTGCCAGAAATATTTAAACGTAATGGTGAAGCTTCCGTGCCTCTACCCGTTATTGTTCTATTATCAACTATTATCTGATTATCACGATTGATTGGCAACTCTCCACCTCCATTTGGTTCATCAAAACCAGGTACAAATATTTCTTTATCTGCTGTCTTTTGTACGTTTACATAATTTTGTTCTTTACCTTCGGCAGTGTAAATTCGGCTATTGGTTACATCTTGTGTTTCTATAAATTGAAACATAATTTGGGTTGGAACTTCATCATATAATATTTGTTCTGTATATTTAGCTGTCGAACCTAGATTTAAATGACCTAATTTTATTTGTCCTTTTATATCTTTTAATAGTACCATATTACTAGAACCTACGAATTCTTGCCATGCTTGCAATATTTCAATTGGTTCGCGATATCTTTCACCAGAACAAGCCATTCCACCAATCAAAGCAGTAAATGATATTGTTTGATAATTCATTTTTCCTTTTGCTACTTTTGGATATTTAGTAAATGTATTAAAAGGCATAAAATCAATGTTCTGCAATATTTCCATAGAAGTAAGATTCAAGTCAAATAACCAAACTTTTGTTGGTCTAAATACGTTATCTCCAATTTGTTCAAGTCCTGTTATCGACCAGTTGCGCCAGTCTGTGTATACATCATTGGTACGAATCGATAATCCCATTTCATTTTCTGTAAGTATCATAATATCATATGTATAATCAGTACGGTTCGCAACATTATAATCCTTTAAGAAAAATTGTAACTCCGGCACCTCTGCAACAAAATGTGAAATAGTTTCACCTAATTTGCGTCTATATACTCTCCATCCAATAGCAGGTTCTAGTAATCCATCTATTATACTAGAATCTATGCCATTTGTAAATGTAGCTATGATAAGAGGATCATCCCAATCAAAATCATTCCAAGATGGCAAGTAAAAAGGATCATTAACTCTATCCAACTGTTGTTGTGTAATTCTATCCTGTAAAAATATTAGATAATCATACTTAACGCCAGGATATAGTGTTATTTTATCATATGCCATTAGAATATCTCCTTAATAAGTACAGTATCAGGCAACATAGTTATCTTAAATCTCTTTGTAAATGGTAATGTTTCTACCCAATAGTAATGATCGAGCCAATTTTCACGATCATACCACAAATAAACCGTATCCGGCAAAGGATTCACAACTGGCTGTAAAACCCATTCTTCTACGGCAAATTGATATAAGAATGTTTCTACTCCATCTTTATAATAATAGAACTTGCCGCCACGTATAAATACATAATACTCCAATGCATTAATTGTATCTTCTATTTGCAATACTTTGCCTTGAGAAAATTCGTTAATTGTTATATCTGTCATTAGCGTCCAGTTATCTGTAACACTTATAGGCTCTTCCGCAACATCATCATAATATACAGTACCTTCATCTATTACTAGACTATTAGTGCCATCGAAAGGAACATTTTCTTCGATGTGCCAATTTCCTCCTTCTGGTGGATCTGTCTTACCATGTGACCAAACATTGCGTCCCCATCTAACTAGAATTGCATTATCAACATAGAAAACCTGTGCTCCGGTTGGTAAATCTAAAGCAGGTGCATTATAATATACGTCAAATTTATATAGTATTGTTTGTGCTTGATTGCTGTTTGCATTCTCTATAAATCCTTCTATATAATAAGACTGTCCGGTAATAAATCCATCAAAATAACAAGTTAAATCAGAACTATAAACCCGATTCGTATCATGTATAATATTTTTCAATTGGTCATATATAATAAATCTATGCCATTTGATAGGTGAATCTTCCGGCTGATTATATTGCATGAGAAACTCATATTTTCTTGAATCTAAAGGCTCTTCTGGAATATTTATAATTTCTAATCCAATAGTTCCCATCGCCCAGAAGGGAAATTGTAGGCTATCTATGTAGTTTGTATATATTGTAGCAGGATATCCATTTTCAATATCCGAATTACTACTATTAGATACTAATACATTAGTTGTAGTATATAAAAATAGATATGGCTCTGATGAACTTGCAACCGCAAGATATCTACCGTTTGGAGTAAATCTTAAACTATTTACTGTACCTGCTGGCAATTGCGCCGGGTTCATCTTCTTTTGTAGTGATTGCCCGCCGCCTGTATATATAGAAAAATATGGAGTAGAGTTAAATCCATATGCGGCATAGTTACCGCCTTTTATATAGTTTATTGCTGTACCAGATGTTATGGTAGTATTTGCCGATCCACCAACACCCGATGATACTCGACGAAATACATTGCTAGACGATGTAGATGCAGTAGCTGTAACATACCATGCTGTAATATATGGTGTACCAACATGGGCAAATGCTACTTGTAAATAATTAGTTGTATGCCCCCAGCTAATTGACTGCACTGCCCCATTTACCACTGGCTGACTAGTATTTATTATTGAAAATATATCATCTGTTATTGAATATGTAACTGCATGTGGCTGTACTGAACTACCAATTGCTAAAAATCTACTATCAGATGAGAAAGATACTGCATTAACTTGCCCATTTGCTGCCAACGGAATCTCCGGATTTCTAGTTATTATACCAAATTCAGTGTCAGTACTAGTTTCATATGAATAAGCTAATATATATGGAGCATACTGACAACCTATTGCTATATATTTATTATCCATAGAACAATCTATAGAGGTAACTTTACTTTGCGGCATATAATCGGGCAACAATCCATTTACAAATGTATTTCCATCATAAGCATAAACAAATAGATGCGGCGATAATGAAGTTCCTACTAATAAAGTTTTCCCATCATTTGTCCATGCTACTGAATTAACTGAACTATCTGGCAGAGCTTCTGGGCTTGGTATTTTAACTAAACTTCCATCATCTAGTTTATAAAAAGTTAAATAAGGCCAAGTAGTTTGTCCTACTGCTAATATTTCACTATCTGGTGACCATGCTAATGTATTTAAAGAGTTATTTGGTGCTATGTCTGGCGTTATTACTCTAAATCTACCTTGATCCCATGAAGTTGTTACATATTCTGAATCCGAATCTTCAAAATTAATTGGAGAACCTATTGTTACTATGGCAGTTTCGCCATCTTTAACATAATCTAGTATAATTCTAGTTTTATTTTGATATTTAAGCGACATGCCAGATTTAATATTTGGATTCCATCTTATACGTAAAGTTGTTCCGGCATTATCAATTATTACAGTATCAGTAACAAATATTTCATTTTTTTCCTGAAATAGTCTTATTACCCAGTAGTATTGTCTGCCATTCTCCATACCATTATCTTCTGCTGGTATGATAACATTTAATAACTCTCCGGCATATAACGGTTCATCTAATTGAATTGTCCCAGTAGTATAAACCTGGTCAAAATCATATCCATCGTATATTGTTACTTCATATGCTGTGACGATAGAGGAGGAACCCTCTATCGTCGTAAAAAAAGTATTTTCTAATGTAGCATCTATTGCTAATCCATGATTAGGAGTAGCATTAATTGGTTTTAAAAGCAATTAGTTACTCCTTTCTTAAACGGTAATTGTATGCACATTTGCATACTGACCTAATTTAGATACGAACGAATTCATATCATTTACCCCATTCATGACTATATTAAATACATTATTACTTGTGTTTGATATACCTTGAGCCATTGATCCTATTCCATTTACAATAGAAGTTTTAAGTTTAGAAGCAAGCCCTTCGATATCGTACTTTCCTATTTCCATAAGGTTTTTAGTTAAGTCGGCAGGGATTACGCCATCACCCTTTTCCATGTATGTATATCTTCCTTGAGATGGGTTTCGTAGGATCAATTCTTGACCTAATTCATCTACTATTGCAGCACCTCTTCGCGCGTTTGTTGTCCCTTCAGCATATTTTGGTAGATATAATATTTCTCCAACTTTTGGTATACTTAATGAATTGCCAAATTGATCTTTCATTGCGCCAGTAATATCTTGCCTTGTTACATGCCCTCCATATTGAGCATTTATATTATTAGCCAATTGGTTTGCAAAACCAGAAACGCCAGATCCTCCACCAACGCCACGCTGTAGATCACTTTGTGTTACTACATATGGAAAATATTGATTATTAGAACTACCACCAAGCCCTGCATATCCACCAGGCCCAATTTGTGCACTTGATGATGGTCTATTACCAGATATAGGAGGCGCTCCAGCACCAATGCCTTGCCCAGCGTTTGCAATTCCACCACCAATACCTTGTCCTGCATTTGCAATTCCACCAAGTATTCCACCTATGCCACCACTGCCATAACTAGGTATACTACCATATGCGCCACCACCATAACCGCCTCCAGTCATACTACCCATTCCAGCCATACTTGATTGCGCTGCATTCATAGAGTTTTGTATGGATTGGCTCATTTGATCAGCACTTTGTGCAACATTATTTGCAGTTTCTTTGAATGCATTTTCAAAATCTTTTAGAGTTTGTTTTCTTTCATTCATTACATTTTTTTCGGTTTCTTGCGCTTGCCTTAATGCTTCTTGATACTGTGATAATGCTTCTCTTGCAGCTTGAACTTGTGCTTGCTGTGCCTCTTTTAGTTCATTTAGTGCGTCAATTTTTGCATTATTAGCTTCAATTTCTCTATCAATTGCTTCAATTTCTGCTTCTATCTGGGTGATATTTGATTGAATTGTTTCTTTATATAATTCTGCTTGCCCATTTAATATATCTGTTGTTATCTGATCTCCAAGCAATCTTTCGGCAACTAATTTTTGTTCAGCCAGAATAAGTTCATCAGTTATGTTTTTCCATTCTTCTTTATAACTCTCATAGTTTTCAATCATTCTATTGTTTGCTTCCATCTCGGCTTCTAAATCTTTTATATAAGCTTGAGATTGAGCATATTTAGTTTCCATCATTCGAACAAGTTCAGCTTGCTCTTTTACCAAGAAATCCATTGTAACAGTATGATTTAATGTTTGTGCGGCTATATAAGCATCTTGAGAATCTAAATAATTCTGAACTATATTAGCCCATGCATCACGCATTTCAATATAGCCATCAATTATTTCTTGGTTTGAATCAATTTCTGACTGCTTTTGTTGTAATAATGTATCATTTAGCTCATATTGTTTAGAAACAAAGTCAACCATTTGTTCATATTGCATGTTTAATATGTTTGCTTCAAACTCTGCGCCAAGCAACATACGAGCTTCTTTTAGATCTTGCTGATGTAAATAATCTGATATAACATTTTGCCATGCTTTTTTCTGTTTTTCATATGCATCTATTTTTTCTTGTATTGCTAATATTTCTGGATCATTTTCTAAAGCGTTAGCAGCAGATTCTTGATCACGATACCACTGATCTAAATTTTCTTGTGCTGCCTTAATAGCTTTCTGATCTTGTTCCCATACCCAACCTTGATCTGCATAATAAACTCTAATATTTCTTTGTGACTTAGCAGCAGCCAGCGCATCAAGTAAGCGTTGTAGCTCTATTTGCCTTTCTATAGCGGCATTTTCATCTTCAATAGCTTCTTTTTCAGCTATAATAGCATCAATACGCTCTTGTAGTCTGCCAATTTCATCATCTATAACCTTTACGGCAGTATTAGTAGCGCGTTCTAATTGATCCTGGCTGTCTTGGATTAGCTCCATTTCTTCTCTTTTTAAATCATTTATCTTTTCTATCTTTTCAATTTCTTTGTCATACATACGGATAACATAGTTTATAGTAGTCTCTATATTATCCAACTTTTCTTGCTCTAAGTCAATTCTTTTTTGTATTTCTTCATTTACTTTTTGTAATTTTTTAATTTCTTTATCAAGCACTGCAATAGCATATTCAACTACTGTATGCCAATCTGCAAGTTGATCTTGTAATAATTTTTTCTTCTTTTCTAATTCTTTATTAACTTTTTGTATAGCTTTTATTTCAGCTTCTGTGGCTTTTACTGCCGCTTCTGCTGCTTCAACCATACCTTCTGCCATTTTAACATTAGCTTCTGCTGCTGCAACCGCTGCCGTTGCCGCTGCTTCTTGTTGAGCCAATGCTGCATCTGCTGCTTCATATGTAGCTTTGAGATCTGCTTGCTGTTTTTCTGTTTCAGCTTTTATCCACGCTTCTTTTGCTGCTTTTTCTGCTTCCGCTGCTGCCTTTTCTGCATCACGAGCTGCTTTTTCCGCTGCCGCTCTATCCTCATATTCAAATGATGGATTTCTTGCGCTATTACTTGATCCTCCACTAAATGGATTTCTTGATGAAGATGATGAAGTACTTGGTCTTGATGATGAAGAAGAGGAAGAAGCTCCTGGTATAAAACCACTCGCTGGATTTCTACCTAATCCCATATTATTTGCAACATCAAAACCTGTACCAGCAGCAGCACTTGATGCGGCTCCAGCAGCATTGACTACATTTCTCAATGCAGATCCAGCTCCATTAGCAGCATCTATTACATCAAAAAGTAGTTCTCTTGTATCTTTTAATCCATTTAATAATGGAGCAAATTCTGGATGTAATGTGACTGCTAACGCAAGCATCGCATCAGCCGCAATAAATGTTGCCTCTGCTGTATCCGATGTAACCCCCGCTAATGCTTTAAGGGTTTCAGTATCTCCTTCTTCCGCAGCGGCACAAGCAGCCACTACAGTCTCCATCCATACCTTTGCAGCAGCCATTTTTTCTGCTTCTATAGTAGCAGCTTTCATAGCATCAGAGTTTAGATTCAACTTTCCATTTTCATCTACTAACAACGCAATATACTGTGGTTCTAAAGTAAGTAACTGATTAAGCATATCCGCAGTAAGGTATCCATTTTCATTATAGGCTTCCATAACTTCTTTTGTAGTGCTATATGCTCCAGATAATCCTTCAAGAGTAACTAATTGATTTTCTGTTGCTTCCGCATTTGCATTGATTGCCTCACTATTTATATCAACAGCTTCAGTTAATCCAGCCATAAGATCTAATTGATCATATACAGCCTGTTGCATTTCAGATGAAAGAGAATTCCATCCTTCCATAGATGCTATTCCATCTTTCATTCCAGCAACAAATTCTTCCATAGATGAACCAGAACTATCATACGCGCCCATTAATGCTTCTACTGCTCCAGCTTGATCCGATAACATAGCTTCTGCAAGTTTTCCTTGGAATACTATCATCTCTTGTTTAGCAATATATTCCATTTGTGCTTGAACACTGTCTTCATATGCCTGTGTATTTGCTGATAGTTGTCCATTTTCATCAACTAAAAATTGTAGCCATCTTCCACCATCTTGAATTAATGAAGTAAACATTTCAACAGTTATAGAACCAGTTTCATTATATTGATCAACTGCTCCTTGTAATGCAGCAAATCCATTCTGAGTGGCTTCTAATTGACTATATAAACCTTCCATGGCTTTAGCAGTTTCTTCACCCAATTCTGATAATTGCTGTAATGAAACTCCTAATGCATCAGTTTCTCCAATAACACCATCTGTCTGTATCTGGTTAAATTTATCTACTACATCTTGCGCAGTAAATCCAAGTTCATGCAATTTAACTATTAACGGGGTAAATTCAGGAGCATTTAATGCGGCTAGTGATAGTTGCCCTTCCTGTCCAAGCGTTCTAATCTGATCGGCTGCAACTTTGAATTCTTCTAAATTAAATATTTGGTCAAACTGATAGTTTCTAAGTTCTGCTGGCCCCATTAAAGCTGCATACATTTGATTTAGTACATCAGTAGCTATTTTCCAATCTGTTGTTCCTTCTGTTACAGAATCTCTATAACCTTCCCAAAGTTCAATCTGTTTACGTAACTCATCTGATGATTCTTTAAATATATTTAGATAATTTTTACCAAAAAGTCCAATATCGTTATTAGGATCAGCATCACTAATTATGGCTTTGGCTTCTCTATATCTTTCTATTAAAACATCTAATTCAGTAGTTATTTGATTAACATCAGGAATACCAAGTGCTTGTTTTATATTACCAAACCAACTACCAGTATCAGTTTCTGCACTCTCAAGCAAGTAACTATTTCTTATACCCTCTTTAGCAGCAGCTTCCATTGCCTTACGTGCATCCTCTGCTACAGCTTTTGCTACTATAGAGATATTTTCTAATTCACTAGCATATTCTTGTAATCCCTCTAACTCTGCTGCTTCAACTAAATTTAATGGTCTTTGCTTTTTTAGTTCAATCAATTCTTTGATTCTATTTTGAGTTTCTTCTAATTTTGTATCATAATCTCCAACTTTTTGCATCGCAGATTCATATTCTGATACTGCTTCATTGAAAGCCTTTTTAAGATCTTCTTGATATTGTGCTAGTTTTGTTAATCCTTCTACTACTAACTGAATCAAAAATGATATACCCATAGAAATTGCAGCGTTTAATGCGGTCATAGCTATTCTTAATCCAATAGTAGCAAGAGTTGAGGTTTGAGTGGCAGTAGCTAATGCATTATTTGATGTAGCAGCTGCATTTGCATTATTGGCTAACGTTTGAGCTTCTACACTAGCATCTGCCAAATTATTTGAAAATGCTTCTGCAAATGGTATGCCATTATTTATTTCTCTATTAAAATCTTTTATTTTAACTATATCTTCGTCTGAAAAATCAACCAGATTAGAAACATCTATTGTAGGTAATTCTACTTCAATCTCTCTGAATGTACCAGTAATCTCATCTTTTATACTTTGAAATGTATTTTTTATACTTTTGCCAATATCACTAAAGGATGTTTCAAACAATCCAAATCTATCTGTCAACTTTGTGGCATCTTTATCAATTTCTTTTAATACGCCAATATTTTTACCGAGCAATCCAAAAGCTGTAGTTACTAATCCAACTATGGTAGGAAATGCACCAAATTTTTCTGTAACTTTAGTAAGTATATCCAGCGCGCCTGCACCAAAATCAATTAATCCTTTTGAAAAATCAGAATCAACCATAACCCTAGATAATCCTTCAAATGATCTAGTAAAATTATCCATTCTAGCCTGATATGATTCCATTGCAATAGCATTCTTTTCCATTGCGGAACCTTCAGATTGCAATGCAACAGCCTCTAATTCATGCGCACGTTGCATTCTTTCCATAAGAACCAGGAATGATTCACGTGAAACTTGCCCAGCGGTCTGTGTTGCAATATCTGCTTTCTGTATCTGGGTGAATGTATTCCACTTTCCAGCTATTTCATCCAACACAGTAGACATATCTCTAAAATCACCAGTTTGATCTCTTAGTAATATGCCATAATTTTTAAGTGTAGCCTCAACATTACTTAGATCTTCCCCGGATTCTGGATCAAACAGAGCACCAAACTTAACATTTTGTAGCCTAGAAAACAAACGCCGCATATCATTACCGATTGTGTTTGCCGATCTTCTAGTTGTTTCAGATACAGTACCAATATAACCAACTAATGTATCTAAATCAATTCCAGCTTGTTGTGCGGATTGTGATGATACTTGTAATGCTTGCGCTAATTCTTTAGTAGATGTAGCAGCCGCAGCATCAACAGCAGTTAATTTATCAACTACACTCATTGAATCCATTGCTTCAATTCTAAAACCATTCAATGCAGCAGTTAATAGTTCTGCCGATTCAGCAGCATCCATAAATCCAGTTCTAGCCAATACTGTAGAAGATTTAATTAATTGTTCAGTTTCTTGTACAGACTTACCTTGGCGCAAGAATTCAGAACTTGCTTCTATTACACTAGATGTTGTAGCGCTCAATTCTTTTGCTAAATTATTATAAGATTTATATAATTCATCAACTTGTGCAGCAGAAGATCCAGTTACTATTTGCAATTCATTTAATGCATTATCTAACTGACCGGAAACAGCAGCCATTTCCTTAAATACTTCAATAACTTTATTTATTACAGCCGCAACCGTAAACATTTCAGCAAATTTTTTAGTTATTTCATCAATTGCACTGCCAGATTCTTTTATAGCTGGCGTAAGTAGTTGTGCTTCTTTACGTATAGTAGCAAATTCATCGCCAATTTGCTTAAATTGTCCTTTAGTTAAATTAGGATTATTAAGCTCATTCATCAACTCTCTTATTCGCCCAGAGAATTGTTGTGTTCCATTTGTACCAGTTTGTAAAAATTGTTCCATTGATAGACGAAGCTGATCTACTTTTGCTTGTCCATCTGGTGGAATAATTTCCATTGATTTAGCTTGATTACTAATATCATGCATTACAGATTGTAGCTGAGCATATGCGGATGCTTGCTCTTCTACATTGCGCGCATTAGTTACATTATCAAATGCATCATCTAACTTGGCCGCTGCTGTATTAGTCTTATCAATAGATGTACTTAATCTATCAAATTCTGCTTTTAAGGCAGTTATCTTTTGTTGAATAGCTGTAATTTTAGAAGGTGAAAACTGTCCATCAAAATCTAAACCAGTTACTTTTTCACTTGATAATTTAGAAAGCTCATTACTTACTAATCTTATATTATCTTGTAGTTGTTTAAAAGCTTCTGATTTCCCTTTTATATCTCCATCAAAATTTCCTCTTTTTAGTTGATCAAAACTTTGAACTAATTCTTTAACTGATTGATCAGCTTTGCCAAATCCACCTAGATTATTTTGAGCAAATCCTTGTAATCTATTTTGAATTTGTTCTATTTTAGGTGCAAGAATATTTAATTCTTTATCAATTTTGCTACTATCTAAAGTAACTCCAACTTTTACTTGTTCATCAGATTTATTTAAAGCTTTTTGTAAATCTGACTGCATCTTTGAAGTAGAATTACCATCTAATCCAACTTTAATAGATACATTGCTTTTATTTAATCTATCTATAACAGCTTTAATTTGGCTTTCTAATAAACTACTATCAGGAGCACCAGATAATCCAACAACTACCTCAAAATCTGCACTATTGTTTGACACTTAATCACCTCACACATCTCCAAAATCTAAACCAGAATATGTTTCACTATTGAAAATTACCTTTGCTCCAACTTTAGAAGTTCTATTAAATTCATCAACAGCAGCCTCTATAAAATTAGTATTTGGACGTGATGTCTTACTATATGGATATTTAGAATTTGAATCTTTTGGTGCAAATACTCTATCTATGGCATTATATCCATAGTTAAAAATATAAGGCAAGAATACCATATGTGGATATTTTTCTGGATATAAACTTTCCCTATATGCATCTAAAAAATCTACATCTACAGTAAACTTAATACTCATTGTACCATCTTTATTTATTTTATTATCACTTCGTATTGGATTCCCTACTGCAATATGACTTAAAGCTTTTCTAGCGTTTTCGCTATGAAGCGTATTTATATGCTTAATTAATATATCCTTAAATCTCTCGGCTTCTTTCTTCGCTACATCCTCCGAAACCCCACCCAAGCCAGAGAAGTTTTTTTTAACAAATTTATCTAATCTATCTTTAAAAGCCACTCTGGCTACCTCCTAAGTAAAATAAAGAGGCGGGAATTAGCCCGCCCCATTAACAAATTGACTAATAAACCATGTAGCACCAGCTATAAATATAGCAGGTAATAATTTACCTTTAACTAAATCGATCCAATCAAACTTCCCCTTATCATCTATTTTATCAATAGTGTCAGCAAGATCATCTATTTTTTTGTCTGTTTCTTCTTTATATTTTTTAAGTTCATTTTTATATGTATTTTCAGAATCTCTATGATCAATACGGATAGAAGATATTTCAGCTTTTAAATGAGATATTTCTGTTGCCATTGTACCATATTGTGTCTCAATTTTATTTATTGTTATTAGATTTTCTGTTTTAATTTCTTGTATATCTTCACGTATCGATGCTATCATTTCTGGCATATTCGAAAGAGAATCGACCAGAGAGAAAAGTTTTTGCTCTTGTATGTCTATTCTTTTTTCTGACTGCAATATTTTCATATCCATTTCATGTTTAGCAGCAGATATGGCTTTATTATTCTCATTTATTTTTGTACCCATTGCATTGATATCTCTATGATTTGTCTCAATTTCTTTTGATAAGTATTCATAATTATCTGTCAATTTTATCACCTGTTTATAATTATAATATTACGGATGACCACTTCCTATACAAAAAATATTTAATCAAAATCTATTGTTTAAGCAGCTTAATATTTAATTCTATCTGGCTTTGAATATATGCATTCAAATCACCAATTGATTCACTTAAAATAGTTTTCATATTATCGTCCATCATGTTCATAACCAACTCTTTACACTCTTCCATCGCTTGTTTTTGCGCTTCTTTAGTAAACATATCCTTTGATTTCAAATCATCAACTATTTTATTGTTAACTTCTTGTACAGCACCAATAATCATATTGCCTACTATATCGATATATTTATCTAGTGTATCATTTTTTGATGCTACCTTTAGAGTTTCGATTTTATTCCTTAAAAAATTAACTACACATAAACCTACTAAAGCTATAGTTGGTATGACTATATACGTAGATACTGCCGATAATAGTTGTGTATAATCCATTTATTTTTTTACTCCTTATTTAAATATTGACTAGACATCCATCCAGATAGAGAATTAGTTTTTATTTCTGACCATCCACCCTGCACTTTGCCTGTTAATTCTACTTTATTACCTTTGTTTAATTTTCCAATTGATGCGCGATTTGTACCCGGGCCAACACGAACATTTACTCCGTTTCCAGTTACAGTAGCAATGCTACCCTCTTCTTCATCTGGCTGATAACCCGATCCATCAATTCCATTGTTTAATACAGTGCATGTATGAGATTTTACTCTGCTCACCAACACATCGCCACGCAGCAGCTTAATAGAATAATCGCATACAGCAGCATCATCAATCCTTTCAAAATCGTACATACTCATTACTGCTGGCTGACTACCAGTATTAAAATCAGGCATTGGTACTCCAGCATAGTTGCAAGCTAATCTAACCAAACTACTACAATCGCATGCTGTTTTTGATTTTGCTTCTCTTGGATCATATTTTTTATTCTTAACTAAGTTCCAAAGCCCCGAACGGCCAGGGATAGAATAGCCTATATTATCATTAGCACAAGCATATTCTACACATTCAGCAATCTTTTCTCTAACTGCGGGATCTGGATGGCGCATTACGAACCACCTATCCTTATGTTTGTACCAATCTGATATAGATACTTCTTTTTTAGTTTGATCTCCAGCCTTATTACCTACAGATTTTCCATCTTCATCAAAACGCGCATGACCTATCATTACTTTTGCCATTTACTACCTCCTAGTTGAACATTTTAGCATTTGACTTACTACCAAAGATCCCATCAGCAACTAAACCATTTTTCTTTTGCCACTCCTTTAATGCTTTTTCAGTATTATTTCCAAATATTCCATCGGCTTTTCCAACTATAGTAAAACCGAGTTCATATAATTGGCTTTGTAAAAGTTTAACATCATCACCACGATCATTTTTACGCAATGTACGGGTAATTCTTACATCTGGCTGACTATTTTCATAATTCAGCTTCTCAATTTTTGTTCCTGGATAATAAAAAGCAAGAATTTCTTTATAAGTTTGACCAGCTTCGGCACGATATTTTCCACCCCATTGTGAATAACCAACACCATGCCCAAATTTTTCATGTTTATCAAAAGGATCATCCTGCGCAATTAAATAAGGAAAAGTATTACCCCATCTTTCCTTGGCTGATACTTGCCGACCACCATTTGAAGCACTAAATACTGCATCAATTATTTTACCATTATATGTTAATACTTCGCCACATGTATCTTGTACAGCTTTTGTTGATCTTGAATCAACTTTATCTGCATGATATGCTTGATTATTTGTTGTATCATCTACGTCATAAGTTTTATTTTTAGAAGTTCTTATTTTATTTTCAGCATATGTTCTCGCTACTATTGCTTGGCATTTTAAGCATTCTGAATGCCATGAAGCGGGCGTTTCAGATGGAGTAACTATACAGACATAGTTTTCAAAATCTATTTCATGTATTTTATTATCAGTTCTAGTAGTTTTTACTCTTATTGTCTTACTCAAGTTCCAGCCTCCTTCAAACAATTAGGTTCTATCCATCCAGTTTCATATTGCCAATAAACCTTTATCCTTAAAAGCTTATTATTATACTTTTGAACTAGATGATCCCCTGTATCTATAACAAAATCTCCAACTTGAAGTGTATACATTGCTTTACTTAACTTAGAAGAAGATGGCAATAACTCACTCTGCCCTGTAATAATTCTGTAACATTTTGAATCATTATACCAAGTATTATTTTTACGCATTATACTTTCTACGCCATATACAATTTTTTGTTGATCATATAATTTAGGATAATCATTATCCAATCCAATTGACATCTCTACCCGCGACATTGTTAAAGCCCACTGTATTTGCTGTACGATGTGTTTTAACCCACTTTGTTTTGCCAAGCTTACATAGTATTCAAGTAACGCTGCAAGCCCTTGTAAGCCATCCTGTGACCTTAAATCGATATCCTGTAAGCCTGAATCAATACTAATAATTCTTTCTAAAAACTTATCATTATATTTATCTAATAGACAAAATAATTCCCACTTTTTTTCTTCACAGCACTCAACATAGGCATCTATAACTTGTTTTGGTATGTTATAATAATTCAAAATTATTCACTCACTAACTCATATAATTAAACTTTTCTTTAGAGACAATATTCATTTCTACTATATAATTCAAAATAGCCCAATAATCTTTCTGTTCATCTTCTGGTATAAGTAAAGTTACATTATATTTATCATGCAAAAACTTTAACTTTGATATATAATCATGATAACCGGCATTATCAATCAACATATCGGCATCCAAAACATCAGTACAATATTGTAATTTATATAGTAGATCTTCCATCAGTTCGCCTCTTTCCATATTTCCTCCATCGCTAAATGTGAATCCATAAATTCTTTATTATATTCTTTTTGGGCTTTCTCGGTTTCCTTGATTAAATCATTTAAAGCAGACATATCAATATCCTTAATTATATTTTCATTTGTTAATTTATCTATCAATCTATCATGTGATTTAGCCAATTCTATTGTAAGTAAATCATGAGCATTCTCTTTTTCAAGCCTTTTTTTATCAGCTCTATTACGAATTAAAGCAATTTCCTTATTTGTTTTTGATACTTTTTCATTTTTCTTGATAATAATAGCTTGAAATGCAGCTATCAATGATCCTAAAATCGTAACTATTCCACCTGCTATTGCTATAAGTACATTATCACTCAGCATCTATAACACCATCACTCATAATTGCATATATCTTTAATTTATAATCTATTTTAATTATCACCCAGAGGAAGAATCCAGTGAGTATACAAGTCCACAATAATCTCAATGTTTGTATTACATATATACTTTTAGGATAATCAGCTTGCAGGGAGTGTTCGGAAAGCGCGGTCACCATAAGATAATCAGAACCTTGCGCATTACCTGTAAATGGTACCCACAAATATGAAACATGCATTGCCGCATCATCTATGTTAATTATTATAGTATTTGGTTCATTTCTACTTTCAGAAAGCGACGCAAGCGCGGCGCGGGCAAAATTATCATGCGATGTTGGATTAAAATAAGATTCGTTTTCTGGTGTACGTTGCGATATATCCACAAATTGTGCGCCATCATATGTTAGTAGCGCGGCGTAGATCATTGGAGCACTATCTAAATCTGATAAGCTATCTGCAAGCTTTTCGATCTGTTGGTTCTCATGTATATTGAATCCAAGTTCATAGTTCTTATTTATTCTGTCTGCAAGTATTTGTAAATGGTTCTCATACTCAAATACTTTTTCATTTAACCAAAGCTGTGTTATCTCATATGCATTATTATAAATATTACTTAAAAAGAATAAAATAGATATTATTACGTTTATAATTAAAAATACTTTAACTATAAAAAGTAGCTTTTTCATTTATTCATTTGTCTCCATTAAAAACTTATTAAATGCCTTTTCATTCATATTATTAGGCATATAATACTTTATAACACTTTCGAATGGTTCAACTCTAAGTCCGGCATACAAAAATTTAGTATCTTCTTTAGTCATATTCCACATAGTAGGACAATCAGTAATAGTGGAAAATCTTGTATATAAACCATTAGGTTGCTGTGCTAAAAAAGCCATTACTACCCATTTCCTCCTTCTGGCTGATTTTCACCAATATCTAAATTATTATTTTGTGCCCACTTTTTAATTAAAGCTTGCATTACAATATTAGAACAATTTTCCATTACTTTAGATCCAAAATATGCTGTTAGTACTACAGTAACAGGCGATAGAGTAAACTCTAATAATGATGTATCAAAAGTATTATTAATAAAATAATCATGCAACATAATAATCATAACCGCTACCCATGTTAATCCATATAGCCCCATCAAAAATGTACTTACAATTTTTGAAAATTGTGTCATATGTTTTGAAAATTGTAATGATCTCCGGACGGTTCTTTCAGCCATATCATCAACAGTTATTCTTTTTTTAGGCTTTGAATATCTATTTCTAAATAATCCCATTTATAATCACCTATTCTTTTTCTAAATCATCTACTGTCATTTGATTTTTATCTATTTCTAATTCTAATACTTTTGATTTCTTTGGTCTGCCTTTTTTCTTTGGCTGATTTGTCGGAACTACTTTTTCTTCTTTATCTTTTTTAATTTGACCAATCATACTTTCTTTTTTATTATTAATAAACTTAACCATTTCTTGCATGTATTCTACTGGATTATCATAGCTTGCTCTATTTGGCGCATCCGGGAACGCTTCTTTTAATTTTGCTTCTCTTGCTGCTAGTTCATCATAATCATCTTTATTTTGCTCAATTACTCTATCGGCTATAGTATTTTCATCAATTTTTGTTAGTTTTTGTAGTCCATCAACCAGAGAAGGAAGTTGTTCTTGTATATTATCGCTGTTAAATTGTGAGATATTTTCAATTAAATTTATGCCTTTTAATATTAGATTATCGAGATTTTCAAGGGTTTCATTCTTTCCTAGCTGGCTGATAATTACTTGCTTTTGCCAATCGCACTTTGCATTTATTACCGCCGTTATGTGCTTGAATTGATTTTTGTTTATCCATTCAAGTAGTTTATTGTATAGTTCGCTATACATAAAATCATTTATATCGTTTGCGTCCCCAGCTTGGTATTCATATCCACAATAATATCTTAGCAAGCCTAGACAAAGATAGAATGCTTGGTTTTCTGGTGTGTAGTTATATCCACTAAATGTTTGACTTACTACTTCATCAATTAGATTGCATTCATCTGCGAAAGAAATAATTTCTAATATATTATCGAAATCATTTACCCCAATGCTATTTCTTAACTCATTAATTCCCAATTCTATTCTCCTATTCTAAATAAAATCTACTTGGTGTATATCGATCAATTTGAGGAAGTGCGCTATTTGTATACATCTTATATCCTGTTCTTTTTATATATTCTAATAAATATTTATCCAAGAACATGTGCCCGGTTTCATTATTGCTACATGCATGTGTATCAAATATTTGATGCAATTCTTCATTCTTTGTATATTTTAGTTTACCGCAATAAATACATACCATTATGTTCTTTATATGTGATGAACTCATTTCTCCTTCTGGCTGATTTTCATTTATGGATAATTCATTTAATAGTCTATCTATTTCTTCCTGTGTTAACTTAGCGCCTGGCATTTTATTCATACCTCCCACTAGTATAGTAATTTTACTCACTATACTAGTGTACTACAATTTTATAAAAAAGTCAATGAATTATGTAGCATACATAACATTTATTGTTGCTTGCGCATTAACTGCATATTGAGCTTGAGTATAGCCTAAACCTCTAAATGCCGGGTTTTGAGATATTTTTGATATATCTATTAAATTAGTATATGGAGCAATTATATTTTCTATTGTTGTTTGGTAATTATATATATACGGAGATATCGAAGTACCAATAGTAAAAGTTTTACCATCATCCGAAAAGAAACAATCTTTGATACTTCCTCCAGCCAGACTGATTATTGGTTGACTGTAAGTTGTAGGTATGCCATTACTAAAGTCATAAACTATCATATATGGAGAGACATTATGAGTAACAAATAAATATTTTCCATCTGGTGACCATGCACTTGATAATGCTTCTTCATTCAAATTAGTAAATGATGGCATAGTTAGATTTATAAGTGCACTACCAGTAAATTCAAAAACTCTTACGGGAGTTTCATAACCATATGCATATGAAACATATCTTCCATCGGGTGACCATGCTAATTTTCTGTATACATTACCAGTACCTGTAAAAGTAATTCTATAGGTTTTAGGATTAGTAACAGATGATGTTATATCCATGACAGCAATAGCAACAGCATCAATTAATGCGAATTGTGTATTGCTGCCTGGCCTCCAACTAAAACTACCACCTGTACTAACTACGGAAGATATTTTAAGTGGAGTAATACTTGCATAATTCCATCTACCATTACTTGGAACTGGCATACAAAACATATAAGCACCATCACTATTAGTAGTTTGAGCCACAAAAAGATATTTATTATCTGGCGAGAAGATAAGACTATTAATAGGACTAGTAATCCATGGATATTTTATAGCTCCACTACTTGGACTACCTTGTAAATAAAAATCGAATATTACTGGAGTACCACTTGACATATCAAATACATCAATGTTCCCACTACTGCCACTACCATTTCCAAAGAATACATAATTACTATCTGGTGACCAAGTAACACATCTACATGCGGTTGTAGGAATTCTATAAGCATTTGCTAATCTTACTGGATTTCCACTTTGATAATCATATATTACATAAAATGGACTAACTGCAATTGCAACAGCCAGGAATCTTTTATTTGGTGACAAAGCCATATCATTTACAGCACCCTGTGGATTACTAGTAATTCCTGTTGATACGGATATCATTGAATCTTTCCACCCAGACGAAACCATTCCATATGCTTTCGCGTACTGAGCAAATGCGGTTGTTGCTCTTCCAGTAAAAGCAGTAGTAGGTGGCCCACCGCTACTCTGACTTATATTAGCAATTTTTTGCATTAAAGTCAATAGTGGTTCTGTTGCGGACGCTGTTACTCCTTTTGCTGTTAGGTTTGTTGCACCTGTAGTTTTTGCCGAATTGATATTATCTTTAAGTTGTGTAAATGTATTTGAGGCCGTGGAAGGCGAACCAAGCGCGCCAGCGATAGCGGCCTTTCCATCACTGGCAAACCGAAAAAGCTCTGTTATCGCGGTTTGAGCATTTGTAGATGTCATTCCCGTCGGAGGCGTTATAGTTATAGTTGTACCAGCTTGATCGTGCGCGGAAGGAGTAAAAGTTGTTGGCTTGCCCGTAATACTTGCCCATGTAACTGAACCAGCATTAGCTCCATTTGTTTTTACATACTCAAGATTATAATTAACATAAATATCATTTCCTAATGTAGATATAGATCCATTTTCTAATTTAATAAATGGATAGGTTGTGTCAACTTCTAGTATATCAGATGTAGTAGCAGCGGTTGCCATTAATATACCAACAGCTAGAGTATTAAGTGGATTCGGTAATGTATAGGTATATGTTCCAATTCTCCATGTACTTGAGGCTGGCAATGCGGTAAAATGAGTGCCTATCCCATTATCAATAATTATTAAATTATACATAGTTGATGTAGTTCTATATCTTAAACTAAATGTAACTTGTCGCCCAGAGAGAGAAGATGGGTTTTGTACGGTTTGTCTCCAGTTGCTATTGCCTGTTGTGCCAGAATTTCTTTTAAACGAAAGTATATTATTTGATAAAGTAACATTTATATTGCTACTTAGATTATCCCATTTATCAATTGTCTCACCCGGAGTATTCCATGAAGTTTTTCCGCTTGTATTAATTTTTCCTTGAATATTTACTAAATAGTTATCATTTGAAAGCGTGGGATGTTGCGTCTGTGCGACGGTAGAAACTACTTTGTATGCCCAGTTAGGTGGTGATGAGGCTGCTGAATTGGCTGGATTATCATACAGTGTCCAATTAGATTCATATCGGTCTTGACGTCCTTCCCATATAACATTAAACGTCCAATAGTTATATATAGTATCGGTTTTAACCCATAATTCCACTTCATTTGGGCTTGTGTTTTGTCCTACAAGTACAAAACTATCAGGATTAAATCCTGCTACATATTCCCACATTGGGATTAACGTTAGTTGATTAACTGTAGCTAATGATGTTGCGGAGACGTTCAAAACTCCTGATCTAAATGGTACTTGATCTGCCATACCGTTTGAAACATGCATAATAAGGCTATGTCGCTGCCAAGTATATCCTGCTGGAATTGTCAGCCTAGCAACTCTATACCATGAGTTAGTCATATCCTGTATGTTGTGTTGTACTACTGCCCATTTCTTGGGTGTCATACCGATATCTGCGCGCGTAGATACAAACTGCGTATAGCCACTAGGTAAGCTTGCTACTCCATCTTTACCAGATATGTATGTAAATGGTGTTATATTAAGTCTTTCTGGAATTCCAGCACGGCGTGACGTAGATAATTCGACAATATGATATGCATTATTTTGGTATTGATGCCTACAATAAAGAGCTATTTCTGCCTTTCCTGTACCTAATCGCATTAGGATAACAAAATCTGATGGATCTATACCACTTACTGATAACCATTCAACTTGGGCATTTAGGGTTGGTGCATTCGACTGCCATCGTGCATTCACATGCAAAATACCTGAACCACTTGAACCTGCTCCAGTTGCACCACTATAAGTATATGTATCCGTAACTGCTATAAGCACATCAAAGTTTTCATTAACTATATCAATAGAACCATTGGCTGCATTATACCATAATGTTGTTGTACCTTCTCTCCAAATAAGAGCTTCTTTGATTGGCATCATACCAATGTCTGCACGCTTCGATACAATTTGTGTAAAATTTGATGGAATCGCTGCAATAGCTGTCGCGGCAGGATACATAGTCCATGTTCCAACAACCCTGGTGGAATTGTCTGCCGATGATAAATCTTCAACTATTAGTTTCTCGTATTGCTTATTTAACCTACCATAAAGTTCAAGCGTTAAAACTCCATTGACACGCTCGTAAGCAAGAACTAAATCCGTAAGATTTAATCCATACATATATTCCCACATAATAGTTGGCAGTGATGCGGAATTTACGCCGTATATGTGTAACGTACCACTACCTATTTGTCCAATATTATCTCCTTTGTATACGCGAAAGATTGCCTCGTCACGATAATTTGCCAACGGTTCAGATATAGAAGCCATCTTATACCACATATTAGTTGGTACAATACTTGTATATGCAACACTATATCTAAGCGGTATCATCCCGATATCAGCGCGTGTGGAGATGACTTGAGTATATCCAGTAGGGATTGCTGCGACGCCTGTTGGTGTAGGATTTACCGTCCAGACGGCTGTCTCGGAAGTTCTTTGCGCTTGCTCAAGTTCACGGAAATGGATTCTGTTATATCGGATACTATCGTAAACAAAAAGTCTATACACACCAGAGTCGGTGTTATATGCACAAACAAAATCTTCTAGCCTAAATCCGGACATACTCAACCATTGCATACTAACCTCGTCTGTTCCGCTGGCCTGATTTCGCACATGCAAGTTTAGTATGCCTAAAGTTGAGTTTGTGTTAGCTGCCATAAAGGCAGACTGAACCAAAAACGTTATCGTAGCGTCTTGATTGATTGGTCTTGTACATGACGCAACCTCATACCACGGTGTTGTAATGGTGACGTCATCACTGCCAATAATACTATATCTAAGCGGTACCTTCCCGGCATCTAACGCAGTAATAGCCGCTTGTGTGTTTGTCTGCGGCAATGTCGTAGAGGGCGTTACAGGGATATCTACCGCATTAATTGTTATATCTTTAGTTCCATCAAAATCAACTGTATTTATTTTTCTGGCTGTTTCAAGTTTGGTAGCTGATGCTGCAAGTCCGGTTGCATTCCCAGTTCCTCCATTGGCTATTGGTAATATACCAGTTACACCAGGTGTTATATTTGCACTCCCATTAAAACTTACTGCTGCTGTTGATGCAAGATTTGTGCGTATTGTTCTCCCAGTAGTTAAGGTAGCGGCACTTCCTGTTGTGTTTTGATTTAATGTTGGATAATCAGATGCAGTTTGCGAAAGTGCGGTTACATTTAAATTAATATCGCTTGCGCCAGTAAATAATACGCCAGTAGCAGTTGCCTTGCCAGTTATACCTATTTTTCTGCCTGGATCTAGTTTGGCTGCTGTATCTGCTTCGCCTCCACCTTCGAGTGCTTCATTTATTGCACCAACTATTGTTTTAGAAGTAGAATTTAAAGTAGTCAATGATCCACCCATCATACTCCAAAGTCTTTTAGAAGATGTAACCCTTGTATCTAAACTAGCTGCACTTGGTTCGTTTGTTTCTATACTAGTTTTAAGTATAAAATCGCCTGGCTTGTTGGCCACATTAACTACTTGACCAGAAGCATCTTGTATAACAAGATTACCAGTAACAGGATTTGTTACCTTATCCATCTTATCATCTATATCTTCTAGTAATCCATCATATCCTAATAAAGACATGCTTCCATCTGATTCAACATATATTTTACCATCACCAGTTGCAACACCTTTAACAATACCTAAAGAAGTATTTGTTGCTGTTGATATATTTACTGTTTCTACTTTACGAAATATAAGTGTCTTTTCTTCTGTAGTTTCATTCACCTGAACAATATACGAAGTTTCAGCATCATCTTTTGTACTATCAGAATTTACATACACATAATCATTTACTAACCAGTTAGTAGAAGTAACATTTAGGCCAGGGTAAGCAGCGATCATTTCCTCATATGTATCAAAACTTTGACGCCACAATCCACCAGATGACATACTGTTAACTGTTTTTTCAAGTTCTTTAAGTAGCTTATAATCAGCAGTTGTCATTAGTCCATCATTAGTCTCTGTTATTTGTGGAAGATTTACGGTGAATTTTTCACCATCTCCCTTTTGTATTACTAAATCTCTGGTTAATATATTATATGTAAAACTTGATATGGATGAATCTTCAGATGATTCATCAACTACAAATGTTATTCTACCATTCTCATCAAAATTTACGCCCAGAGATATTACTCTATCAACTATACCTTGTATATTTGTAAATAATTCAGGAAAATCTATTACTTGTTCTTCAGAATCAGCCAGAGCAATTGTAGCCTTTGTGGCATAATTATCAGCATCATCTTGTAAATTAGTTATATCTTCCTCAATACTAGTTATATCATCTTTTATGCTAGTTATATCATCTTCTATTGCTGTTATGCCATCTTTTATACTTGTTATATCTTCTTGTATTTCTTCTATATCTGTTGTTATAGCTTCAAGTTCTTCATCTATTCTCTCTACTTCACTATCCAACGCATCTTGTATTTCTTTTTCTGCCTCTTCAGCTCTTTCAGTTTCTTCATCTAATTTAGTAGAAAAATCACCTTCTTCTAGTGCATCAATTCTATCACTTAGTTCTTTTTCTGCTTCTTCCGCTCTTGTAATTTCATCACTAAGAGCCGTGCTTAATGTTTCTTCTGCTTCTTCAGCTCTGGTTATCTCATCATTTAGCGCTTGTTCAGATGCAAACCCAGTGTGACCAGCATTTGCAAAGTCAAGCTTAGCCAGTGTTGAGTGATCTAGCGGCTCACCACTTCCTTGTTCTATTGGTTTTATTTCATTTCCACTTTTAATATAAAAAGCTATTTTGATTCACCTCGGTGCATAAAATTTATATCTATAAATTAACTAACATCAAAAATTGGTTGATAAAAAAGAATACAAGCTCCGGCAGTTAATCCATGTGGTTGTAGTTCAACATTTGGTGGCCCATCTTTATAAAGTCTAACATATATACCATCGAATTCAGCCGTATATGCTGCTCTAAATCCTGTGTGTATACTACCAGATGCATCATGTACATCAAAAACGCCAGATATAAGTGTAGGATTTGATTTTAAAGTTACTGGAGTTGGAATAAGACATTGTAAAACAACTGGATTAACTGTAATTAATTGTGTTCCAACCATATTATCTTTATAACCTATTCTATATCTTTGACATTTAGCTAATTCAACTCCATAATCTGGAGGTAGTTTATTCGTAAGAGTTGATGTATTACCTAGTTCTAAATCGCAACGTGATATTGTAGCAATGCATCCTCCTTCATTACTTATAATAATACGTAATTTAGCACAATCATTTGGTATTATAATAGATTCTGTCATCATACCGCTATCATTTTTTCTAATTTTAATTAAATCTATTGATACTCCGGTATTACTTATACTTTGTAATGATAATAGCATGCTACCTATTCCATTTGTTGCAATAATTTCAACAGATGCAGTTACTTGTTTGCCGCGCAACCACAATATTTTTTCTTCAGGTATATATTGAGATAAACCACATCCTACCATATACAACCCATAATCTGTTATAGATATAGTGCCTAAAATTAACTCCCATCTATCTATACAAATATTATTATTAGTAATTGTAATCTGTTTACCTTGGTTTATTATATTACCAGGTAAAAACCAATTATTATCAAGTATACTAGGATTGGATTGTATTAACATTGATTCTTTTGGTTTTTTTAATGTTGATACCTCTCCAATTTCTAATTCGCAACATGATATTACTGCACTACCGCTTCCGTTATCATTTCCAATAATAAATTGAAGAGTATAACAATCATCTGGTATAGTAACAGTTTTTGAAAAAATACCAAGAGTAGTATAACTTTCAAAAATAATTCTATTTCTTACTAAATTAGAACTTATACTAAAAAGATATAGAGATGCATTGCCTCCATCTTCTAAATATACAACATTTATTGATGCTGTTACACGTCTACCTCTAAGCCGTATACTTAAACCTTCTGATAAAGTTTGAGCATTCCAAAAATTACTAATTTTCATTCCTTCTTCTGTAAGCTCTATTGAATTACCACCACCAAAAGTAATCCATTCATCTATATTTGGAACACTATTACCAGTATATATAGTTTTATCTTGAGTATTTATAACTGTTTCAGGTAAAAAATAGTTATTTTTAAGTAGACTTATGTTATATATGCTATCATCATATATTTCATTTTCAGATCTCTGTTGTACTGTATAGCCATCCCATTTATATAGAGGAATTCTATCAGATGTAAATATTTCATTTTCATTCGCATTTGGCAACGCTTTAAAATGTGGGCTAATTCCTTTATATTCAATTAATATCCAATCATTTTCTTCTGGCTGTTCTCCGTTTTTTATAGACATACACTCAATTATATTGAATGCATTATCAATTTTTATATAATATGAATAATAATTTGGTTTATATATGTTAATTGAATAATCAATAGTAGAAGTGCCAGATATGCTTGTAGCTGTAATATTTATAGGATATGATCCGGATTCTAACCCATCTGAAACATTAATCCCATACGAGTTAGAATCCCATACAAAATCTGATGATGGAGCATTTATATTTATTGAAACTGGATTATCATCTATAATTCTAAATGGCCCAATTGTTGCGTTTGAATATCCTTCAACCAGAGAAAGAGAAGTGGGTGCTATTATATATGGATAGCTACCCCCCCCCCCCCCCCCCCCGGGGGGGGTATAATATTTTAACATTTATAATAAATTACCTCCTATTATAAACTAGCATCAAAAATTCCACCTGAATTTAGTCTTAATATTGCATCTGTTAATCCATGTCCAGTTTTTACAGCTTGTATATCTAATCCATTGCCTGTTAAAATAGGTGGATCAAATGTAAAACCTGATACAACAGCAGCTCCTATATTGGTAATTGATAATGGATTATTTATATATGTTGGTCTAATTCTAAGAGGAACTGGCAATGGAACAAAAAATCTTAGATTATAACTACCAATTGCTGTTACGCGAGTTAACCATGTATTACTTTGTATAACAAAACGATATCTTTGACATTTTAATAATTCAGTTGCATAATCTGGTTCTATATCATTTTTTAATGTAGATATACTACCTAATTCAAATTTTACAGCTCTTATATTTACCTCAAGTCCGGTTTGCGTATGAGAATGCATTCTCATAGGAATTAATATAAGACTAGTTATACTTGAAGGAAGTTTTATTGTATAGGATGAAATCATATTCTTTGTTACAGTGTTAGTTCCTTGTATAAGAATATGTTCAATTCCATTTACGATCAAACCAAATTCTGTATTGGCTGCGTAAGATCCAATAAGAGTAGTCATAGTAGAAAATGTCATAGTTTTACCATTAAATCTTTGTGGATTCTCTATTGCGATTTGTAAATCTCCTGCATGGATAACTGAAGCTGGTGAAACGGTAACACCTGAACGAGAAACTATACCTCCACCATTAGGATCTTTAACAAAATTAATTATTCCATAATAATTATTTATCCTCCAACAATCAGCAGTTATTACATTATGATGCCCGGCAAAATTCGTACCACTCTGCCAGACAGATAGCCAACTATTGGGCACAAAATTTTCATTTGATTGAGTTGTCGTTGCGGAATTTACTTTTAAAAATTCAATGTTATAATCTGGTAATTGTCTATCAATATTTTTGGATATATTTATGTATTCAGCATCGCATCGAGATATCGCTATCTGTGCTCCATTTTCAACACCAATAACGAAATTTATACTTGTACAATCTACAGGAACAATGCCTGATATGCTTGCAATACCATCATGTACTAGTTCTCTTATTTCAACAACAATTAAATCAGAAGTAGGAGATGAAAATTGCATTGATAAGTATATAACACCAGAAGATGTAGCACTAGAATCAGTAAATTGAGTTATTTCAATTGAAAAAGTTATTTCTTTACCTTGTAAATATTTTGCAACTTCTGGTCGTGATCTCTGTGCAATCCATAACATCCCATTATTTACTTCTGCTGATAGCGATAGCCCTATATCTCTTATCCATACAAGTGCTGGAGCAGACATAAGACATTTCCATCCATCTATTGTTGACAAACCATTATATTCAAGACCATACATACTTAAACCAGAACTATTTATTATATTTCCAGGTAAAAAATTATTATTATATAAAAATTGTTGTCTGTTATATTTCATTGGTGCAAGTCCGGTTGTCTCTAAATATTGAGTATTATAATTAGGAGGTGTTGAATTTTTAAGTGTAGAAATATTTCCAAGTTCTAACTTAGCTTGAGATATAATTGCTGTACCACCCATTGAAGTACCGATATTAATAAGTATATTACTTACATCTGAAGGTATTTTTATTGTGCCGGATAATATACCTTTACTTTTTTGTGTTAACTCAATCCCTGGTACAGCACCACTACTTGTTGTATATATAGCCATTTGTAAATTTACTGCTGAATCTGTATTAATACTAATAAATCCAATTATTTCTAATGATAAAGTTACTTCTTTTCCAGCTAAAAACCATATTAATTCTGGCTTTAATCTTTGTTGTCCCCAAGCAATTCCATTATTCGCACAAGAAAATACTAATCCATTGCTTTGTAATGCTATAGATGCTTGTGAGGATAATCCAGAAGTCCATCCGTCTATATTAGGTTTACTAGTCATACTTGAATCATAATAGTCTTTTCCTTGTGTATTAACTCTACTTATGAATCTAAAATCGCTATTAATAAGAAAACCATTATTAGATTGCGTTGGTGTTAATCCAGTTAATTTAAAATACTCAATATTTTTATTTGGAAGTATTTTATTTTTTAGTGTAGATACTTCTCCGACTTCTAAACTACACTGAGATATTAATGCGGTAGCACCGTTTTCAGTGCCTAATATAAATGTTGCACTTGAAGCATTTTCTGGTATTAAACCGGATACAGATATTATTCCAGTTTCTTTTATAAATTGTTCAATAACAAATCCATTTCCATTTAATCCTAATCTTGCATATCCATCGCTATCATTAGGATTAAATAAAACTACATTAACGGATAAAGTCACATATTTTCCTCTTATCCATTGAACAATTTCAGGTTTTAATACTTGACATATCCATGATGTAGATCCAGAAATTCTAGCAGACCCAGTTACTAATCCACTATTTTGAACTGTAACATATGAATTACTAGTTATTACTCCCCGCCATCCATCTATGACAGTTTTATTCGTCATATCGGATTCGTATGTTTCTCTGCCTAAAGTATTTAATATCATTCCATCTGAAAACCAATTATTAAAAAGCAACTCACCATTTGTCTCTCTGGGTGATAATCCGGTTGTTTTTAAATATTGAATATTATAATTAGTATATTTTCCAATTTTACTTTCTAATGTAGACACTTCTCCAATTTCTAAATCACAACACGATATTATTGCATTACCTGATAAGCTTCCAATATAATATTTTAATTGTACACTATCATCTGGAATAGTACATATTTTACTTGCTATACCAATATCAGTATAAGCTTCATTAATAAGATATACTTCTCTTCTATTTAATCCAATGCTATACAACCCAAGATATGCATTACATCCATCTCCTATAGCAACAACTTCAAATGATGCCGTTACAGTTTTGCCTCTCAACGAAGCGCATAAATCTAATGGTAGATCTTGAGCATTAATTGTAGCACCTGTAAACTGTAATCCTTCGTTTGTTAAATTAATAGATCCAGCAGCTCCAGATTTATACCATCTATCTATAGTATTAGAATTATTTTGAGTATATTCAGTTCTTCCTTGTATATTTATTACTGCGCCTGGTATGAAATAATTGTTACTTAATAAACTTTCATTATTATTAGATGTATTGCTATTTGATCCTTCTATAGGAGCTGAACCAGTTGCTTTTAAATATTCTTCGTTATAATTTATTGGAATTTCATTTTCTAATGTTGATTTATCTCCAAGTTCTAACTTGAATATTGGATATCCATCATTAGGAAATATTATAGAATCGCCATCTAAACTGATTGCTGGATCATCATTTGCGCGTATACCAATATTAAAAATAAAATTACTTGATAAATCATTAAATGTCCATGTTATATAAAATATATTCCATTCAGGCGAATTTGGAATAAGAGCATATTTATCTCCAGATGAGAGAGAACATGCCAATCTAAATGAACCATCAGCGGCAGTAGTTTTATAACGAATACTAAAAGTAACCGTTTTATTGCTTAAATTAGTTTTACTTGTAAGGCTTTGTATTAAATATGGACAATTTGTAGTTGATGCGGTACCATAACGAGTGAATATAATTCCATTTGTATTTATATTAATTTGTGCTTGATTAGGATTTGGCTGATAAAATTTCCATCCAGCCGTGATATCTCCAATGTTAAAAGGCCCATTTCCATGAATATGCAATGACATGGTTGGATCAAGCAATATATTATCATTAACATAATTTGAGGTATATTCGCTAGGGCTTCTCGATATATTTTGATTTAAATTATTTTGTCTTTCTAATTCTATTTCTTCGTCTGTGCGTTTTACTACTTGAGTTCCATCCCAAATATACATTGGGATACTGTCATATGTATGTATCATATTATAAGGTATATCATCTAAAAGACGAAAATGTGTATCGACTTCTTTATCACTTAATAGTATCCAATCACAATTTTCTGGTAATTTACTAACTCCAGTAGAATGAAATTTAACTATATGACCTAATTCATTAATACTAATATAATAGTGATTATATACTGTTTGATATGTAGGAGGTAGAGGCTCCGAAAGAGCAAATGGTGTATTCAGAACCTCTTGTTCGTTTGATTGATTTAAAATTTCGATAATATCGAACCTCCTTATAGACTAACT
>QMCD01000194.1_pt1 | contig 43642 bp, 53 predicted proteins | sample 1821841 | NCBI WGS metagenome assembly QMCD01 (sample SAMN01991225, study PRJNA193472) | Termite gut metagenome, whole genome shotgun sequencing project. | isolation source: worker | host: Macrotermes natalensis
TTGAGCACCATACACCCTGGAAACCTGAATTTCAATTCGCGGATCAACGATGACTGAAACCTGCTTTCAAGCACAAACCCACCTCCAAAATGGCAAAAATCAAAGGAAAAGTGCGTTTTTTAGTCTAAAATGGCCACACACCTATCCTTTCATTATAGGCAATGTTTTTTTCGCGAACTTTTTTGCTAATAATCCATGAAACGTGTCTCATTGAACTCTCGCTTAGTCCTGATGGCCTTCGCAATCGCTAAGTCTATGGTCGAGTCGGATCTGAGAGTATAGTACCATAGATCGGAGTATTTGGTATTAAGCCTGTCGATACGCCCAGCCGCTTGAGTCATCATTCGGTACGAATAATTTTGGGAGTAGAAGATCATCACGTTGGTCTCTACGCAATTCCATCCTTCTCCACAATTGTACTGTACCAAATATATCCAGGACTCGGTGGATGGTATTGGCTGATGCGATTGGCCATTCCACTCGCCACAAGCGATATGCATCTTATCGGCCAGGTCTTTGAGTATGTTACGCTCGTAGACGAAGTTATAAAATATGATACACTTAGAATGCTCGGTTATTAAGTTTTTAACAACCTTCACTCTTCCAGGGTCAGTGTTGCATACCTCACGCAACTTGTAGCAGAGCTCCGAGATGTTCGTAATCGGACACTCTTTGTCAGGATTCCATCGACTCACCAAAATCTCTCGAAAATACTCTTTGTCAAACGGCACTATAATTGTCTCGTGATGCGAAATCGTAGGCTTCTCATAAGTCATGATCACAGAGATCCTAGTGCGCAATGCTTCAAGCGCTTCTGTATCTCTATAAAAGTCCACCACTGGATAACGCATCCATCGCTTGTACACAACATGCTTTGTAATGAAGTGACTTCTGTTCTGGTAAAATCCATTTGCGATGAAGACCGGGATATAATCTATCCATGTATCCCCGGGTGTAGCAGATAGCAGAATCCACTTATTGAATTTGGCTATCCTCAGAAATGAACGTACCCATGAGCCATGCCCTATAAGACGCTGTTCATCAAATATGAAAAAGGCATCTCGAACATTCTCATACTTTGAGAGTTTGTTCCATGAATCCACAACCACATTGATCGCATTCGGTCCAGTCTTAGGGCCCACAGGGATCAGTAAATTTTTACACTCTTGCTCCCAATCCATAGTATCCCTTTTTCTGGCGGTAGTGATAATATATAGATCCTTAGGACTGCGCATCTTAGAGAATCCACCTTTGCCATTTGTTTTTATCTTACCGCCGCATTCCTTGGTGACGAAGTAGGTAAGGGCCGTTAGTGATTTACCCGATCCTACTCCGCCAACCAATATGTTACCAGACTGAAGCTTCTCTATGGCTGCACGTTGGTGTTCGTACAGCGTTATCATAAATTAGCTTACTCCTCCTCGTATTCCGCGTATTTGGAAGACAATTTGTCTTCGGCGATCACCACATACAAAACCTTAAGATATGCGGTGATTCCAGAGCGCCCATTAAGCTCCCAGGCATACGGCGAGACAATGAGATCCGCCGTCTCAATCTCGGCCCAATCAAGAAGGTCAATCTTCTCCTCGTCGAGCACACGCTGCTTAGACCCTCGAATGATGACGACTTTAGGGGGCTTGTTTTTGAAGTTGACTTGCACCTGAATATAGTGCCGCGGCGAGTCATCTTCATCTCGCGGCTTCGTCTGCCTCACGTTCCAGCCGTCTGCGAGCAATGCATCTGCGATCTTATCGTCGATAATGACGCAGAAATTGCGTTTGCCGCGAGGATTAAACTGGCGCTCTTCTCCGGCAAAGTTGCGGAACATAATCTCCGCATCCTCAAGCTCAAGAACTTTTTTGTCAATAGTTGCCATGATAAATCTCCTTTCAATTTAGAACGGTAAAATACCGTTATGCAGTTGGTCATACGGGGTCTCAGACATAAACCACTCCGAATCACCATGAATGTCAATCTCCGAAACTACATCGTCCACTAATGCCCTGAAATAATCCAGGTCAATATCCTCCTCCTTTCCAAACAACTTCACATCAGATGACTCCAGCCACCTATACCCTTTGCTTGATGGGGCGGCGTGCATCTTTTCGTCTTTCTCTCTACACAACAATCCTCCTCCTTTACCAGGTTTAATCGGACAGAATGCGCCAACGCGACCAACAAACTTGTAGTCGTGCTCATCTGCGCTAAGACCTTCGTTCATGTCAAGATATAACGAGCTCGTAACGCTCCTTGTCTCGCACATGTCCTCGAATTCGATCTTCTCATGGCTAAACAAGGTTTTGAAGATGTACGGGTGTATAAGCGGAACACCAGTAGCGTCCCATTTGCCAATCTTCTTTGCTTTCTCATGCCACCGATACTTCCCGACATACACGGCATCGTTGAAGAGGCAAATCTTATCAAACGTGGCCTCATGCTGCATGTTATACCCATACTTCTTTCCGAAATCCTGAACAAACTTGATTATCTTCTCGTCGGCATCGGCGATCTTAACCGAGTCAGTCTTGATATGAAACACCACATACCCCTGCTCTTGGATTGCGTGTTTAAGGTCGATCATGAACAAAGCACCGCGTTTAGCGACTATATTATCTTTATTGCGCGGATCTCGGAATAGATTCTCAAACTTTGCACTGGTGAGCCCATAGATCGTGTTTATGAAGATCTTCAGTGCATACGAGAGCCCATCGAGCTCGTCATCATTGTCTAGATACTTTGCAAGCTTGCCGTCGAGGGCTTTGGATGCTGTTTCTTTATCGTGGTGCTTGATTGCTATACGAGCATCCTTAATCTCTGCAAATCTCTGCGTATACTTGGGTCCGAACAGCTCCAGCATGATAATACTGGAAGGATGCATTGACTCGGCATCAAGAAGAGCCGCTTCACCGTACATTCCAGGCTCGGCATAGACATACCCGCCTTCTTTTGGATCTTCGCCACGATATGAACTCTTTCCGCTCTCGAATGTGTACCCAGGAAATTCTTCAGAGAGATCCGTGTACTTGAATTGCGATTGTGGAGTCTTGTCATCCCCAAACAGAATTCGACCAGCGTGCATCTGGTTGGTATCATTTGGAGCGAGACCGGATAACTCCGCCATGACCAGACGTGCCTTATAATCGGCTGATAGATGGTGGAATACAGCTTCGGTAGCAGCAACATCATTGCAGCAGTAGTCAGCGGCCATCTCCCACATATCTTCTGGAACGGGTTGATCCCATTTGAGTGGGAACTCTTGGTGCTTAAGACCGAGCTTAATCTCCCACTTCTTGAGGGATTGCTTTGTGTTCGAGAAGTCATGCACGTCCGCATGACTGATATTGTATGCTTCCCGGAACATACCGGCACTCTTAGTCTTGGAGTTGATTATCTTCTGACTGAGCTCATAGAGAGCTTGGTTGTCGTACCCGAGATATCGAGCGTAAAGGATATGATTATCATAGCGACGACAGTTGAATCCCACGAGAGTCTTCTTGAATATCGGCTCCATCGCTTTGGGTTCCGGATTTATAAGCCGCGTGTAAGTCTTAGCGCCGTCATTCTTCAAGACAACGATGAACAAGTTGGGGAACACCTCGACATCGTAAAATGTTATAACATCCTCAACATCGTATGTTACAGCACCTTTTAACGCCATATCTTTTGCCGGATCCGAGGAGAACTTCATGTTCTTAATCAACTTCAGACAATGGTCGGAATTGTTAGTCGAGTCCATTGCAAAGTTGAGAATTGCCTGGCGCATGTCGCTGACATCATAGGATAGATCCGAATTGTATGCATCATCCAATATCTTGAGTATGAAGTCACAGCTGGATTTAGTACTCGGATGGATCTCTTTCTTGAGATTGCGGAGTATAAGATTGCGCAATCCACGCTCACTCTTAACCGCCGCTTCATTGATCATTGGTTTCTCCTCCTTTAATGGGAGCCCTGATGAGATAGTTGCTATGGGGAGATTATTGCACTTGGTGAGCTTGCGACGCAAAGAAGAATTTCCTCTAAATGTTTTTATCTCGACTCCTTCAGAATATAAAGTAGAAAGTCTGTCTCTCCCCATCCATATATAATGCAAGTGAATGCCCTGGCCGCTCTTACTGATCTCCGCATACGTAGGCGGAAACTTACTCGCAGCCTTTAGATTCTCAGCCAAAGACTTCTCTCCGTCAGGGCCTCGAATATCGAAGTCGATCACTATGTGTCCCTTTCCAGGACGAACATAATGAAGCTTTGTAGTATCCAGATCCGATAGCGTAGTCGTAACGTTTCGCCACTTGCTGATGGGGGCACCTTCATCCGTAGCATACTGCGCAGGAAATGTCGCCAACTCCTTATCCAGCCAGCTCTCTACATGATCGAAGAACTCCATAGGATCCATATTATCAGATCTTTCAGAATCACGTGTCAAATGGACTGGTTCGAACTTACCAACGATGAATCCGTCATATACGCTACGAAGCCAGGAGCCGTCCACAGAGGCCCTATCGTGATAGACCTTGAAATAGTTCTTGAGCTCGTCTCGGAAGCGATACAGGGGCAACCTGTGCTCCACAAGACCATTCTCGCAGTAGTCCTTGTACATTGCGTACGCGCGCTTCAATTGGATAGGCTGTTCCATCTTGAAAACCATGTACGAATCGTCTACAAAATTGTAAAAGACATCCGTACGAAGCTGCATGTCACGAGGCTCATAATTGTTGTAGTAACCCTTTCCAACCTCTTTGTAAACTTGAATGCATCGTGATGCTATGGCGCCTATCTCAAAATCAATTCGCTCTAGTAAAGCTTCATAATCCGAGAACTCCAATCGCTGTCCCGTTGGTACCACATCAATGAGCCTTCTAGATATACCCGACTTAGCATCTGTGATCTTGACAGGGCTGTTTGAACCCACAAAGAGTATAGTGTTAAACTTTGATGTATACTGCGACTTATGCTTCTCATTGATGGTGATCTCTTCGTGAGAGACTAGACTGTTTAGTCTCGTATTAGTCTCGATGCGACTTAGATCGCCATCATGGTCTAGCGCCACAAGCGGGTTCGAACGAAAGACCTCTAGCGAGAACTGGTTATTACGCTCCGTGATGCTCCTTGCATCGAAGGTCGTAGTATAACCTTCAAATATCTTTCCGATGATAGTAAGCATCGTCGACTTACCACTCCCCTTGTCGCCATAAAACACGAGGAACTTCTGAATCTTTGAAGCATCGCCGCATAGTATTGCTCCTACCATCCACTCAAACTTATGGCGCTCAGTTGGCGAGTAGAGTACGGATGTCAACTTGAGATATGCTTCTGGAGGAGCATCGGATAGAGCATATGGGAGTCGTTTACTCCTGTAATCACTTTGAGCAGGCGACTCGTCTAAGAACGTGACTTGATTGTCTAGTGATGCATCACTATTTGGCATACCCCTCAAATATCGGTGCCAAGTCTCCCAGGATTGTGAGCCGTAGTCACTCATTGATGAAACCGCAACAGGCTCTTCTCTACGAGACCCCCATTCATTTGCAAACTTGTATAGGGCCTCATCTACGAGATCGGCGGCCCGAAGCTCATCCGTAGACCAGAGACCGGCGGCTTCATCCCATATCGCATAGAACGAGCCTCCCTTAATGATCAAATCCTTGGGCTTGCACACCAGAAAATTTGGATACACCAAATAGGAGTCTTTATTGTCCTTCTTGACGTGCTTGACTCCGATTTTGAAAAAATCCAGGTCGATACCTCCCTTCTTCCAATTTCTAATAAAATGTCCCAAAAAGGTTGCTGTGTCAAATGTCAAAAATTTACCCTAAAATAGTTTATATATAGTAGACCCCTATTTTTATATATTTTTAATATAAACTATTTTATATAAAAAAATGATAAAATGACAGTAATATATAGCAAAGCATTGAAAATACAGGCTTTTTTGACTGTCAAGTTAGTAGTTTAATCTGACATCACCCATCAAAGCAACGCCCGTGTAACTGGAAGAAATTTCCAGCAAAAATGGACAAAAAATTCAAACTGCAAAAACGGCGTTTTTGTAACTTTTTGTAACCATTTTGTAACTATTTTTTGGTATCGTTTTTTGAGCTTAAATCTTCCATTTTTTACCAATTATTGGCTCCTAAATGCCTCATCTGGATCCAGAATTTCGTGCGCATACCAGTTCATCTGCATCCAGATTTCGGCCGTACACGGGTCACCAGGCGGGTATCTCAAGGGAAACATGGACCCATTTCCCCTCACATCGAACCTCCTCAAAATCAAATTTGACACGATCGTCTCGTAATCTGGACCCTGACCAAAGTCCCCATCGTAGTTATTCCAAATCTTATCGGGGCGTTTGTCCAGCTTCAAATTCCCCATAATCATCCAAAACGCACCCGCCCGATCGTCCCCATCAAGGTTTCCCCCAAGGAAGAAAGAGAGCCTCGAAGCACACCCGATGATCACCTCAAAGAGACTTGCGTTGATAAGTCCACAGAGGTTCTCCGGCCCAACAGCCTCGCCCGTAAGCTCCTCGTACCGTCTCCTCAAAGCAAGTCCGTCCGCATTCCGGTTATCGTCGTTCATCACGAACCACCGAAACTCCTTAGTATGGAGCCACCGGAGCGTACTGGTAAACGTGTTCATATTACCATCCGGCTGCCCCGCATCGCAATGCCTCCCCACAAGACTTGCGAGGTAACTGAAGTACCGCTGATACGGATTATGCCCCTCGAACTTAATTTTCGTCGCCATCATCGTTACCCTCATGCCCAAGGACGTCCCTCGAATAGCTTCCGTCTACCTTGAGCACCTCAAAGTCAATCCCAAGGCGGTTGTTGCGCACCCGGACTACGTACGGATCCTCTTGGTCCTCCCCAAAGTGCTCAAGCGCATCTCCAAGCTCATCTTCAGGCGTCAACACGATCTCATCGTTTTCATCCGCCACGGTGTTGTCTTCGGCGTAATACTGGTACGTGATCTTGGCATGATGCGCGCACTCGCGACTAAACTCCTCGCTATCAATGACATATGTGTGCGCCATATCCACTTCATTCTCCTCCACATTGTAAATTTTGGAGTAGTTAGTCCCTTCGCCCTCAAATGTCCTTATCGGCACGGGCGTCTCCTTGACCATCACATCCGCGGCATCCTCTACCGCGCCTTTATACGCATCTGTCACGGCCTCGATCTCCTCCTTTAAGAGTGTCTCTACACCTTGAACCTCTTTCTTCTTGTAATGCTCGTGCACCTCGTGGATATTCCGCAAGTGAGACACCTTCAAGGACTTCTCCGTGATCAAAAAAGCTATAGACGATCCCAATCCGAGACCGCCTATAAACGCCGCAACCATCTTATACTTATTCAAATCAAGTTACCTCCAGTGTGGCGTTGAAGCCACGTATTTACAAATTTTATCAGTTGAAAGTCGTTTTAGAAATTTACCACCCGGCAATTTTTGACCTAAGTTTCCTGGACATTTACGACCTTGTGTTGCCGCGCATTCTCCCAGTTCACTTTGTCAAATATGATCCCATCGCAGTTGAACTCAAGGATCATGTCATCGCGGCAATCCGGCTCTTCCCTGATGCGCCCGAGATAGTAGTCAATACCGAAATCAATGACTCCAGAGCCGCCGTATTCCTTAGCGATCCAGCCGACGACCTGTCCATCTTCTCTCTCGGGAAGGCAGAGCTGCCGCATGACCTCGTTTAGAAACACGTAGCCATTCAGCTGGAGCCTCTCGTTCGCATACTCCTGCATCGAATGCAAGAATTTGTACGTGTCTTGCATTTTATCCATGTGCATCCCGCCGCGCTCGTCGTAAATCTCGACGTACTTCTTCGTCTTAGGCGCGACTCCTTTTTCCGCAGAATCTTTGCGGTCTTCCCGGTCAATGCTGTTCTCAATGTTTCCGGGCGTGCGTCTCTTGTATTCCTCGAACGCCCCATCCAAAGCTCTGTACGCCGCCATGATGGCCACGTTGCGCTTATGCAAGATGTTATGCGCCGCAAGAATCGACACCGCGCTAAGGATGCCGAAGGTTATCGGCTTCCAGAATATCTTCGCCATGTCCTTGATCGTCCATACCCACGCAGTCACCATGTCCTTCTGGCGGTCGAGTTCCGAGTACTCCTTAGTGTCCCCCTTGAGCTTCCACGCCTCCTTGATCTGCGCCACCATGTCGTTGTGGCTCTTGACGACTTCCTGCGCCTTGATTGCTCCCTGTCCCGCCGTTACAGCGGTAACCACGAAGCCGCCGATGCCTATGAATGTAAGGATCTCCGGGGCATGCGTCCTAAGCACTAACCCCGCCCTACTTGCCATGCGCTGTAATCCTATGAATTTCATTTGAATTCTCCTTTCAATTATAACGCCACCATACGCGGCATGTCGATTATGAACCCGTCACGCCCAATGCTCTTGATACGGGCGCCTCTTATGTCCTTCCACCCCCAGTTCTCATCTGTAAAGTCTGAGGTGATCCCGGCCGCCTGCAGGAACGAAGCCTTGGTAACCTCTCCGTACGTATTCATCATCTCACTCAGGTCATACAAGACCTCTTCGCACTCCGCCCTCGTATCGAAGACGATATCGCTGAAATCATGGCTCGTACGTGCAGCTCTGGACCCGTAGTCACTCATGCTCCGATCTTCCCTGGGGTGATCACCAAGACGACTTCGGACCACGTTGCTAAACCCGCCATAGTTGGTATGCGCTCCACGGGCGCCATATCTAGCCTTCACTACGGCCGAGTCCCCGTGAATTGCCGTGGATATGCCCTTGCCAATGGTCGACAAGACTTGGTTTGCCGTGTCATCAAGGAGTCCACGGATTGCGGGCATAACGACATCTTGGATTATCATGTCCCACAATGTCTCTGCCCCTTCGCCTATAGCAGAGTCCTTGACCTTCTTCATCAAGGTGGGTTCACGCCGCTTAGCTTGAGCGACGACTCTCATCTGAGGCGCTTTTTTTTTCGGAACCGCTTCCTTACGCACGCCATTCTTGCCCTCGGGGTACCTCTCCCTCAAGAAGACATGGGGGTCTTGCGTTGCCATACACTTTCCTCCTTTGTCTGAAAAATAAAAGGAAGGGGACTAAGTCCCCGATTCCTCTTCTACAACTACTACGTCGTCCTCCCACTCGATTAGCCCAGTCTTGCTAAACTCGTCCACAAGTTTCATGACTTCCGCGTATATGTCCGCCCACACTTTGATAGACGGCTCTTCTGCAAAGCGACCGATCGTGATACACGCCAATCCGATGGCAATCTTGACAAAGATTCCCGTCTTTTTCGGCGCAATATGCCTGACCGCTCGATCCACGAGAATGCCGATACCGATCGTGGAGCCAAATGCAGCTACACGTCCTAGTCCCTCAAGTACACGTTTCAGCTCTTCCTTCTTCACGCTAATTTTCATTGTGGTAACCCTCCTTAAAATAGTTCTTCATTATATACCATGTTCTTTACGCGAGATCTATTTCTTGAAGAACAAGCCAAGGAGAGCGAGACCCAAGATCACGCCTATAACTCCTAGGAAATCCAAGATTATAGACTTCGTAGTTACAGGCTTAGACGAGGTTGTCTCAACGATCACGTCATCGTCCGTACAGATTACGGCCGTGATATAAACTTGGCCGCCGCTGTTTCTCATTAGGTTGCGTATGACTATGCGCTTATCGGCGAATTCCGGACGCTCGAATTCTTTAGCCAGTGCGTCCATGTCCTTGTACGGCCCATCCTTAATGATCATCTCATCACCATCACGGTCACGGGACTGCGCTTAAATATGCACGCAACCGCAACACCGAGTACGAACGAGACGACTAAGGGTGCCCATTCCTGGACACCCTTATCGACCGTTTCCTTCACGCTCTCTTTGACCGCGTCTGTAGCCACGAGAGTGGCTTTGTCGGACGTTATCTTGATCAGCTTCTTAAACATTTCCGAATCCCCTTCCAAAATCGACGTTTATAATCTCAAGACTCTCTGTTACGAAGATCTCGAGGCATTTGTCCGTAGGGTGCACGCCTACCTTGTATACGTACGCCTGAGCGAGCCTGTCGTCCAGATCCGGGTCGTCGGGATTTATCGCCCGCATGTCGTATGAGATGCAAACATCCTCATCCTCGTCCACGTACAGATCAAGGAAATCTTGGAGTGTTGTCGGGTTTTCAAACATGATTACTGATCCTCCTCAATGTTGATTATTTGCATACGGCCATCGGGGGCGAACTTATACGCTATCCCACTGGTCTTGGTTACGAAGATATAATCTCCGTTGCGACGGTTCTTGTAGCAGATCTCGTAGTCATCATAATACTCGTAGACTATCTTGAGATCCGACCTAAACACAGTCTCTCCAAGGACGAACATCTAAGCCCTCCTTACCCAAAGTGGTTAAAATCGAACAGCGGCTTGACCGTGTAGTCCAAGACAATGCAGGGGACTCCTTCTGGCGTCATGTGTGTACTGAACTTGAACTCAAGCTGACCGGTCGTATCCCACCCCCATCCGAGTTCATTGCCGAGTTCGCACTCATCAAGGCCGAGCATGTAGTAGACCTCGTTAAGCGAGATGTACAGGTCTCTCAAGATGAGATCGTTGACATCGTTCTGAATCTTGCGTAGCTCCTCCATTGACGAGACGAAATATCTCGCTGTGTACTTGTCGTAGCACAAATGGCCCGTCTTACACTCCATGAGCTGTGTGACGTTCGTACGAGGCGTCTTTTCCATGCGTTCTTTCGCAATGTCATCATCCATCTGACGCGCCTTACGCTCTCCTAGGACGTCCTTAACCTTGTCCTTGTATTCACTCAAGGCAGTCTGTGCAAGCCCGTACAGAGCCACTACGGCCTTCGTACGGGCACTGTGGACGCGGTTAAGCTGTAATATCGTGATTGCCGTCACAAGACCGAAGGCCACGGGCGCCACATACTCTTGCCACGTGAGTTTCAGGCGCTCCTTGAGGGTTGCGTCGGGCTCGTTTATAAGGACGATCTTGGTCGCCTTTACTCCCGCTCTGTGCGATGTTATGGCCGTCAATGCGACCCCAGCTATGGCCGCGCAGGTTAGGATTTTCGGCGCGTGCTTCGATGCGAAGTACCCTACTCTTCTTGCGATGTCTCCGTTCATTTCTCATTCTCCTTTTCAAGTTCGTAAATTCTCATTTGGTTCATGAGGTCGACCATCCAGTCAGCGGCCACTTCTTCCGCCGTGCGGTTACGGTTATAGCGCAGCCACATCACAAGGTCTTCGACATCTCCGCCTTTGTAGTTTCCGTACTTAGTCCCGTCCTCCTTTGTGATGCGCACTCGCACCTCGACTTTCTTGACTCCGTTGCTTGCGAGCAGGTTGTAGATCATCTCGTCCATAGTGGTGATTCTCCTTTCAAATTTTGCAGTGACACAAAAAAGAGATAGGATGTAATCATTTAATTGATCACACTTTACCCTATCTCTTCATTATAGGCAATGTTTTTTTCGCGAAGATTAGCGTCCGAAAAACGTGATACATTCCCAAGATCGCTCCCCCCATGGAGCCCAGTGTGGACAATCTACGCACGACTTCGCATGAGGGTTCATGCAAGGAATATCCAAAATAGTCGGTTCACAGTAGCCGGTCTTCATCTTAGCATGAAAATATTTTCTGGACAACGATCCATGTCCTCTGGCGCCGGCACCATATAAATACCAATCATCATCCGAAAAATACACGAAGTATACAATACCTCCGGCCTTATACTTTATAGCGATGATTTTGTCGTCGACAGTAATCGTGGCCATTCTATCGGCCAACGCTCCACCAATTAGAGTATTATACTTTTTGATCGCATCCATATCTATCGTAGTTATCGGCATTACTTTCATCCTCTCACCTCCGAAAAAAGGGACCGAAGTCCCCTTTAGTGTTCGTGCAGATATCTGATCACGATCCATATGAGCCAAAGCCCACCTGTAAGTATCGTCAGTATAAAATCCAACAATACTGAATGTCTCCTCTTTCTCATTTTGGTAATCTCCTTTCAAATATCTTTCATTATACACCATGCAATTTACGCGAAGGATTACCAAATCTTGCAAACCAGCTTCATTTCTTTATCCTCCTTAAAACGGCTGAAGCGGCCTTGCAAAGTGGTGTATCTGCACGTGCGAACCGCTCGCCGTCGTATGCTCAAGGTTGACGCCGTTGATACGTCCGAGCTCCTTTACCTCCTCGATCTCGCGCTCAAGCAACGCAATGCGGTTACGGAGCAACTCTCCCGCCTTGCCCGAGCGTAGGTAACGGCCGATAAGCTCCATGTATCGACCTTTCAAAGCTTTGCCTCCGCGCTTGCCGAGCTCCAAATCTGAGATCGCCTGCCTCGATACTCCGAGATTAGAGGCGACTACGTGTGCAGTCAAGCCCAGTGCTTTTCTCATTGAGATTAACTTAATGTCCATGGTGATACCCCTTTCAAAATTTGGTGAAAAAGGAAGGGGACTATGTCCCCGTTTCCTCTTCTGAAGCTTCCTCTGTTTTTACCTCTGTAATTGTACGCCGTCTTCTTCCGTTTTCATCCGTGTCCTCGGTGATGTCTACGGAATCATCTTCAAGTGAAAAGTTGTAATCAAAACCGTTAACCCCCTCGTTCTCTTCGTCCCATTCGTCCACTGCAAAGCTTGCGTTTCCGAACTTCAGGATTGCCAGAGTCGCCGCTACGGTTCCTCCGATAATCAGTGCAGTTCGCTTAATCGCACGCTTATTCGCTTTGATCTTCTGCCACAAGGTCTGTTCCCCCTCGTTGATTTCCTTTTCCTCGATGATTTCCTCTTCCTCGATGACCTCATTAACGTTTTGCTCGTTCATGGTAAATCTCCTTTCAAGAATATCTTCATTATACACCATGTTTTAGACGCGAAAAAGAAAGGAGCCTAAGCTCCAATCTTGTTCATTTCGTTTAACTTGGCGTTCATTGACGTCAACAACTCATACGTATACTCTTCAATATCCATTTCCTTTTCTTTCTTCTCTCCGAATATAAGTTTCTTGATGTTTAACATGGTGATAACCTCCTTAATCCTTTCATTATACGCCATGTTTTAGACGCGAAGTAAGATCAACTCTTGTCGTAGGTGTAAACGATGCCCACACCAATTTTGTTCGCGTACTCTATTTCTGCTCTAGTCGACTCGCCAATATATCCTTCAGGATTAACTACGACTATGTAGTCGCTCATATAAATACGCTTGAAGTGCATCTCAGCAAACATAGCTTTTGTCTCTTTAGGCAAGTTTCTATGCGTGTCTCCTTCTGGGGAAAAGCACGGGAGAAGCACTATCACGCCTTGATGGGATAGTTTCTCTTGAAGCTTCAACATTTCATTCGTAAACCTCATAGATCCACAAATAGCTGCAACTTGAAATTTTTTCATCTTTCATTCTCCTAATCATTTATTTTAACGAATGAGCAAAAGGGAGAGCCTAAGCTCTATCCCCTTTATACTTCTTGAGTTCATCACTGCTGAAGTATAGTGCCAACTGCAACTTGGCTTCGTACTTACGCTGCAGACGCGCCATCATATATAATGACACGACTAACTGCGTAGTAATCGCCAAGAGTACAATCTGCAAAATGCTCATTCGTTCAATCCCCCTATAATATTTTCATTATAAAGGGAGTTTTTTACGCGAGAAATTTTACGCCACACGCTATTATAGTAGCAATCTCTTCCACCGCGAGATCTTCTGAATACGTGACATTAAATCCGTTACGTTGCCTAACTCTTGCAAATATCCCGGCGTCCGATTCTATACGCCGCATTACTTCCGGTACATAGTCGCCTCTAGCCCTTGCACGATTGAAACAGGTAGCTTTCCCCACATCCAAGAAAACAACGTGCATGGCTGAGAACACGCGCCTAGACAACCTAAATATAGTAATAGGATTTAGGACGACAACTTTATTATCATCTCCTTCGTAATCGGATATCATGGTGCCATACGCCCAATTACCCTGCGTGGTTGAGTACGTCGTTACCTCTGCAAATTTATGCTGCTTGCGGAGCTCCCAAAACGTGGTGTCAGTGACGTGGAAATACTCAGTGCCGTGCTCCTCTCCAACACGGAGCGGTCTCGTGGTATAGGGAATGATGCGCCTGAATCTGTGGCTAGTCTCCAAGACTTTGGCCACCGACGACTTCCCTGAGCAAGTCGGTCCGCAGAGTATTACTGTGGTTGGTGATTTCATAGTGATAATCTCCTTTCAAAAATAAAAAGATATACGTACGGTTCGAACCGTTAATCCCCTCAATGTGATCTTATATCTTCATTATAGACTGTGTTCTTTACGCAAAAAGAAGAAGCCTAAGCTTCTTCCTCTTTATATAAGGCGTTAAGAGTGCTCTTCCATTCTTTTGATGTTACCAACCAATATGCTCTTCCTGTATCCGCCGCTATCGAAGCGCATAATACCGTCCCAACGCTCTTTAGCTTGTTGCTCTTTAATACACAACCCGCTATTAGTAACCCTGGAGCGATGATGCTCTGCGCAATGGCGAGTATTCTGCACATTTGGATTTCCTTTTTAACATTTAACATGGTAATAACCTCCTTAATCCTTTCATTATACACCATGCAATTTACGCGAAAAAAGGGGCCTAAGCCCCCTATGGATTCCTGATCATAAACTCAATAGCTCGTATACTAGCCTCAATGTGCTCCAACGAACTCTGATGCTGATTCAGGGCCCTAGAGGATTTACTCCCCTGTTCCGCTAAGGATGCGGTTTCAGCCTCCAATCTTGCAATCTCCTGCTTGTGCGACGCCTCCAATGCTTTCAGCGATGCTAAGTGTTCCTGCAGATTCATTTCCGAATCCTCCCTTAATATAGTTTCATTATAATGGGAGTTTTCTACGCGAAAAAAAGGAGAAGGTCGTTAGACCCTCCCCCGCAACACAAAGCCGACCGCTTTTGAAGCGACCACATGTAGTTCCTCGTGCTTGAGTATCAGCAGTATCCCGGCAAGATTCCCTAGTACTACAGCAAGCGTATCTGCACTGACGCCCTTCTTTGCCCCAGCTTTTGCCGAGGCGAGTTCGTCGAGTTCCAGTTGCTTCTTGTAGACCTCGGTCATCTCGTCAAGAGTTTCCGCCTTTACCCCAAGACGCTCAATTTCTTGGTCGATCCTTGTCCTCAAATCGGCTTTCTTCGCGAATGGATTTTTCATATAACCCAACTCCTTTCATTAAAGGCGGTGTTATTTCCGCGAGAATGAACTGATGAGTCCATCAAAGCCTGTAGCGCCGAGTAATATGCAACCGGCACCTACTAAGTACTGTCCGCGTCCGTCAAACGGTATCTGTACACCAGTGAAGGCAAACCAAAACACTTTGAAAAGGATGACTAGGACTCCGGCAGCTGCACACAGAGCCCCAATCACCTTCCTCAAGCAAATCTGATCGCCGTCACATTTCTGCTTGAATGATTCTTTCATGTTATAGCCTCGATACAAAGTTTTTGGCCCAATCGGCATTTAGCGCCTTTACACACTTTGAGTTTCCGTAAAAAGTCGACGCTTTCAGACTACCTACACATGATCTGCAATTTCCGACATCTATACAATGCCCGCCTTTTGAGATGCCGACTGATCTTCGAACATCTCTTCCACTGTGGGATACGTCCCTGCCAAAATATGCTTCAACGCCAGTTTAATAGTCATGTCTTACGTCCCTTTATTGGGAAAGTACTCGACTTGAATGGTCTGGCCGATACCCACGACGCCCCCGTACGAGATCTCGTCACCAGCGTTGACCCGGATCTCGGGGGAGTTAAGCGGCACAAGGAGATTTAGCGGAGCTGTCCATACCACGTTACCATTAACCGAGACCGTAAGGCCTGCTCCGAGAAGCCCGCCAACTTGAGCCTGGATAGCGCCATTTGTAGGCACGGTCCACGTCCCTTGATCGACAAGACTTACAAGACCGCCAGCCATCAGGATCGTCTGGGTCTGAGTGTAATCGTATTCAGGCTCTGTGCCCGCGTAGATGTCGATGGCAAACTGCTTAAGCTCCACTCTCAGATCGGAGATCATCTTGTTGACCGCTTGCCACCGAGAGTCGTCGCTCGTGATATGCGAGTTCAGAGCTGTATTGAATGCTGCGACGGCAGACTCTATTGCGGCTGTACGGACGTCTTGGACATCATTCTGATCGTCGACGTATTCCTTGGTGACCGCTCCTGCGATATAGACAGCGAGAGCATCGGAGTTTGCCTTGTCGCCGGTGTCCACGTACTCGACCGTAACGGCTTCATCGAATTCGTCTTCGGTCTCTTTCCTGAACGAGGCGAACGTGGTGTCGCGCCAGGAAACGAACACTGGATCACTCTCGGGCCCACCGCCGCCTCCACCTATCTCGGTGAGGTCATGCAGGGAGCCGTCGATATCCTTGAAGACACCGTTCATGGGATGCATGTGCTGAGGCGTAGCGTCGAGAAGCTCTCCCGTTAAGAGACGTCTAAGTTTTCCATCCTTATCCACGAAGCCTCCTGCAAATTCTGCTTGTTCAGACATTGGCTACCTCCTTATCTAATATAACGCACCCATACGTCGTATTCGCTATTTGTACGGGGGTAAAAGCTTACCGAGGAGAATATTATATTGGCACTCTGAAAAACGAGTCTACTCCTATAATCGTTTATGTCATATCCATTACCGCCAATCATTGCCATTGTTGAGTTTGAAGCGTTACTGGTACGCCATCCGCCCCCATAAGCAATTAATCTGAAAGTGGCTATAGTGGTGTCAGTTAACGTCGCCATAATCTCGTTACGATTCGCGTTTGCATTGACGGTAATCAGTCCAGTCTTCCTTACTCCGAAGCTCCCATCGCTAAACGCTATCTCCACTCCATCGGGCCAAAGATGCGGCGACGCAATATACTCGTCCCACTGTCCAGGAGGGATGGGCACTGGAGAAGGCGGAGGAACAGGCGTTGGGTCGATTCCTCGGGCAAAGCGTACCCAGACATCAAAAGCGGCGTTAGACCTTGCAAGGTTTGAAAGGGAAACGAAGTCAATATACGTCCTATTACTTGATGTATTTAACTCCATTCCGGATTTAACCGGTGTCGACGCCGCTACTCCATTTGCATAACCAACTGCAATAGCTTTTCCACCATTAGATAGCGCATACCATCCACCATATGAAATAATCGACGTAATCAATGGTAAGCTAGAAAAATCTATTAACCGGTTGTATGTTGATCCATTTGCAGCTACTGTTATCGTCCCAGTCACTCTAAGCCCATACGTCCCATCGTTAAACTGGTACACCGTCCCGGGCGCCCAAAGCAAGGGATAATTCACGATGTCGCTGCCTGCGCCGCCTTCGCCCGGAGGACCTTGTATACCTTGAGGGCCCTGAATGCCCTGTATCCCCTGGGGTCCTTGCTCGCCTTGGATGCCTTGAGGCCCAGGAGGGCCATCTGCGCCATCGTCGCCCTTAGGACCTGGTACGCCGCCCCAGTTGTCGACAACCGTCCAGTCAGAGCCTCCTACACCATGGATATAGAGGTCTTTGGTGGTGGGCTGCTCCTCGTCGTCCACGATATAACCCGTGTTCTCACTTGTGGAACCGAAGTCGGGCAAATCGGGGTAAGGGAGGTCCGAGCCGGGCGGACGGTAGATACCAGATTGGATGGCTACAGACGAGCCAGGATCGCCTTTATCGCCCTTAGGTCCTTGCTGCCCCATGACACCCTGGGGGCCTTCGGGGCCTTGAACCCCCGGATTACCTTGCGGGCCTTGGTAACCTTGAATTCCCTGTTCGCCCTTAGGCCCCTCAGGACCCGGGGAACCCTGTATGCCAGGATCCCCCTTTTCCCCTTGTGGCCCTTGGTAGCGCACGATATCAGCGAAGTCACGCAGCTCTCCGGTGTAGTCCACGAAGCGCCCGTCAAACGGAGTCATATCGGGGATGATGTCGGTCTGCGAGATTAGACCTCCGTTGACAAGGTCTCTGAATTGGCCGAATCGGTCGGTATATACCCCAAGAAACGGATCAGCCATCGTCTTCATCCTCTACAGGAGTAAATGCCAGAGCTAACTGGGCCGAGAATGGCACCAAGTGTGTCGGCGTATCACTACCAGCATTCCATGTATCAGCTACGACCTGCATGGCCGAATAATGGATGGCTGCTCCAACCGGCTGCGTCTGTATGCCGCAGACCTTGCAGCGCACGAGCACGCGGTCAGATACTGTAAACCCAGCCATCTTTCCATCCGGAGTGGTGTACCTCGCTTCGCCCCCGCAACGACACGGGGCCAAAACAGGTACCGGAGTATCATCAAGCGCCGTCAGTGTCCCGTTATCCGGTACGTCTATAACAGTAGTTCTCATTCAACCACCTTCCCGTCTATAATCTTCGCCTTGGGGTTGACCTTGAATATGACTCGCTTCTTCTTACTGAGTCCATCAAGGCCTTGCTCCATGGCGAGTTGGTAAATATCCTTATCTGTCGCCGACGTGTCGACGTTAAGAGTGCCATCAGAGGCCGTCTCGGGCAATCCGGCCAAGCCCATAAGGACGGATATGATGGCTGCGGTGGCAGCGACGGAGACGATATTGAGCCAGTTTATCTCCGTGAACGCCTGTCCGACGGTAAGCATCGAGACGGCGACTTGGGCGAACGTGCGTATGGCTCGAACCCCAGCGCAAGATATCCACTCTTGAAAATTAGTTTTCACTCGCTTGCCTCCTTTTTTCGTATCGAGGGTGCACGGACGATAGGGAGCTTCTTGACGTCGTTAATGACGCGCTCGGCCGCTCCATTGCCCCCTAATTCTTTGTATGGCAGGTACAGGTAGTCGTGCAGGTTCTCGTATTCGTCCTGCGTGATCTCGCCGCGCTCAATGAAGAGCATCCCAAGGTATATGATGCGGTCGTGCCCCATGCCGATAAGGACTTTACGGACGAGGTCTTTCTTCTCAATCCGTTTGAGCACAATCGTCCAGATACCAGAGGATCCGGCGATAGAGACGAGAACCGTGAGTATGATCTGAATAAGGTCGTTTGACATAGAGATCCTCCTTTTATTTGACTTTGACGAAAGTAATGTCTTGAAGAGGGTTGGCGGGGAGTGCGACGTCTGAGCCGATACTTTCTTTTCCGCGCAGAAATGGTGCATAATACGTAGACGTGGACGGTGTGACAAAGCAGACACCAGGATTATCTTGGGGTTGATCTTGGTCCCATTGCGCTGCGCAAATAACAAAGTACGACATGGGGTTCAGGATTTTGTACATACCCATATTTGCGTATGAGCCCTGAATCGCCACTGGTTCAGGATCAAAATTAACAACGCCTTGAAATATAAATCCGTCGTCAGTCTCGTAACCGAGGACGCAACCGTTACTCGTCAACGCACGAATTTGCATCCCGTCGACACGAAGAACCACGCCCTCAACAGCAATTAACTGTCCTGCCGAGTTGATAATAATATCCGCGATTCCAGCAGTCCCGTACTCTTGATCCGTATATACCCCGATACCACTCGAGAGCACTCGACTAGGCGCCACATCGTATACATCTAACTTTTTATAAGTTATCGTCGATGTTCCGGTTAAACGTATAATTGCGGCTTTTCTTCTTGCACGCCCACCCAAATCAAAGATCATATACGCCAAGACCGTCGCACCCGCGTTACCAGCCGCAAATTGCGGAGAATAGAATTGAAGCGCCGTAGCAGAAGCATTTCCAATCTTTTTTTCAGCGATCCAATCTGCGCGGTAAGAAAGAAGCGCCGAATCGGTAATCGGTCGTGTTGAGAATGCGGTTATGATGGACTGATTTGACCCATAGTAATACGTACCACCGAGAATATAACGCGGGCCGTCCGTGGTGTCGTTTGTAGACCACAGAATATTAGCGCTTGACCCGGATACTTGCATTATACCAAGCTCTCCAGTGCGAGTTCGAATAATGTTAGGTAAGGTCGAATAGTTGGCGCCGTTTGGAATCCTAGAATAAGCAATATATGCCGTACTTCCAACGATGACTATGCCATCAATCCAAATTGCGCCCGAACCGAATGTCCCTATTGAAACGCAAGATGAAGTCCCAACAGTCGCTACGTACACTTGATCAGTAGCTGACCCCCCAGTCCCAGTCCGAAGCGCGTAGACTACGTATGGCTGCGTCCCAATATAAAACGCAGATATCGGGTAGAAGTCAGTCGGAAAATCCTGGTTATAACTATACTGAACTGCTTTGTTTGACCCCACAAGAAGAATCAAGCCAGTAGCACGCGAGGATCTAGAGTCGCCGATCACAAAGCAAGACGCACCATTAGTAGCTGTAGCGCACGCCCTATTTTGTAAAGGCCCAGACATTGTGATCCCGCCTTTAACCGTAGCGCCCTCCGCAGGAGTCCCGTATTTCCCCTTCAATTTATTCCACAGCTCCGGATATGCCGATCTTGAGAGCTCTCGTCCGTCCATTCTGATAAACCGACTATCCGCAGTCTCGAGGTTATACGTCGCTTGCTTGATGTCCCCAATCGAGCCGGTAACCTCTGGGGACGAAAGCATGGCCTGTCTCGTCTTAAGTGGTGTCATCCAATTGTCGTCATCCGTACCCGCTTGGGCCTCGGCGGTCGTGGCTTTATCTGCGGTGTTTACCTTCTGGTCGATCTGTCGCTGTAAATTTGTAACGACATTGCCCGTGAGCTGCGCCTGCACGTTATCAAGCCAGTCATTAAACTCTTTGTCCCAGGCGGCGAAGAGCAGATCTATGTCGGTCTGCTGCAAGACACTGGTTACGAACGGGCAGTCGGATTTACCAACGTTCTGGTCGATCATGGCCGCCGTGATCACCGTAGTACCCGCCGGAATCGTGACGTATCCAAGAGCATACTGAGTCACTTGATCGTCTCGAGTCATATCGGGCGGAAGCGGCGAAGCAGATGGAGTGCCAGCTTTGACGAAGATGTTATTATTGCGTATCGGCTCTGTCTTATTGACTTCGAGCACTATGGCGTCCTTACGCGCCAAGTAGATGTCCGCCACCGGCACATTGAGTGGAAGTGGAGCATCATTTTTGGTCCAGGTGGAATCAAACCACGCACGGCCAGTTCCGACCGTAACCACCATGCCATTCACAGGACGGATCATCAGCTTGTCACCGACTCCAGCGAATACACCGTCCGTAATCACGCCATCGAACATCGCGCCCATCTGCTCTGCATTGTAGACGCGATCCATCTCTATGGCATTGAAAAAGCCGCACGTTACGGCCATTAAGCATCCCTCCTAAATATAACTTATCCTCCGAGTGCCCGTATGCCACTTCCAAGACTTGCAGCGACTATGGGTATCATCTCGGCTGCGAGTGGCTCGTTTGGAACCGCAGAGAATGTCGGATACACGGCCACTTCTTCAACAGACTGTGTTTGAATGAGCTCCGTGACTCGACTTCGACTCTGCCGTCCGTAGTCGTTTTCAATCTGTACAATATCACCCATGAAGAAGTCCTTGCCGTATACGAACGTCCTTGAAGAGTCGACTTGGCCTTCGAAAGCCTTCACTGCCTGATATTCTGCAAGCGCTTCAAGTCCAGCCGTTTTAAGCATCTCAACGTACTCTTCCTCTGGTATCTCTATAGACTCTCCTTCCTCGTCGGATATCGTGCGGTTGATCCCAGATCCGTCCGCATATGCCTCCCTTCTGTTAAGCCCCGACCCAGAGCCACCAGACACATCCGCAATCGCCGTTAGCTTCTCATTCCAAGACTCTCCTTCACCACTGATTAGCGCCACCGTCTTCAAGTTTGCCTTGGATTCCAAATATCGGGACGTTAGGAGGTTTTCAAATTTTGGGGAGAAGACTACGTACGGATTTGCGAATTGGTTGTAAGTACGATCCTCACCGACGTACAGCTCAAATATAAACTGGTCATTTGGATCCATCGTGATCTTGAATCCAAGGTCAAATATCTCGCAAATGAGTTGTACGAAGCTGTAGAGGTTATCGCAAGTAGCCTGGGTGTCAATTGTAAGCGTTGTGATCTTGGGATTAGTAGACGCCCGCACCTCAAAATTGGGCACGCGGCGCAATAGGTCTGTGGGAGAAACGAGTTGAGCGGAGACAATCCGGAGCACTTCGTCTTGAAGATTCCCGGATATAGTCTCCTGCCCCCAGATGATTCGCCGCTCCAGGATCGACTCAAGACTTCGACCTCGGACAATGAGGCGCTTACCCTCTTCAGAATCTGTAGTGATCTCGATCTCCTCAATGATCATGAGGTGTTCAGATGTTGTCATCCACAAATATCGGTCTTGGGTAAGCGTCTGTATAAGCTCAACCGTCGGTATAGTGTAGAGCTCGAAGTCTCCCCATTGATTGTAGCGGTCGGTCCAAATAAAGGACTCAAATTGGTCGATGATCGCCACGGTCTGCAAGTTGACATCGAGAACAAATACGTTCATATGCCCGCATACGCCTCCCTCACCTGGATATAGAGGTAGATGTTATCTCGCCCTGTAGCGGCGTCGTAAGCAAACAAGTTGTCTCCCTTACTCAAAGTAGCCCAGTCAGACGTCTTGTCTATAGCATTGATGATGTTGGTCAAGAAGCCATTACGCATGTGACGGACGTACTTATCCCCTGGAACTGTGGATATGATGATGTCGTCTCCGCCAAGAAGCCCTCCCGGAACCAAGAGCATGAGAATATCCGTGTTGATCTTGAATTGCTCTTGACTCGAAAGGTCGTACAAGGTCACCATAGTTGCGGGCCCGATTGCGTGGACTGTGCATATGAAGCCGGTCTCTACGTCGCCGTTATAGACGATGTTCTCAGTGTTCTGTCCCCTTATCTCGCTAAAGACTATGAGGTTCTCAGACGTTGAGTTGTTTGCAAACGGGAAATGGAACAGAGACTCGACCCCGTAGAATACCTGTGTCGTAAAACTTGGAGCGTAGAAGTATGGATCGGGACAGAGTATCGAGATCTGACACCCTTCCGAATCCGAGAATATGTTCGGTTCGTTGGACTCAATGTACCCGTCGCAATACCTTACCTCATTGTCAGTGGTGATCTCGATGTTCACCGGTCGTTTAAGGGGGAAATACTTGTACGTGAGTCGCCTCGTCATCCCAATCGTGGAGTTCTCAAGGAAGCGAAGCCTCATTACAATGTTACGAGTCTCTGCGCGGGCGGATGTGAATAACGAGCCGTCCCCATTCGCTATGGCCGTCATCGTGATATTAGCATGAACCGGCCCCAGACCATCCACCGACTCAATCAAGAAGCCCGACAACTCAGGATGGAATAGATCCAGGACAAGTTCATCGCCAAGATGATTGGTAATCTTAAAACTTCTTATCATACACCTACTCCTACTGGCTTAGACTTAGTTACACTTTGAATATATGCTGCTGCAGCCGAGATCTGGTTACTTGTATTGCGGTAGATCTCGCTTCGAGATAGTGCGCGGGGCGAATTGTTCGTCTGGTTAAATATAACTTGTGTCTTCTCTCCGCCTTGCTTCTTGAAACTATCAGCTCTGGTCTTGTTGCTCTCTACTCCGCTAGATATGGAACCGAGCATGTGTTCAAGATCTGACGTCCGTATACCGAAGCCCTCTTCTGGTATGATGACATTCGGAATTGGGTAGCGAACGCCTTCCATGATCATGTTTTGCAAGGTTGAACTACATTGCAGAATCGTCTCTGTGATTGTCTTGAAGGCGGACTTCATGGGCTCGATATAGTCCGCAAGATCGTCCATAGACCCGCCAAGGGCTGCGGTCGAGTCGGCCACTTTGCCAGTCTCGGTAGCCAGATCTTCTGTGTGTTCGGTGACTTCTTCAAGGGCCGCATCCATCTCAGGGGCGTTCTCGTCGATCACGCTAGATTCTAAAGCTTTAGCCTCAGACTCGAGTTCGGACAATATGCGCTCCATACGGGCTTCGGAGTCCGCGATCTCCTTGGCTTCTTTGGCTTCGGATTCCATTTTGATTCTCGCAAGCAAAGCGTCGATACGATTCGAGTACGTCTGCAACTCGGTCTGCGTCAGGTCGTACGAACCCGTCTCGAAGTCCCTCATGATTTGCTCGAGAGCCCCTTTGCTTCGTTCGAGCTCCTCAAGATCCATATCAGCTGCGGCTTCCTCGACGGCACTTAACGCAGCATCTAGTTCTTCCCGATTCCGACGGATCATGTCTTGCCGCATGTTACGATCCCGGACTTCAGCGGCTCTATTGACGTAGTTCGTAGTGTTCTCGAGATCGGAGGCTTGCTCGGTCAAGTCGTCTACGAGACGGTCAAAGTTCTCCGTACGTTTATCCGACTGTCTCTCAGCGGCGGCGTCAGTCTCAGAATCAAGATCAATAAGCAGTTGCTTGAGTCTTGCAATGCGCTCGGCCGCCTCCTCGTCCTCGATGTCATAGACGCCCGCTTCGATGTCGCTGATTAGCTTAGTTATGCGTTCGCGGTAGGCATCGCTGGCATCCGTGTTCATGTCGACGCCGTATTCACCTTTGGATAAGTCATTCAAGGCACCTATGACGCCAAAGATCTCCTCTTGCAATCCGCGCACCCGCAGAGTAGCGCTGTTAACAACTTCGCCAATCGTATCGAGAACTGCTTTCATTCCATCAACAGCCGCTGTCGCCATATCAGTTGAGGCTCTACGGACATCCTTAGTCTCGGCGCTAATGCCTAGAATATAGCCGTCTCCGAAATCATGACCGAGACCAATCATTACCTTTGACGGCGAGGCTGATTGCTGTTCGTCCTTAGCTGCCATTACTGCATTACGAACCATCTGTCTCGCTGCATCTGCGGCTTTGGCAGCCCAGGACTGTATACCGAGGTAGAATCCTTCTCCAGCATCATTACCTAGAGACTGGAACTCAGCGGGTGCTGTGCTTGCTCCGGAGACTGCGGACGAGGATATCTCGCTTCCGGCCGCCAATGCTTCGTCTGATTTCTCAGATATAGCGTCTGTAAACGCACTTGCATTGTCCGAACCGGCGGACTCGAACTCTGGGAGCTTGCTTGTGATGCCCTCAATAGCCGACTCGGATAAGGTGGTGCCCGAAGAAGTAGCATCGCCAGTAACTCCCGTGAGTCCAGATATAAAAGAACTGCCCGAATCGAGGCCAGCGCCGTCAAACCCATCAAGATTGCCCAAGAGGCCTTCCAACGCTCCTCCGCTAAGCGCTGAACCTGCCTTAGTTGCCTCGCCAGTACTTCCGGAGAACCCTCCAAGATAGTCATCCGCCGATAGTTCTCCAGCTTCCTTGGCTTCTTCTCTACCGCCATTGAGTTGCTCCATTACAGCGGACATAAGTTCGTCGGTTGCGTTTTCTGCTCCCGGAATCCCGCCAGTTATTGAGCTTGTAAGCGAATCGGTCAAGGCTTGGCCAGTCGCCGTACCTCCAGTCTCGGCTTGAGTCTCGGCGCCAGACGTGAGATCGACAGTTGCTTCAGTGACGGTGTCCGTAGCGACCCCTGTACCCTCCGAGACTCCCGCTTCAACCCCATCCATAAACTCCTGGCCGATTTCTTGACCTTCAGTTGGTGACAACGTCTCGCGGATTCCAGACTTGATACCTTCAAGCCCCTCGTCAATCATGCCGCCAACGATGGGCAACGCCCCAAGTATCGCCTGTAGACCAGAGATTACGAACTCAAGTATTGCTGAGAACAGATTTGCAACTGCCTCTAAAACCGCTGGCGTGTGCGTCCGTATACCCTCAGCGAGCCCGTTAACGAAGCCGATCATCAGGTTTATAGCGGCGTTAACAATCGCTGGCATTGCTACGGCAAGAGCATCGAGGAGATTAACGAGAAGCTGTACGACCACAAGAATGATCTGTGGACCGTAAGTTCCTATGATTTGAATGACACCCACGAGAAGTTGCGCCACTATCGCTAAGATTTGCGGTATGGCGCTCGCTACGGCGGAAAGTACAGCCACGATTACCGCCGCTACAGCAGATGTTATAGTGCCAATTCCGGATATGATGGTAGACGCGAAGTTGATTATACCTTGTGCAATTGCGGACGCGATGTTTGGTATTAACGAAATAAGGGCCAAGGCCAAGGCCGTTATCGCCGCAATTATAGCCGCTCCGCCTGTTGTAACGACGGTAACGAGTCCTATAATCGCAGTGATAATTATGGATATGGCCACGGCCATAGCTGCGGCACCAACACCGACTAAGGTCATAGCAATGCCCATGGAGAGCATCGTCGGAACAGCCGCTTGAAGAGAATTTGCCGCCATTGCAAAGACGAGGAGTGATCCACCGAGCGCAATCAGAGCCGTTATGATGACTTGCAACGGGAGCAGGCCAAGCAAAGTTATCGTAGGAATAAGGAGCATGAGTGCTACTGAAAGAATTGTGAGTCCTGCGGCGATTACGGGCAGATTATTTGGCATCAAGTTCAGTGTGCCAGCCAATACAAGCAAGGCCGCGCCCAAAGCAAGGACGCCGACGGCTAAAGTCTCGATGCTCATGTTGCCCATGATGCCGATGACACCGCTCAGTATGAGAAGGCCGCTGGATAACAGAATGAGCCCTCCGCCCATCGCGACCATGTTGCCAACGTCCTTGGTACTATTGGTAAATATAGAAATGGCCGTAAGAGCCGCTGCTAAGGATATAAACCCTTTTGCCAACTCCTCAAGATTCATCTGTCCGAAAGCCTTGACTGCCTTTGCTATCTGCTGAAGAGCTTTGGATAGGGCCAAGATACCTGCTCCGGAAGAGAAGTTAAACTTGGTATCCTTCATTTGGGACATAAACACGGACAGAGCAAGAAGAGTGACACCAAGACCAGTCAAGCCTTGGATCATGCTGTCAAAATCCATGCCCCCGAGCACCGAGACGACCCCTGCCAAAGCAAGAAGACCCGCTGCTAAAACGATGATGCCTGCGCCCGCCTTACCAAGCTTTGCTTCAGTCTTTGAAAGCGCATCGGCGGTGATGACGAGACTGAGTATAATCGCGATAAGCGCGAGAAGACCATTCATAAGTTGGTCGATCGGGATATCGGAAAGCATGTTTACCGCAACGGCTAAGATAAGAATCGCTGCGGCCAACTTGATCATGGAATTCGCAAGTAAGTTGACGCCCGTGAAGTCCTTAGAGTCGGCTATCTTGGTCATCACTTTCATTGAGATCATGAGCTCTGCAAACAACGCAGATATCGCAATCCCCGCCGCCAACAGTTGATCCGCAGGCACCATGGCGAGCACAACCAAAGATGCCGCCAAGATAGCAACAGCTTTTGCCGTTTTCATGAGCGTTTCGGCTTTGATGGCGTTCTGGAAATCGCCTATTGCATCCTTAATCCCACTGAGTGCCTCTTTGAACGTGTCGATCACGCCTGAAATATCAAACGACTTGAAGACCCGTACGAGCTCCTTCAATCCCTTGGCAATCCCCATGCTAAGGACACCTGTGAGAATATCAGCACCAGAGATGTCGTTGAGTGCGGCCATGAGCTTATCTGTGGCCCAAGAGGCGAACGTCTTCAAATATCCCCAAACGACGGAAATAGCGTTGCCTATAGGAGCAAAGAATGCACCAACAGCCGCAGCGAAGTTGCCAATGCCGTTCTTGATGTTTTCTATCGTAGTGGCGACGTCACCGCCGTCAGTCACCAAGCGTCTGAACCACTCGCCAATGGACTGGAGCATGGCGCCAAATTCTTCGATCGTCGGAATATGGAAATCAATTCCTGTAACGGCCTCGGCCCAGGATATAAACCCACTCACTGCGCCACTTATAGCATCTCGAATATAGAGAATCCCAGACCCCAAGCTATCGAACATGTTATAGAGCACTTGGCTTTCTCTCAGCGCACGAGAAAGACCGGTAACGAAGTCTCCGATAGTAGCGGTTGTCTCCCAGAATCCCATTTGAACAGGGGCCAAGAAGGACACTAGGTTAAAGATTGCATCGCCAACCGCAAATATGACTTGGCCAACGATGTCAAAGACGGAGAATATCCCCTCGAATGTCCGACGGATGTTGTTCGCCATCTCATCGCTGATCTTAATGTTCGCGGTAAGATCGCGGAATCCTTCACTTAATCGAATAAGCGTTTCTGCTGTCATAGGCGGGAATATGTTTTGCAGAGCGTCTCGAATTGGCGCTACGATGCTCATAATCCCTTCGGCAAGATTCTTTAATCCTTGAAGAAGAACGTCTCTTCCCCCTCCAGCCTCCCAGAGTTCGAGCATTGCGTTACGAGCGTCTGTAGTAGCGCCAATCATTCCAGATATAGCGTCATTTGCGGCCGTCCACAGCGCAACAGCTTCTTCATAATCGCCGATGATGATCTCCATGGACTGCGCCCAGCCAGAACCAATCGCCTCTGCAACCGTGCTTACAAGTTTTGAGAACGTATCGACCTGAGTCGCAGCAACTGTTAGCCGAGCACCCCATTCAGTATTCTCGTCAGCGGCGAGGGCCATCGTGCGCGTGAAGACTTCTGCCGTGAGCCAACCAGATTGTAAGGATTGCGTAAAGCCTTCGCTTGTATCGACCACGATGCCCATACTCTCTGCCATAGCGATGAGGTTCTGCTGCATCTCAACATTGCCCATCTGGGCATTAACAAGCGAGTTCCAGTCTTGAAGTTGAAAATATCCTCTCTGAATGGCCTGCGTTACCTGCCGATACGTCGAGGCAAGCATCTCGTTTGAGGTGCCTGCGCCCGCCGCAACATTAGATAAGCCCTTAATGGTCGTAACCGAGTCGTCCAGTCCTACTCCGGCAGCAGTGAACTTACCGATACCCTCTGTCATCTGGCCGAAGTTGTAAATCGTCTTGTCTGCGTATGCGTTTAGTTCATCAAGAGCGGCGTTAACCTTGGTCATGTCAAATTCATCGCCGAGATTGGCCTGCATTACTCGAATAGCCGCAATCTGAGTCTCATACTCGTGAAAACCATCCGTAATCGGCTTTAGAGTGATCCCGTTGAGAAGCTGAATGCCCGTGTTAACCGCCGCATTTGCTAAGTTTTGGAGAACTGTCATCCCAATAACGCCCAAAGCCGAGAACCTATCGGCGATGGACGATACTGCAGACGACATGTGCTCCATCGAGAAGCGGCGACTCGCCGAATCCAGATCTTGGAGACCTTTGGTGGCATCTTTAAGGTCTAAACTTTTCTTGAGACTATCGAGGGACTGAGTCGATTTGTCAATTCTTGGATCAAACTTTGAATTATCAAACTCCATCTCTACGATTCTGTTATCTATGCTAGACATTAAAGGTTAGTCACCTCCTTCCATACATCGTTTGCTATCTTGTCAAATATCGGGCGCATCGCTGGGTTGATGTAATCGCGCCCCTGTACGTATCCGCCGGTACCGGTCCCATGCCCGTATTGCAGAATGATGGCGATGGTAACCGATCCGTTGATGTTCGAGTTAGTCCATACTATCTTATGCGCTCCGGAAGAGTGATGAATCTCGTAGTCCCAAAGCGAGGCCGTCCTTCCAGTGTCTATTGGGGTGGCTTGAGAGAGGGCACGGATGCCTTCGACGCCGTATTTTTCCATGACTTGCAAATACTTCTTGTCTTTGGCCCCCTTAAAGAACTTTTCAGTTTTATTGAAGTTTCCCCGATGTCGAAATCGAACCATGCCCTACCTCCCATTTTGACTGTTACCTTAGTTTAAGGACGTTCTCGAACAGAACTTTGAGGAATTCCGGTTTCGCCGTGGTTTCGCCGTTGAGAACGCGGCGCCAGTACCCGTCATCTCCAACGTATCCGGCCGCTTTGAGTTTTGCGGCGAGGTCGTATTCTGGAGGAGTTGCAGGCCGAGGAGAAGACAACAAAGCCTTCCAGGTTTTCTCTCCAACCACGCCGTCGGGAATGAGGTCATTAGAAAACTGGAATTCTTTTACTGCAGTTTCTGTCTTCTGGCCGAAGTCCCCGTCAACCTTGCCCGTATAGTTGGGGAGTTCGATTTGTAATGTCATAACCGGCCCACCATAAGAACCAGCTCTAAGCACGATGCGATCCGGATGCATCATGAGATTTCCGTTCACCTGCGTAACAAACCTTGGGAATTGCGCTTGCAAATAGGGTCCGGGGCAGGTGGTAGCGGCGAACATATTGTGCCGCGTAAGGTTCCCGGTCGTATCGTTGGTATATCGGAGCTCTGCAATTCCGTTGCGCTGGCAAATGTCGGTGACGAGTTTTATTGCCGCGTCAAATGTTGCGGTCGATACATGCCAGTCCGGAGCTCCGCCGTCGTTCGCGAGTTCGATCGTGACGGCGAGATTGTCATTCGCAGAGCTTGAAGAAGCCCACGAGCGGTTCTCTTCGTCCACGTGCCCGCCGATTCGACCTTTACTGTCGATGGAATAATTAGCCGAGGCCCCGCCGTTGTCCCAGATACCCGGAAGATTCTCGGCGCGCACTTCGCCGGCCTCGTGATGAAGCGTTATCTTAGAGACCGAATTTCCGCCTCGCCCCTTGGTGAAGCTTTTCTTAACTGGAGCGATTACGTCGCAAAGTTTACTGTAAATGAATATTACCCCCTTGTGTTGTATTTTTTACGTCGAGCCTCGTTTAGAGTTTTATTTCTCGACAATACATCCTTTTGTCCCATCTTTTTAGGCTTCTTATTCTTCTCTGCGAATACTCGCAGCAAAGTTAGAAGCCTTTTGAGATGCCATTTTTCAAACTCAACCGGTATCCCACAGGAAATCATATAATAGTATATAACTTCCGATGTAAATGTCTCTTTTTTACCACGCCCCCCTTCTTTGTCTTCCGAGAACCACGTAGCGGTCATCGGGTCTTCTATATAGTCCGCAATCGCTTGTTGTGATGCGCTGTCTAGCATCGTAAGGTACACATCCGGCACATCCTTGGTGATGCACATGCACCGAATATAGTCGTAGCTTTCCTCCACAGTTCGAGGTTTCTCAGAGATGAACGGTTTTTTCCATTTGGACTCCCATTTTGACATTGAAATCAGGCTATGCTCAAAACGCAAAGTCCGTGCCGGAAATTCGATAAACCGCATCTCTCTTTCGTCGAATCCTTTAAGTGGAGGTATTTTTAGCTCTAGCATCCATCTTGGGCATGATGCCCGTCTGGAACTTCATGGCCTTATCGGGGTCATTGATGATGGACATGAAGAACGCCGAGTAAGCTTCCCCAGCCATGAACTCCTTTGTAGCGTCGCTATCCTTGATAAACCGTCCATCGTCCGTCTTGATCCCGTAACTCATCGCTATGAGTTCGTCGAAGTAGACGATCAGCTGATTGGGGGTGAACCGCTCAGCGACCGCATCTGCCGTCGGGTTCTTTAGCGCGTCGATACGCGCCTGAATCGCCTGGTGTTTCATGACAAATTTCATAACGTCGGCCTGAGTAAGATGGAAGTGCAAATCTTCCGTCACTTCTTCGCCGAACAGGTTCGTGTAGGTCACTTTCTCAATGATCATTTGGTAATTACTCCTTTATAAAAGTTGGGGGATGCCAAGGCAGAGCCCCCGTTTTGTTATGCTTACGGTGTATCCGCCGCCATGAGAGTTGCAACCTCATCGGGAAGAGGAAGTCTTGCATCGACGTCTGCGTCGCCGTACAGAATCGCCTCAAGCGCCGCGAGCTTGGTAGCATCAGCCAGAGTGCTGTCAATCACGATGACAGACGTCGGCCTATAGCCCGTAACAGGCACCGGGGTCGTTGTAACCTCGTAGCTGAACGTGATCGCTTCGGGCGACTCGTTGATCGTAGCGTAAGCGCGTTCTGATGGGGAAGCCGTTCCGCCGTAAAGCAGATGTAGTTTGTAGCCGTGGTCCACGCCATCGGTGTCGTTCCCGATCAGCGTCCGATATGACATTCCAAACGACTTTCTTGTCTGCTGGAACGCAGATACACCGGGCGCGATTTGCGTAGAACCGTCGCATTCCTCCCATTCGGGCGGGTACGTGTAGCACTCGATGGTCGCGCCGAACAGTTCAGCGCCGCGAATACCACCGTACTTAATGTTATCAGCGTAAAAGGCCGTCTCCTCGGCTCCGGACGGGGTCTCCGTCACTGCCGTAAGACCGTTCCACGCGACACCTTTTCCTCCAGTGGGGTATAAAACGCCGTGATCTACGCCGGCTTCATAGATTTTTTCGCCGACACCATCCCATGTGAGTCTGGGCATTTAGATTCCTCCTTAATAGTAGATATTAAACACATCGTGGTTCAGATTATCTGCGAAATAATGCCGATCGTACGTACAAAGCGGAATTGGATACTCAAATATACGCCGAATTATTGCAGTATCGGGGTTTTTGTCAATGACTATAACCCGATACCGTTGCGTCCACGTATACTGGAGATTATCCGCAAATTGCGTATCTGCGGCATTGCGATGATAGATTATGCATGGATAAACGAGTTTTACGCTTTCAGGCGGCTGGAAGTACACATTACTAGAACCGAGTATCTCAACAAGAATCTCATGCAATTCAAGACGCGGACGGCTCATTGTACACCCCTCCAATGTTAAGAACGAGTCTTGGACGCAGAACTTCTATGCTTTGAACTTTCCATTCGGTACCCAACCACTTGATGTACTTGATTCGATGGGAGTTCTCCATGGCGAATGGGTCGGATATAACGCTTATGCGATTTGAGACTACGAAATCATCCTCTACCTTATCGGCTCCTTGCCACCGATTCGTAAGGCTTAGAATATCACCCCGATAGTTTCTTTCTATAATACGTTCCTCCCAAACGCCAGGAGTCGTCTCAACCGTCTCAACAAAGCCTATTGCTCCGAAATACTTTGCCATGGAGTTTCTCCTCCCATTTTGACTTAACCGGCCGCCTGAAGCTGCTCGACGACGATGGCGGACTTCACCCTTGTAAGGGCGCCGCTGCAGCGAGTCTCGATGAGGTACTTATACTGGTTGTAGTCGATGTCGAAGAACTCGCCATTGGCTCCGAACATCGTGACCTGACCGCCGCGATCGGCGCCGATGTTATAGTCTCGCAGATTGACGATGATACCGAGAAGATTCTGCACATTGCCACTCACGGTTCTGTTGATGTTCTCCATGACTTCGACATCGACAATCCTTGAGACTCCAAGAGCCGTAGCGAGTGCCGCATCAGACTCATAGAGCCTGCGGCCCATGGCATCCTTGACGAGGAGCATGTTGATACGATTCGCCCGCGTCGTGAAGAACGTCGGCGAGCCAGAACCCTTGTAGAATGTCTGCGCCCGGAAGACATCTTCGATGAGATCCGTTGTCGTGCGGTCGGCCGGGACGAGAATGTGATGCGAGTAGAGATCATTGTCGAGATAGATCGGACGAATACCGATTCCATCTACCGACCCGTCCTTGATCTTGTCTTCGCTGTCGGCGTCTCTTCCATCGCCGATAAGGGTGGCCCTGGCGAGCTCTTCGTCAAGCATCATGCGCATCTCCATATGGAGCCACCGAACGACGTCGAAGTCTGTGATGTCAATAATGTCGTCACGATCAAGCTTCTGCTTCTTGTAGACCGTGGTCGGCATCGTGATGCGCTGCAGAAGACCGAAGACTTCTTCCTTCTTGAGATTGCCCTTGACATAGCCAAGAGCACGCGCCGTATCGACGGTGATATCCGCCTGCGTGGTCTTGATGCGGCTGAACGGCGACCTGTGAACGCCATTAAGAACTGTATTTACCCACTCCATTCGCCGAGAGATGAACTCCGGCGGCGTGTTGAGCTCTCTCGCATCCGGGAACAGAAGCTCGATGTCATTGATACCGTACGTGCCCGCGTGAGCGAGGACGGCCTCTTTAAGACTGCCGCGACGAACCGCATCGGCAAAGATATTTCTCGCCACCTCGGGCGTGATCATGGCGTCATGCGCGATCGTGTTCTCGGTCTTGGGGGTGCTGAAAACATTTGTTTTCACTGTTTCACCTTCTCCTTCATTATTGTTGATTGCGGACTGCTGCATTTCGCCCTCGCGATCACTTAGAGCCGCGGCGACCATTGCATAGGCCACATTTTTCTGCTCTTCATTGAAAGTGTCGAAGATTTCCTGCAGCGTATTACTTTCCGCGTGTCGCAGCTCTAGCTCTCCAGGAGAATTGTCGAACTCTTCGGGAAAGTAGATTACTGCTTCCTGATCGCTTTGAGTCATGGAGCCGTCCGCGTGCTCCAAGATGACATTGTCGATGAATGCCTCAGGATTTGCACCCGCAAGGACTACGGACGTCTCGCGGATCATCCCATGAAGGACGTCTCCGCCGGACTGCTTCAACTTGTTGGCAAATATGCTGAGTGCCGTGAGATCTCCGTGCTTGATAAGCTCTCTGGCTGTCTTGCCCTTGGCGGTGTCGTTAAGGGCGAAGTAGCCATATACGCCCTCGTCACGGTGTTCGAGGAACGCCTTCCCGATGACGTTGTCCAAGTCGTTGTGCTGGTGCGAGAACACGAGCGGTACTGTCATCCCGTCGCAATCCTTGAAGGCAGGGGGTTTGATAGTTCGCCCGTCGCTACACGCTACATTATACTTGGTCGCCCATCCAGAGAAGTCATACTTGAGTTTCTCTGCCATTTTGACTGTTTCCTTCCTCCGTTTGGTTTATTGCTTCCTCAGTTCCCTCTGGAGGCTCTGACGGAAGTTGGTCATTGCTAGCATTTAGGTTCTTGTTGCGGAGTTCATCAGCGCGAGGATCTTTAGAGGGCCTAAATCCTATGATGGCCCTCAGCTCGTTAGAACTCAGAATCTCATTCCGAGTAAACTTGTCAGCAATGTCGGCGATTTGCGAGACCGGTACGAGCTTGAACGGGTCTCGGAAGTATTTGATGGATTGCCCCTGAGCACGGGCGGTCTTTGTAAGGAACTTACGGGTCATCTCTTTTGCGATCGCCGATGCTATGACAGACACCGTGCCATTGATGTAATTGAGCATTGTAGCTTCGTCGGCAGTGCCATTGAATACGGCTTCAGTGAGCCCGAGTTGCGAATGTAACAACCCAGTCAAGTATTGTATCTGGGTCATTAAATTGTTATCTACGGGCCTATTAAGCTGCGTGATTCGTTCGGTGCCGTCCGTATACGCTATGCCATACTTAGATCCTGTAAGCTGAACTTCGATTGCTTTGCGACGTTCTTCGGCCTGAACCTTACGCGCCTCCGATTTAATCGTGTATGGCAACTGTAAGATCAAGTCCAGTTTTCCAGATGCTGATTGCTCATCAACGGCATCGAGTAGACCGAGTTTATGCAGAAGCCTGGATAACGTCGAGGATGGCTCATTCATCACGTTATAAAACGGGTTCTCAACGATGCCCACAACATCTTTTGGAAGGAGTATCTCGTCGATTAATCCAGTGAGCTCATTATATAAGCGCACTCTAACATGATACGGCCACCATTCAACTATTCGGCCAGTTCGCAGTGAAAATATCTTGTACGTTCCGGTTTCCGTAGGATCTCTATCGGCCTCTACCGGAACAATTGCGACCGCGCCTTCGTCGAACATAGATATGACACAATCTTGTATAAATGCTTCTGGTATCTGATCCATATTGGCCTCTATTGTCAAGCACTTATGAAGATCATCATCAATAATCTCTTCAAAGTTGCCGTCGTCATCAAGTCTGACATGCTGAAACTCAATGGTGGCGACGTCCAGGGATATCCGATTATATATAGGCGCAATTATGGATTGTCTGTTTCCGAAGTGAAGAGAGGCCCTATCCGGTTTTCGTCCAGATGGAGAACCCAAATCCCACGGATAATTATTAGTGGGGTCTCGATTTCTGAAGGCGTTCCACCCTCGTCGTATCCGAGACCTTAACGAAACCGCAATTTCGATCAACCCCTTTACTCAAACTCATCTTTGTGAAGTTTATAGGCGACAAATGCATCCATTAAAGCGGCGACGTTGTCTATCTTAGCCTCATAGCGCATCTTTGTAAGTTTGCGGTTACCATTCGTGTCCTCTAATACGATGCAATTCCCCATGCAAAACTGCATGATAGATTGATCAAATATTAGAGCTCGATCGGCAGCCAACTTCTTAATCTCGCCTAGCGGAACGGACTCAGTCCTAGACCCTTGATGAACTCGCTCTATTCCATGCGTACCGTTCTCCTGCCCCCAACGCTCGATGAATTCTTTTGCATTGTATAGGTCGTATCCGACCGAGCGAACATCCGCGTTCATGTTAATTACATACTGGTCTAGATCTTCATACACCTCCATCATGTTTAAGATTGTGCCATCCATTACAATCAGACTTCCCTCATTGATGAACTCCTCGTACTTATACCTCATGGCCATGGGCAATCGCATAAGCGTCCGTTCACTTATATACGACCGAGCCTTAACCCCAAATCGTTGGCCTCTGAGTGGAAACAAGAACGTAAATGCGCAGAAATCGTCTCCTTGAGAAAGATCGAGTCCCAAAGAGCATGGCTGAGACCAAAATTCACAATTTCTCGACGTGGGGATAGTCTCCTCATAGACAAAGAAATATGAATGCCCCTCCATTGGCACGCCAAATCTCTTTGCTAGTATGTCGTTTCTCGTTGCTGGTACTTTCTCTGCACGTTCTACATCGGCTTGATACGCTTCATAGCTCACAGTTATACCGATGTTTGGATTAGCTTTTACCCACATCTCAGGACGAGCCACTTCACCCACGTCATCCAATCTATAGTGCCAAATCGACACATGCGGATTGTAATACTCGCCTCGAAGTATGCTCATGAGTTCCATTTTGATTGTATCGCCCGGTCCATTACGTACGGTTCCTTCTGAGGATGTCGCGATGATAAGATAGTCTTCTTGCTTTGTCGCACCTTGCTCAATTGCTCCGATAGGATCTTCCTTAATGTCTCCACTAAGCCACTCGTCCACAGTAGCTATGCGATCATGACGCCCTTGGAGCTTTGGGATGGACATGGGACGTATTTCAAGGATCGAACCGGTCAGGAAGTTCTGTATACCCTTCTTTGTGGACGCTAATTTCTGCCGGTTTCGTTGATCGCCAGTCGTATTGTTAAGCGATCCTTCAGTTAGAAACTTGAATAGCGGCCCTCTTGCTCTAGCAATAGACGTCCGTATCGGCGAAAGCACTTCGTCGGCGAGAGCCATGGTCGGGGCGCAGGTAATTTGCTGAGTCGTACTTGTGTCGACATTGAGAAAGTAGTTGTGTATGGTACTGGCATACATTGTCTTTGCGGCGCCTCGTCCAACGATCAAGTATTGCTTTTTTACAAGCCGTTTGCGAATGGTGCGACGTTCGTAATGACCGATACGCTTTCCATCTCCCGGAACGTAGATGCTCTTTTCAATAAAGTAATACCAACCAAGAACATCTTCGCCCCAAAGCTTAAACGAATCCATGAGTTCTAATGGACGGCCATCAGTAAGCGTCAACTCAGATTCACAGAATCGTACCCAGCCTTCTACTTTATCTTCGTCGTAATAGAAAGAAGGATTAGCTATAAGCTCGTCGATCCGATTCATTTGCATTGAAATCTCTTTGCATACCGGTATCTCTCCAGCTATGACCCTCTCTCGAAACTTGCCGTAGTATTTCGGAACCGCGGTATTCGATAGCCCCATCTACTAGGCTTTCTTCCGCCCACTCCATATTCTCTTAGCGAGACGACTTTGCGAGAAGGTATAAACCTTATTGGCTGCTTCGGCATAACTCATAATCGAGTTAATGTATGCCGAGCCGCGTTCCCGCTCATCCTTGGAGAGGGAGCGAAGCTCACGTTCCCACTTCATCCGCTTCATCGCAGCGTCTATCTCGGCCTGTGTAAACAAGTCGCGGTTCCTGTACAGACGAGACGGGGATGACAAAATCTTACGACGTCGCGCTTCAGACCTTTGGGCGGCTTTGTCAGAGGTGGATTGACGTCTTCTACTTCCATTTTGACGGGATTTACGAACCCCCCACTTCATTCCCAAGACGCCATAGTGCATAAGCACCGAGTCTCGCTCTTTTGGATCAACCATGTTTCAACTTCCCTTCTGCTCTGACATTCAGCCGCCATTCATACTCTGCAATCTGTCTGTCGATGCTACTCACTAAGAACGAGTTCGCCGGCGGATCAAATAGAAGTCGAGTACGAAGATAGACGACAGATTTTATGGCTTGAAGCATGGATACATCGGGCTCAAACTCACTCCACGTCGCCGAGGAGTCAGTGATGGTAAAACCATCCGTGCCAACTGCCAATTGATTTAGTACCATCAAAGCCGTATTTACAGCCATGATGATTTCTGCGTCAAAGAACGTGTACTCGGCTTGAATCCCTAGCGCCGCTTTTGTCGAATCGAGTATACTGTCATTAATCGGATCCATCGGCGACTCGTTTCTCAATGAAGCTTTGCATTACGAACCCCGTGGTCCCATTGGAAAGTTTCACGTGGACCCAATCAGGACGGTATCCGAGACATTCGAATACTTCTCCTTTACGGACGACTGCTCTTGGGCGGCTTGTTTCGGATGGAAGTTCTCGGACGTTGAGAAACTCGCATCCGACGACGATTAAGGACTCCCTAATTTCTTTGTCGCCGCTCTTTGCGGCACGTTTAGCCATTATATCTCCCCCTTATTAAGAATTTGCAAACTTCAACCATGGCGAGGTGTCGTTTGGAGAACGCTCTGCAAAGGAGAACGGGACTCGTGCTTTCTTTCCAAAATGCAAAGCGTTATGCGTGGTGTTGGATACGCAAATGAGATACTCCGGATTGAAGACATGATCCGCCGCTTCCTCTATGTCGAGCAGAGTGATAGGATTCATGTGATGAACTATGACTTTTTCAAAAATGTCATAGAACGGAACGCCCAAGTCTCGGCATTCGTCTCTAAGAATCACCTCATCACGAACAGCCAGCCATCTGCGCGACTTGTAGAGCATTTGGTTCATGTAGCGATCATACCCGAAGGTGATCTCGCCGACTCTTGCTGATAGTTTGAGGTACATGAACCTATCACGGAACGTTTCGAACTTGATCAGCTCACTGTATGTTTTTTGCATAACACCTACTCCTTCGCTAGAGTGGAATATGACTTCATGGCTTCCATCACCTCCTGATACAGACGCTCCTGTTCCTTTGCGGACTCGATGGCGTCAGTCTTTGCTTTGACCAGCTTCCTCTGTTCGCGCAAAATATCGCGTTCGAGCCGATCCTTCTCACTTGCGATGCGCAGAAAATGCGTTACTTCCGCAGAACTAGCCGTGCCGTCGCGCATTCTACGCTCAGCAAGATCATAAGCGAGTGCGGTGAGCTGTCTTTCACGTTCTTCGGGCGTTCGTGCCGGAGAGCGCCTAGACTTTAGCAACGGTTCTTCTAGCTTCCTTGGGCGAGACATGTAGTTTGCTCCTTTCAAATATAACATTATTGCTACTTTCAAGTATGATGGAGTGACTTCTAGGTTCAACGTAAGTGTAGGAATTTGCTCTGAAAGGAGGAGGGCTCACCACTTCCCTCTGTTTTCCCCATCAAAGCCATCCATCATACTTGAAAGTAGCAATAAAATATAACCTCCGCGCTATTTCTGAGTTTGCCGGCGATGCATAGGGGGGTGGTCAACTCGCGAGACCCTCCCCCTATGTCAAACTTCATCAACTTGATGACCTTCGTTCTGCTTTTAATAGGATTCAAATAGAAACAATAAGGATAAGCTGAGAGACAGGGTAGTAGAGAAGCTTCTTAAGACTTTTATTAAATTTTTTGATTACCCAGCATTGCCCTCATTGTTTCCATTCGATCCCTTATCACCTTCTTTCGGTTTCCAAACCACTTTAGTATACAGCCCGTTTATGTTCATGGCTAGTATTTCGTCGATGGCGGCATTGATGGTCGCATGATTCTCTTCATCAGACAACGAATCACTTGTTCTTGCGATTCGAGCGAGATAATTCGAAGTGTAATACTTATGCTCTATGTCGAATTGCAACCATTCATCGAATCTCTCAAAAGGATTCCAAGGATTGTCAATTGTTGTGAGCCAAACTACATCAGCCATTAGCTTTCAATCCTTCTTTCACATTGTTATTTGATAGCTTTTGAAATGGTAGACGTTGAAACGCCAAGAAGTTCAGCTACTTCAGCAAGTGTATGTCCTGCAGCAATCAACGACTTTGCACGTGCAATCTTAGAATCTGTAAGAGTTCTTGTAGTTCTTGGTGTTGCAAGACTCTTGATTTCATCCATGTCTGCATTATCAAGTATCTGTTTTAACATATTGGTAGAGATAGCACCCGATTGTATAGCAGACCATTCTTGTTGTGTGATACGAACTTGATTCTTGTCAGCGCCTGTTCTGCGACGTGCTTCTCTAAGGGCCTGTTGTTTAACTTTCTTAATTTCCTCTCCCGACATGTCTGGATTGGATGCCCTTTTTGCAGACACTATTTCTCCACCTATGATATGCGCAACTCTTTCTAAAGTTTTGTTTGAGTTTGCCAAACGAAGTTTACTCTTTAATGATTCGACTTCGTTTGCATAAGTTCGCTTAGCTGATGGACTGTATGGAAGGTCAGCGATGTTAAGAGTTGCTTTACGAGCCTGGTTGCCCAGTGCTTTGAGCTTGTTGCTATGAGCGGCGTATATTGCCTCCATCTTAGTCCCAGAGGATAGCTCAAATGCATCGGCAACCTCATATAGCTTGGTACTCTTCATAGTTTTAAGATTGCCTTCAACCTTTGTAATGCTACCATCAGCAGCCTTCTTATTGTACATTATGCGTTCGCCAGTGTATTCATATAACTTCTGCCCTGTATTAGGATCTATATAAACACGTTTGGGCTCACCAGTACGTTTATTTGGCTCGCCTATTCTGGCACCTTCTACTCTAGAAGGAATATAAGCCGTGGAGGTGGCCTTAGATATTAGGGTAGATGCACCACGATTTTTCCCACCTTGATACCTCTCCTTAAGCTCGGAGATCCCATTATCTCTGGCACTCTTACTAAAATCGAGCTCATGTTTTTCAGCATCTATGACAACCATGCTGTGGCGAACGGCCTTTGCAATTTCCTCTTCGTTAGCACCCTTTATGGTCATATCCGTAATCAAATTACTTATATTTCCCATTTGAAGCTGCTTTCCAGGCCATTTTCCTCCATGAGTAGCCTTAAGCTCGGCCATTTGCCCAGAATCTTTATAGGATTCTTTAGCATCGAAATTAGCGAGAGACTTAATTGGCGCCGAAGTCTTTATAGCTCCAGAATTATTCGGAATTACAAGAACATGATCCCCATCAAAATCAGCACCTGATAATTTATCAGCAGTAGCTTTGCTTACGCCGACAGCATCAATTGCATCCCTGCCCAATCGCGATATTGCTTGAGGATTCTTATTGTTCACGGTAAGCTCTGGTATCTCGAAGATTCCACCATGAGGATGCCGTATAAGAACAACGGTCTCTCCATCTTTGTAATTTGGAGCAAAGACTTCGCCATCCTTAATAGAAGGAACAGGAATTAGAACATGGGTCATTTGTCTGGGCATGGCGGCTGCTTTGAGATGCACGGCGGCGGAGTCAGCATCGTCTGCGAAAGATTCAAGAAGTTTTCGTTTAATCGTTGGATTTGTATATGCCATGATTTCGTCGAATTCTTCTTGCTTTGAATCGTATGCCAAGGCGAGCTGTTTTCGGGCGAGATCTGCAGTTTGTTTTGAAAGCATCTGAGATGACAAAGTCTTAGACCATTCGCCCCAAGCTCCTTCTTCATTGACCTTATCGCCTGCTCCAACCAAATTCAAAGCCGACAATTGTGTTTTGCCATTCGAATCAGTATAGTGACGCTGACGAACAGAAGAACCAAATGGATTATCGGGATCATCTTGAAGAGGTTTCATAGCCTCATGAATGTCGGATTTATGAGACTTATTAGTGTTGAATATGATATCTACGCCATCGGGCATATCATCACTATACACTGCCATCCCTTTCAGATAGTGTGTATTATCAACATTGATTCTAACTTGAGCATACCTCGCTCCACCCAATGAAAGATCGTCCACACCTCTACGAAGCTCAATCAAACCATCCTGATCATTCCCGCCATCTGGGCCCCAACGAACTGCTACTCTGGACGAATCAACAGCCTTGGGGGGCTCTATACCAAGAAAGGTGCGGCCTTTGTCCTCTGAGTAATCCGTTACAAGCTGGACATTCATCCTGTTGGCAAGAACTTCTTTGTAGGTCTTATCACCAGGAGACAAGATGATGCTTCTACTGAACTTGCCAGGGCTGTTTATTTGAGCTACTTTTATAGAGTTTAATTTGTATCCGCGCTCCTCTAACACGGCAAGCGCCGTTGTGAACGTGGTACGGTTAACTCCCATATTAGCTTCGACGCCGAGCCCAACCTCCAAATAAGGATACGGCTTCTCCTTTAGAAGACGCTCTAAAGAATTGGCAGTATTCATTACGGCGTCAGCTTTGACTTGCGTAGACGGGTTCAAAAGAGATCTAACGGAGGACTCGTTTATGCCCATCTGCCGCCCAATTGCTGAGTCGCCCATGCCAGACTCCTTGAGCTTTATGGCTAAGGCCACATCATTCTTACGAGTTTCAGTTCTGGATATACGAGCTTTAGCCCTAAGAGCCGTTGGCGATGGTTCTCCATTTCGGCCAAGGATTCCGAGTCCAGCTGCGATTTCCGACTCAGTAAGTCCCTTGGCCTTCAACTCTCGGACTATAATATGGAATGGCTTGTCGCTTTGGTATGGATCTTTGCCGCTACCCCATGGATACCGACCAGAATGTCGAGGGGTTCCGTAATGCAGTAGTTCCACGAGACTATCTCCCTTCAGCATTCAATAAGGTCAGTTGTTTATCAAAGTAAAGAATTTTATCCATGATTGTACGAATATCGGCGGGCTCGGGCTCCAAGATGTCTATTTCGTCAAACTGGTAGATACGGAGCTCTATCCGAATGTCTTCTGGATTCTGGTCGTACTCCAAACAGAATATGGCGGCATATATCGCCAGCTGATTCATAGATCCTTTGGACTCTCCGGTTTTCAAATCGTGAATTCTCAGAAGACCTTTATTAAACGATATGGCATCCGCTGTCCCAAAACAAAAATCTGAGAAATACAGAATCTGCTCAGAATTCATCTTGAAACCGATCGCATCGTTTACGAAGGCATTCAGAGAACACTTAGAACGCATGAGCTTCTCTCGCAATTTAATGCAAGTAGAAGCAAAAGCATGGAGCTCAGTTCCTCGCTGAGCCGCATCATGCGACAAGTATCGAGATGCGAGACGCTCGTCATCATAGTTAAGCCAATGCCAATTGCTAGGAGAAAGAAACGAGTGTTTACCGTCTAGACCGGAATGCTGTTTGAAGTTCATCCAACACTTCCTCCTTTGTTTCTGGAGATATGAATGATGCGAACGACATGTCGTTAAGTTGCGTCACGTAAAAATCTTGATTGACTTGCCTACGCGCATCCCCGACTCGCTTGCACTCTAGTGCGGCCCATGTAGAGCCATAAAGTATAAGCAAATCGGGAAGGCCTTGTATGTACGATGGGTCGGTCTTGAGCACCATACACCCTGGAAACCTGAATTTCAATTCGCGGATCAACGATGACTGAAACCTGCTTTCAAGCACAAACCCACCTCCAAAATGGCAAAA
>QMCD01000401.1_pt1 | contig 43456 bp, 41 predicted proteins | sample 1821841 | NCBI WGS metagenome assembly QMCD01 (sample SAMN01991225, study PRJNA193472) | Termite gut metagenome, whole genome shotgun sequencing project. | isolation source: worker | host: Macrotermes natalensis
ATCTTTTACAACATTTCCAATTCGTAATTCAGCATTTATCTTATCTTAGTGGTGTTTTTGCCCGGCAATTAGTTGCTTAGCAAACTGTCCGTTTTTTTGTTGACGTTCCGTGCGATTGGGGGTAAAACAAATGAAGAAGAATACGCGGTATAGGGCAAAGCCGGTGTGCAATGTGACCATAGAATTTGCTCCGAGTGATTTGAGCGATCAGTACACGGACGATAAGAAGCGGACGGTTTTGAAGATTATTTTCGAGGGGTTTGAGAAGGGGCAAAAACGGTGAGGAGCGAGTTGCTTGCTGCTTATTTATCAGTATTGTATGCATGAGATGATGAATTGTGATATTATGTGTATAAAGAATCTAATTAGGTCTGTATCAAAATATGGTACAGACCAAACCATAATCAATACGTTTCGGGGATCAGTGTCAATCTAAGAAATTGTCTTTTCTGTTCTTCCATGCTGTCATCATCGCCTTTGTTGTCGGGCACATTAATGCTCGTGTTCCCGTCGGTGCTTACCCCAAGGTTCTTCTCGTAAAGATTGATCCATTGCAATGGGTTTTTACATTTGCGATTATACCCAACAAGCATGGCCTCGGCGTATCCAATTGAACCTAGGCGCCCCGCCTTCGCGATGCGGGCAAGTTGCTTAGCGGAGATAATCCCCCATCCGAGAGGGACTGAATAGAAATATTGAGTTGCAGAGCTTTTATAATGTGCTTTTATATAATGTATATTTGTGTTTGACAACCATAAAGAATGAAGGTATAATTTTATCATAAAAGGCAATGGCTTTGGTCATTCGCTGGGGCTGGCCGAAAGGATCGGGTCCTACCACGGCGGGGAGTTACCCCGTCATTTTTATTGCGGGGATATGTAATGGTGAAAGAGTTAAGTGTTTTTATTGATGAATTAGGTGATTTTGGGCAATATGCTCCCCATTCGCCATTTTATATTGTAACACTTGTTTTTCATGATCAATCGGTTGACCTAAGTAGAAATATTGGTCATCTGAACTCTAAAATCCGTGATAGCGGGCTGCCAGACACTCCCATACACGCTGGGCCTTTAGTGCGTCGGGAATATGAATATCTTTCTTTGTCATTAACGGAAAGAAAACGTATTTTCAATTCTCTTTATAATTTTGCACGAACTGTGAACATAAAATATTACACACTTAACGTTGAAAAAAAGGAACTTGAAGAAAAAATTGATTTAAACGTCCAAATTACAAAAAAGCTGTCAGCGTTCCTCTTTAAGCATCTTGAAGTTTTCACACAATATGAGCGCATAATGGTTTATTATGATTTCGGCCAAATGGAGCTTGCAAATATCTTGGTTTCTGTTTTTAATACAATTTTTCAAGTGGTGGAATTTCGGAAGGTGAAACCTGTAGATTACAAACTCTTTCAAGCTGCCGATATGCTTTGCACTTTAGAGTTGCTTGCGCTAAAGGCAGAGAAAAATATGCTCTCAAAATCTGAATCTGTATTTTTTACATCCTCGAAAAATCTTAATAAAGCGTATCTTAAGGCTATTCAGAGAAAGCGTTTTATATAACCATAAACTGCGTAGCTCGTATGTTTGATATGTTACACAATAAAATAGGGTTCAATTCAAGGCGTTCTGGCACAGGTATGATCAGAACGTCTTTCTTTATTAATAATAATTGCATGAGAAAGGGGAGAAAAAGGTGGATATAATGAGGTTTGTATGGTACACTACCACAAACGTTGGCACATTGAAAACTAAATATGGTTGGATGCAATCTTGTAAATCCAATTTACAGGAGAGGATTCAAAAATGAAAAATCAAGAGGCTAAAGTAATAGTATATGTTCTTTATCGCGACTAAGAAGCAGGTTCACAAGGTCATGAACAGACAGGACGGGCAGGTAACTGTCGCCGATGATATCCCGATGCAGCGGATGGCTTGCCACGATTTCGTCACTTCCAAAGGCAATTGGATTATCGGAAAAGAATTCAAGGAGGCTGGCATTTCCGGCTCCAAAGTGTCCGCGAATGACCGTGATGCCATCCAGGATTTGAAGGAAGCGGCGCTGAGAAACGAGTTCGATGTGCTGCTGGTCTGGAAGGGGCAGGATCGAGGATGAAACCCCGTTCGTACTGAAATGGTTTGTGGAAAAGGGCGGCGTGGAAGTGTGGAGCGCCACAGAGGGCCAGCGGAAATTTGAGAACAGCATCGATAACCTCATCAACTACATCACCTTTTGGCAGGCTGACACGGAAAGTAAAAACACCGCGCTGAGAATCGCGGAGCGTATGCGCCAGCTAAAGGAAGAAGGTGCCTACACGGGTGGCCCGATCCCCCTGGGGTTCAAACTGGAAAACAAAGGCAGGGTAAGCAAGAAAGGTCGACCGGTAGGGGACCTGGTTATCGATGAGGACGCGGCGCGGTGCGTGCGGGAGAGGATTTTCTATCGGTTCCACAATGATGGATACGGCACCTACACGCTGACAGATCTGCTTCAGGCGGAAGGGGTCAAGGGAGTGGAAGGAAAACCGATATGCGTGGCGGCGGTGAAGCGGATTCTCCACAACGACAGGTACCGCGGCACCATCGTGGAAGAGGAGGTCTTTGACCGGGTACAGGCGATGCTTGCGGCACGGGCGGATGCCAAGAATGAGAAGCGTCAGATCAATTTGCAGTCGCGGGCGCAGGCGTTGTTGTCAGGCAATATCTTTTGCGGACACTGCGGCAGAAGGATGACCTCGACGGTGAAGTCCGGCAAGCTGTCATACCTCTGCTACAACAAGCACCACGCGAGGGAAGTGGGGCAGAAGACGTACCTTGCCGATCCGATTGACGAATCTGTGGAGGCTGCAATTTTCGGTTTGTTCGATGAATTGCTGGATCGCCCAAAGGACAGCGTGATTGCCGAGCGGTATCTGGAGCGGGTGGCGATGTTGAAGGATTGGGAGGGTTCGCTGACTGGCGAAATCGCGCAGAGAAGCGAGAGCCTGAGCAAACTGAAAGCGGAGATCGTCAGGGCGCTGACCAATGACAGCCTGTTTTCGCGGGAAGACCTTGCTGAAAACATACAGGCGGCGAAGGATGAAATAGGGAAGTTGGAGGCCGATCTGTCTGTATGCAGAAGTGAACTTGCTGATAAAGAAAAGTCATATCAGTCTTTGGAGCCTACCTACAACAGGTTCAGGAATTGGGCGCATGAGTATAGTGATCTGTCCAGAGAGAAAAAGCGCGCGATCATCTGTGAGCTTGTTTCAAGGATAGAGCTTAGAAACGGATATGACGTAAAGATCGAATTTGACTTGCGGTACGAGCAGTTCTGCAAACCGCTGCGCAACGAATTATCGCTATTACATAACTGAGGGGGCCGATTGTGGCCCCCATATTTTTTTGAATCACTCCAACCATGTTTGGTAAAATGCGGCTCGCAAGCTAGAGCATTCGGCTGTTAACCGAAGGGTCGTTGGTTCAAACCCAACCTGGGGAGCCAGATAATAAGGCGAAAGCCTTACTATACAATTTCCGGTGGCGATAGCTGTGGGGAACCACCTGTTCCCATACCGAACACAGAAGTTAAGCCCACAAACGCCGACAATACTTGGCTGGTGACGGCCCGGAAAGATAGGTAGCTGCCGGATTCAAATTTAAGCAAGGGCCTCTTTTGACAGCAGTCAGAAGGGGTTTTTGCTATATATATCTCAACCACCATAACCATACAAGATTGCATCCAAAAACTCACGGGAGTAGCAAGGCGGGCAAGGCGGGCAAGGCGGAGCGTTTCGTTCGCCGTGTTTACGCGAAACTGCAAAGGAATTAGGGAACTGTTCTAAAAATCATAACCAGACTTCGCATGTCAAGTTATATATGGTATAATCCATTGCGAGGTGATACATATGGCGGGCAACAGACTATTCCAGATGCTGTTTATTCTATTGGAAAAAGGTGGCACTACCGCCCCAGAATTAGCTGAACATTTTGAGGTGCCCGTCAGGACAATTTACCGTGATGTTGACATTCTCAGTTCCGTCGGCGTTCCGGTTTATACCACGCAGGGTAAAGGCGGCGGAATATTCATAGAGGAAAACTTTGTGCTGAATAAGTCATTGCACACCGAGCAGGAACAGAAGAAGATACTCCTGTCTTTACAAGGTCTGAGTATTGTCGAAGAAGAAAATACAAACGAGCTTCTTTTAAAGCTCGGAGGAATCTTTCAAAAGAAAAATACAAGTTGGATTGAAGTGGATTTTTCCGAATGGAGCAAAAAAAGCGAGGACATATTCCGTATTCTAAAGAGCGCAATACTTCAAAGCAAAGTGATTGACTTCGCATACCACAGCGGTAAGGGGCAAAGTGAGAACCGTAGCGCCGAACCCTTGAAGCTGGTTTTTAAGAGCGGAGCGTGGAATCTGTATGCTTATTGCCGCACCCGGCAGGATTATCGGTTGTTTAAGCTTAACCGCATGAAAAGTCTTCTGATTACAAGGCATGATTATGTACGCGCCGCGCCTGAAAAAGTAATTGATGATATGAATCTATACGCTGATGGAACGGTAACATTGTCCCTGCTGTTTACCAGAGACATGGCATATCGTGTTTATGAAAACTTTGATGCTGTGCTTGAAAATGCAGACGGAAGCTATTCGGTCAATATTGATTTGCCGGACAATGAGAGCCTGTACCGCTTTTTATTATCTTTTGGTGACAGCGTGGAGGTTTTAGCTCCGACCCAAGTTCGTGAAAAGATGATTACAAAAATCACCGCTATGAAAAACAGATACGAAACCTGACACAGGATTGCAGGTTATGCTTGATACAATGAGGAAAACAGGAAATGAGGCTATTGTATGAAGCATGATGGGAAACACAAAGCCTACTACATCCTCGCCCGTTGTTGTAGCTTCGTATGTAACCGGCAGCACCTCGGCACTGATCGCGTCCGCTATCTTACGCGCCGCGTAGAGACTATTGCCGGTGGATGTGAAACAATATAGTACAGCCATAATTTGATACCCTCCTGTGACCGTCTGTTAAACTACATGCCCGACTGCCTTATCAAACAATCCAGCTTCCTGCGCGGCCTTAAAATCCATAATGCGGCTGATTAAGCTATGCAGCGTTTCAAATTCCTCACCGATATGCAGCGAGTAATAATTCTTTGTGCCTTGCTTGTGCACAATGACCAGCCCGCAATCCAGAAGTATACGCATGTGATGGGACACAGCGGGGCGGGATAGATGCGTATTGGCGGTGATCTCACCGACGCGCAGTCCGCCGCAGCCTATGCCCATCAATACAGTAATGATATTCTGGCGCGTCTCGTCGCCAATGGCGATGAGTAGTTTTTTGCTCTTGATAAAGTCAGCCCTGATGCTTTCGATTTGACAAATACACTCCAAAACCGTTCCTCCGCGATGCTCAATGGTTCAAACTGATAAACTAATTATACGCGTTTTGAAACCATCCATCAATATTGGGAAAGAAAATCGAGACGAATGGTGTAACACAGGCAGCAGGGAAGCCACCGCCGCCGCGTCCGCATTACCGGCCTGCACCGCGCCATCCTCCGGGATATTATGTCTGCTCACACGATAACGATACGCGAACCCCGGCGCGCCCAAATATTTGGTTTTTTCGCTTGTGACCGCCCTGATTACGGCGACCAGTGCCGTGCGCTCTGCGCCTGTTTTGTGGAATTGATACCTCAAAACTAAAGCCTCGCTTTCTTGCTTTTTCGCTGATTCCCCGGTTGTTTGTGTGATGTCGGGCCTGCCATGCCGGAGGATGCAAGGACCTTGGGGGGAGATCATTTCTAGGTAACCACTGATTAAATAGCGCGATCATCTTTGCGGCCTGTTTTCTCAATCTTGGCATTTTCAGAACCCACTGATAGCGCTGCTAGCAGCGGACGCCAATCTTGAAAAAATAGTCTCGCAAATCTGACCACGATTTAATCAGCGCTTACCTAGGGAGCGATTTCAAACACGGCGTACTATTGTCGTGTTTTGTAGTATACTGATGCTGATGATGAAATATGAAGTTACCGGCATAATGCCGGATGGATGTCGCGCATTGGAAACAGTGCGCGATTTTGCTTTTCTGTGCCCGCGCTTGGGCCGCATCGTTTTTTAAAACGGCATAAAATTGGGATAAAACCCGAATTGTTCAGGAGGCTGCCATTTGTAAAAAAATGTTAACCATAAAGATAAAGGGGTATCAAATATGTACCGTATGGGTTGCCGCATGCAAAAAAACCTGTGCATGAATGAAAGGAAAGTATTTGTTATGAACAAAAAATCCAATAAAGTAATTACAATACCGGTTACCGTGTTATTGGTAATAGCATTGCTGTGCGGCTGCGCGGTATCGGGTTTGCCGCAGTCGACAAACGCCGTGACAGCGGTGCCGCCGGTGGAAGCTTCCGCCGCGCCCAACGAAGGTACGGGCGGCGTGGTTGATGGAACGGCTACACGAACGCCAGGCGCATTCACTACGGGCAACGCGCAGATCGATGCCCAGCTTGCGGAGGCAAAGGCCGGTAAAAAGATGTCGTTTGCCGAGATCATCTACGAGCGCCCGAATATGGAATTGATGAAGAGCCAGGCGCAGGCAATAACCGGTAAGGTCAAAGACGCCGCAACCGCGGAGGATTTGATTAAGCTGGTGGATCAATACAATGAAATACCGGACTATGTCGCGTCTGTGTATACATTTGTCAACATCCATACTTTGATGGAACCTGATAACGACAAGTGGAAACAGGAAATGGAAGCGATGACCGGCGCTGTGGGTGAAGCCAGCTCGCAGAAGTACGAGTTTATGCAGGCGGTAGGGGCGTCGCCCTTTGCACAAGAGGTCTTGGCGCAGCGAAAAGATTTGTTTTTCGGGTTTGATACGGAACAAAATAGTCAGGCGCAGGGCTTTGATTTAGGCGCGTTCCGGGAGAAGGATGCGGCAATGCTGGCCGCGCTGAATCAGGCGTTTGCCGAAGCGAAGGTCACGTATCAGGGGCAATCGCTTGGATTCGTGGAAATCCTTAGCGCGTTTACGAAACCCGAGGAAATAAACGCGGCGCAGAAACTTTGGCTGGATACCCATTATACGAATATCGCGACACAGTATATCGAGCTGATCAAGGCGCGTAACGCTGCCGCGCGTACGGCGGGCTTCAAAAATTATATTGATGCCGACCTGAAATGGAGCGGCGCGGGATACACGTCGGATATGGCCTCCGCGCTGATTGATAATATTGCGGAAGAATACATACCATTCTTCAGGAAGGCTCGGGCAACGGGTGTTGAGAACAATATGGACACGAATGTGAAGGTAGAGGAATTCCTCCCGTTTGTGCAGGCGAGGCTGGGAGAAATGACGCCTGAGTTGGGTGAAATGTTTGCGCAGCTGACGGCTTCCGGGAACTTGATAACCAATCTGCCGGGATTCGCGCAACGCCCGGTCACCATGTCCTTGCTGAGTTACAACACATCTGTCGTATTAGGCCCATACACAGGCGATTCAATAGGTATGGAAACAGTGGTACACGAGTTTGGGCACTATTATAAAAGGGGCACTACGCCGCTGCACCAGTGGCCGGTCGAATTGGACGAGATACCGACACAGGCGTTGGAGTTGCTGTTTTTGCGGCAGTATGAAAAATTAAGCGCTGAACAAGGCTTGGCAATAGAACACACCATCCTTTATGAAATAATTACCCGATTGGCCATTTATTCGCAGGATGCGGCAATCGGCCTGAAGCACTATACAATACCTGACAGCGAGCTGACGCCCGACAGCCTGGCGCAAGCGACGGAAGAAGTGAACCGGCGTATGGCGAGGGATATTGACGTTCCTGAGGATATGCTGAAGTATTCATGGCTGGCCGCGCCGGAGCGCTTTGCAAGGCCGTTGGGTGACTTTGGTTATGTGCCCGGGCTGTGCCCGGCATTCGAGTTGTGGACCATATCGCTTCAGGATGAGGCGGCGGCGATGGAGATATACGAAAAGATTATTCATGACCCGACGCCTAACGCTGTGAAAGTAATCGCGAACGCGGGACTGAAAAGCCCGTATGACAAAGGGACAATAGCGGCCTTCACCGCGGTGCTGGAGGAGAATTTCCTGAACAGGGATTGGACAAAGGCAGCGGAAAGCGTACCAACGGAAACGCAGGTAAATGCTGGCTAAATCAAGCAACTGCCATGCTGAGTGAAGAAGCTTTCAGTTTGGCAGATCGCATACTCGAGGGAAACTGTGTGGGGCACGGCGCGTCAAGGATGCCGCGCCCTACATTAATTGGCGTTTGCCTGGAGATGCAAACCCACTTTGGTCAGCGGCTGCCTGGATGCAAATATCCCCTTGCGGCGGCCATTTCCACAACATGTTTCACCGCTACTTTGCGCGGCCCGTGCCGCGTGATTCTAAGCGTTAAGGTATCTTGTTCGCCGAGCGTCATTTCCCGCTCACCGTCCAGCGCGACAGTTCCCTGGTACCCCGGCGCAAGCACAAGCTCTTCCTCCCCGATAGCACGAACGGCACGCACGCCAAAGCGCGTAAGCACCCCCGCCGAGACCGCGGCAATGTAGTCTTTTTTCTCCCAGTCCAGCTCCAGGTACATCCCCCCGTCCTCTTCCGGAGAAATCGTTTTTATCACGCCCGCCAGCGCGGAAAACCCGATGCTTGCCGGGTGCGCCTGCGAAACGAACAGCGCGCTTATTTCGCTCTCATCGACGATCGCGCGCGCGCCGACATAATCCTTTTTCGAAAGGACGGCGTCCACAAGGGCGATATCCCGCTGCCCGTCCGAGATTTCAACCTCAATCCGTTTGCCGCGCGCTATCTCATCCCTTTTTACCACACCGTCCGCGATTGCCGCCGCCGCGGCCGCGACCGCCGTACCTTCCATAAACACCGGATATACATTATTTGTACCGGTGGAAACCGGTATCAGCGGTACGTCGCCAATCACTTTTGCGGCCGCCCGGCTTGTGCCGTCGCCCCCCAGCACGATCACAACGTCAACCTGTTCTTCTCGCACGATATAGTCCACAAAACGGATCGTATCCCGCGCGTCTCCATCCGTGCGCAGCGTGGAGAGTATTACGCGGCCCGCTATACCCGGTTGGTTCATCCCGTTTAAAGCGTACTGCGAAAGCCCGGCCTGGTCGGGCATACTGTATACCGTGTGGCCCGAGAGCTCATAAATGCCCGCGAGTATCCGCCGGACAATATTGACTTTTTCCATATTGCCAATCGTCGTCGCGTGCGACGTAATGCGCCGGATATCCTTCCCCGAATTAGGGTTTACGACCAACCCGATTTTCCCCATAATACCACCTGCTTTCCGTTCCCTGTATTGTACCCGCCCACTCTCTCTTTTTCAAGTTTTCCAAAAATTTCAGGCGCGGCTATTGCGCGTTCTTGTTCGGTGAAGCAACGGTTACCCGGTTCAATTTTGAAATGTTTATGACGGCATATCAATCCCCGCGCTATTTGTGCTATACTATTTCACATGGATAAAAACGAGCTTGATTTTTTTCTGATCGACGGCAAATATTACGGCGGCGACCAGAACTGGCATACGCATAAAATGATGAAGCTGGGCGGGTGCAGCGCGGTGTGCGCGTGTGAAACGTGTATTTGGCTTGCCAAAACAAAACCTTCGCTTGCGGGCCTGTACCCTTACGATACGAAATACATATCCAAAGAAGATTTTCTGCGGTTTTTTGAGACGGTGTTTCAGTTTATCCACCCGGGCATCGGGGGGCTTACGAGCGTGGAAAAATTTGCGCGTATGCTGCACAAATATATCGATACGACGGGCGTTAAGGCCAGGACGCGCGCGCTCGGCGGGAATATGCCTTACGCGGCCGCGCGGGAATTTGTTCGCGGCGCGATCGACCGGGGGCTGCCCGTGATGTACCTGATGCTGAAGCACAAGGACGATGCTTTTGCCGATTATGAATGGCACTGGTTCACGTTGACCGGCTACGAGGAGGTGCAGGGCGGCATGGACGTTATGTTCGCGACTTGGGGCAAAAAGCATTCGTTTCGGCTTGATCAGGCGTGGGATACCGGTAAAGCGTGGCGGGGCGGCATGGTAGTGGTGGAAGATTAAGTGAAAACAGCGCTTTTTTGTGCCCGTGTGCCCTGTTATGATAAATGCCGCAAGGGAGGAACGCGCAACAACGGCCCCCCGGCCAAGAATAAACCTTTACAGGCCGGGTGATATTTACTATAATAGTTGGGTTGGTATCATTTGACGAAGATCGGGTATTTGTAAAGAAATGGCACGGCTCTGTGCCTGTGCAACAAGGGAGTTATGCGTGGAATGAAGAAAAAAATGACGGTACTGCTGGCAAGTGTGTTGCTTGCGGTTTTTGTGTTTGCGGGTTGCGGCGGTGTGGCGGAAATCCGGAAACCCGCGCCCAGCGAAGGCGCGGCAATGTTTACGGTGGAAGGAAGCTGCGAGGCGGCGGTGGGTGCGGGCGTGATCACCGTTTCCGGTACGGCAAACCTGATGAGCGGCACAAACGGCGTGATCGCGCTGATGGGCGCGGATGGGGAAGACCTCGGCAAGGTCGATTTTGTGATGCAGGCGGGTGAGGCGATCACCCACGAATTCGCGGTGGACGAAGGGTGGCCGCAGCATGTGTACGCTTTTATCACATTTGACACAGACCAGGCGAAAGGCCAGCCCAGAGAAGTGACGGACGTCTATGGAAAGAAATTTGAAAACCTTGAGGGCGAGGATGTGATCTGGGACCTGCAAGGTTGTATTGTATCGTTTATGAGCGGTATGGTCGAAATCAATAGCGGGAATTAACAGGAAACGGCGCGGTTTTTGGTGCGCGGTAAAGGGGCATGAATCAGGGAGGGTAGGGTATGGATAACCAAATCGTCGAGATTGCGGAGCGGATCAGGGCTTTAAGGGAGATCGAGGACGTTTCCCTGGAAGAGATGGCGGATGCCACAGAGAAATCCGTGCAGGAATACCGCGGCTACGAGAACGGAGAAAAAGATTTTTCATTCAGTTTTCTTTTTAATGTGGCGAACAGGCTGGGCGTGGATATCACCGAGCTTTTGACCGGGGAGAACGCGAAGCTTCGGAAATTTGCCTATGTGAAAGCGGGTGGCGGGCTTAAAATGGAGCGCCGCAAGGCATATAAATACCAGCATCTTGCCGCTGTTTTCCAGCACAGGCGCATGGAACCGTTCCTTGTGACTGTGGAGCCGAAGGATACGGAAGCGGTGCAAAAGCACGCACATGACGGGCAAGAGCTCAATTATGTCGTGGAAGGCAACATGACGATGTTTATAGGCGACGCCGAGGTGTATATGTCGCCGGGCGACACCATTTACTTTGACGCGGGAACACCGCACGCCATGCGCGCGGAACAGGAAATGCCATGTAAGTTCCTGGCGGTCATAACAAAGTAAAGGGGGCGCGAAAACATGCGGCAGTTCGAAAAATATTGCACAACGGGCTTTAACAGCTACGAGGATTTTAAAGAAAACTTTAAAGTGACGGTTCCCGAAAACTTTAACTTTGTGTACGATGTGGTGGATGTGCTGGCAAGCGAAAAACCGGATAAACGGGCGCTTTTGTGGACAAACCAGAAAGGGCGGGCGCGCACGTTCACTTTTAAAGATATCGCCGAGCTTTCCAAAAGGGCGGCCAATATGTTCACCGCGGAGGGGATCAAAAAAGGCGATAAGGTCATGGTGATCTTAAAGCGGCACTGCGAGTTTTGGATCGTGCTTATGGCGCTACACAGGATCGGTGCGACGGCTATCCCGGCAACGCACCTTTTGACTAAAAAGGATATTGTATACCGGAACAACGCCGCCGATGTGAAGATGATCATCGCCACAAGCGACGACAATTTAAAAGAGCAGGTGGAGCTGGCCGAGGGCGAATCGCCCACGCTGCAAGTGAAAATGCTGGTAGGCAGGCGCCGGAAGGGCTGGCTCAATTTCCGGGATGAGATGGAAAAATACGGAACGGATTTTCCGCGCCCGACGGGCGACGCAGCTACGGCGAATGAAGACATCATGCTGCTGTATTTCACGTCCGGCACCACGGGCATGCCCAAAATGGTGGCGCACGACTTTACGTACCCGCTGGGGCACATCGTTACGGCTGTATATTGGCACAATGTAGATCCGGACGGCGCGCACCTCACGATTGCCGATACGGGCTGGGCAAAAAGCGCGTGGGGCAAACTTTACGGGCAGTGGCTGGGCGAGACGTGCATTTTTGTGTATGACATGGATAAATTCGTGCCGGCGGATGTGCTGCAAAAAATATGCGACTATAAAGTGACGACATTTTGCGCGCCGCCCACGATGTACCGATACTTCATAAAGGAAGACCTTACAAAGTACGACCTTTCAAACCTGAAATATGCCACGATAGCGGGGGAGCCGCTGAACCCGGAGGTATACCACCAGTTTTATAACGCGACCGGACTCAAATTAAAGGAGATATACGGGCAGACGGAGATGGTGGTGACCATAGGGAATTTCCTGTGGATGGAACCGCGGCCGGGCTCTATGGGCAAGCCGAACCCCTGCTATGATATAGACCTTGTTTCGGACAGTGGCGAGCCGTGCGCGACCGGCGAGACGGGTGAAATCGTTGTGCGCACGGGCGGCGGCGTGCCGGTGGGTATGTTCAAGGGCTATTACAGGGACGAGGAACGCACAAAGAACACATGGTACGACGATATGTATCACACAGGCGACGTGGCGTGGCGCGATGAAGACGGCTATTACTGGTATGTGGGGCGCACGGACGATATCATAAAATCCAGCGGCTACCGCATCGGGCCGTTTGAGGTGGAGAGCGCGCTTATGGAGCATCCGGCTGTGTTGGAAACGGCGATCACCGGCGTGCCGCACCCCGAGCGCGGGCAGATCGTAAAAGCGACTATTGTATTGGCAAAGGGCTATGCGCCTTCCGAAGAGCTGAAAAGAGCATTGCAGGAGCATGTGAAAAAAACGACGGCGCCGTATAAATATCCGCGCGAGATCGAGTTTGTGGAGGAAATGCCCAAAACGATCAGCGGCAAAATACGCAGGGTGGAACTGCGGGAACAGGACGCGAAGAAAAGCCGGAAGTAGAGTAAGGTAACAAGGGGGGATCGATTGATGGAAAAAAAACGGGCCTGGAGTTCGAAAGGTTTTACAGCGCTTTTATGGGGAACGTTGGCGGTATGCGTGGTATGTATAGTCACGTTCTTTATGTACTATGCGGATCTGGTGGCGCAGACGGCAAGCTATATGTATTCATTCGTGGATTATTTTATGGCGTTCTACCAGTCCAATATGCCTATCGTGATCGTTCTGGCGATATTGCTGCTTATACTGCTTTTTGTAAAAAGGAAACGCGAGGTTTACGCGCGGGTCTTCCTGTGGATATTGCTCGTGCTGGGGTTGTTTTTGACGTCTACGGCGATCCAGAGCATGGCTTCCCGGCTGCCGCAGCTTGTGGCGGAATACAGGCTGTTCTATGTATGCGGATACTTGCCCTCTATCTGTATGGCGGTAACGCTCGTGGTTTTAACGGCGCGGCTGGACGCGGCGTCTACAACGGCGATACACAGGGTAAGCTTGCTTGCTTCCATCGTGGCGGGGGCTACGCTGGTGGTTTACCTGGTCTGGGTAGGGAATTACGCGGGGGATACCGGCGCTTTTTCGACGGCGCAGGGCCTTTCCAGCATGTTGACGCTTGTGTGTATGACGCTTGTAAATGTGGTTGCGTGGTATATGACGAGTTCGCGGCATCTTTTTGACCAGGCCGTCTATGCGATGACCGATGTGGGCGCAACCCTTATGGAGAGTGTGGAAGATAAGGTGCAAGCCGCCATGGCGCAGATTGAAAAAGAGATATTTGAGGGGATGAGTGAGGATGCGGACTGCGCGGAAGAGGGCGTGGCGCGTGCGCCGTTGACGGAAGAAGTGGGGGAAAAGACGGCGCCTAAAGAGGGGGGATAAGGCTTGCGACTTTAGTAATGCGAACCGGGGTAAATGAGATAAGTGTGTATGGTTGTAAGGCATGGCTATTGTCCATGCCTTTGCCTTTAGGTGGCGAAGGGGATTTGAACTCGCCCCTGCGCCGTTGATGAAATGAAAACATTTTCCACCGTGGAAAGTTATGTCGCTACCGCTGGGCGTCAAGGGGGGCAGGGGAGATTCTAAAGTTCCACTATTGCGGAAATCGATGTCCTTTCCCGGTTCCGTCATTGCGGGTTTGACCCGCAATCCATGCTTAAATTTAGCTACCAGCCAGCTAAAGATTGCGGGTCAAGCCCGCAATGGCATGCCCACATAGTACATGCGTTGAGTTTCGTCTTGCGGCGGCACACGCTTACTATTTGTAAAGCTTTCGTGAAGAATACCCCGCGGGGCAGGATTTCCGCGGCGTTGTGTTTAATAAGGAAAAGAGTACGGTTGCGGGAAATCATCAACAGGACAGGAACAGGTATGCTTTCGGAAGAGTGGATTCACGAGCTTCTATCAAAAACAAATATTGTGGATGTGGTGGGCGGTTACGTGACATTGCAAAACAAGTCGGGCAGGCTGTGGGCGTGCTGTCCTTTCCATAACGAAAAAACACCTTCGTTCACAGTGAATGCGGACAGGGGGTTTTACCACTGCTTTGGCTGCGGGAAAAGCGGCAACGCCATTCATTTTGTGATGGAGCAGGAGAAGATGACATTCCCCGAAGCGTGTACGTACCTGGCGGAAAAAGTGAACCTGCCCGTGCCGCAGCATACGGATAACGCCCAATATGAGAAACGCAAGGCGGCAAGGAACAAGATCTATGAGATGAACAAAAAAGCGGCGCGCGCGTTTTACGCAAACCTGTATGGCAGCGCGGGTGCGGCGGCGCTTTCTTATCTGCGCGGGCGGGGCATGACAGATGGCGTGATCAAGGCGTTTGGAATGGGTTTTGCGCCGGATCGGTGGGACGCGCTCACGGGTATGCTCGAACAGGAAGGCTACACAAAACAGGATATGCTGGAAGCGGGGCTGGCAAAGTCGAACGACGGCAGGTTTTACGACCTGTTTCGGAACAGGATCATCATTCCCATCATAAACCCATTTTCCGAAGTGATCGGGTTTGGCGGCAGGGTGATGGACGATTCGCTCCCCAAATACCTGAATTCTCCCGAGACGGCGGCGTTTTCCAAAAGCCGTAACCTCTATAACCTCAACATGGTGCGCAAGCAGAAGAACCTGCAATACCTGATCCTTGTGGAGGGATATATGGATGTGATCGCGCTTTCGGCGCACGGCATCCCGCAGTGCGTGGCGACGCTCGGCACGGCGCTCACGACGGAGCAGGCAAGGCTTTTAAAACGGTACGCGCAAACGGTTTACCTTTCTTACGACGGGGACGAAGCGGGGAAAAAGGCGACGCTTCGGGCGGCCGACCTGCTGGAAAAAGAAAACCTGACCTGCCGCGTTATAAGCGTACCGGGCGGCGAAGACCCGGACGAGTATTTAAAACGGCATGGCAAGGACGGATTTCTGGGCTTGCTTAAAACGGCGCGGCCGGTGCTGGACTATAAATTTGATGTGGCCGAGGAACGCTACGACCTTTCGGATGGCTACCAGAAGGAGCAGTTTGTAAAAGAAGCTATTGGCATCTTAAAAGAGGTGCAAAGCGCGGTGGTGAAGGAGAAATATGTAAAAGACCTCTCGGGCAGGACAGGGTTTTCAGAGCATTCCATTATGCAGGACCTCGGTATGCCAGCACGGGAACGGACGCCGGTGCGCCAGCAAAAACAGCCGGAAAAGAGAAAAAAACCGGCGGCCGAGCGGGCGGAGAATTATATCGTGGCGCTGCTTTGCGCAAACCCGGACAGGGCGCTTTCAATCGAAAAGTATATTTTGCCGGAAGAATTATTACGCCCCGCGAATGAAAAAGCATATTCTTATATTTTGCAGTGCGCAAAAAAAGGATTTATGCCGCAGGGCGACGAAATACTATCAGTGTTCCAAAATGAGGAGGATATCGCGCATATAACGCGCCTGCTTGAGAGTGACGTCAATGTGTTCGGCGAGGGGATGCAATCCGACAGTTTTTTATCGGATTGTATAAAGCGGGTGAAGATCCGGAATTTAGAGATGGAAAAGGAAGAATGGGTGGCAAAGAGCAAACGGGAGATGGATGGGGCGGAAAAAAAGGAAGTCGGTATTGCCATAGATAAGCTGACAAAAAAGCTGCGGAAAATGAAAGACAGCCTGTAGTGAAACTGTGGCGCGATCAATAGTAGGAGTTGAGATTTTGGCGGAAAACAAGAAAAAGAGTAATGAAATACAAGTGGCGAAGGATGAACTGACCGAAGCGCAGACAAAAGCGGGGGAAGAGCGTATCGGTAAAATCATCGAAATGGGCAAAAACAAAGGCGTGGTGAAATACCAGGAGATCGTAGATTCTCTTGACGATGTGCAGCTTCGGCCCGAGCAGATTGAAAAATTGTATGAAACGCTGGAAGATTTGAATGTAGATGTTATCGACGAAGAAATAGAGAAGGAAGTAGCCAAGACGGAAGACGACGCCGAGCCGGAGCAGACTTTCGATCTTACCATGCCGGAAAACATCAATATCGACGACCCGGTGCGCATGTATCTGAAAGAGATCGGCAAGGTGCCGCTTCTTACGGCGACGGAAGAAGTGGAGCTGGCAAAGCGCATGGCGGAGGGCGATGCGGACGCGAAGCAGAAGCTGGCCGAGGCGAACCTGCGGCTGGTGGTGAGTATCGCGAAACGGTATGTGGGCCGTGGTATGTTGTTTTTGGATCTGATCCAGGAGGGGAACCTGGGGCTGATAAAAGCGGTGGAAAAATTCGATTATCAAAAAGGGTATAAGTTTTCCACTTACGCGACATGGTGGATTCGGCAGGCGATTACAAGGGCTATTGCCGACCAGGCGCGAACCATCCGCATTCCGGTGCACATGGTGGAAACCATCAACAAGCTGATCCGCGTATCCCGCCAGCTTTTGCAGCAATACGGCAGGGATCCGCTGCCCGAAGAACTGGCGAAGGAGATGGATATTTCGGAAGAAAAAGTGCGTGAGATTTTGAAGATCGCGCAGGAACCCGTTTCGCTGGAGACGCCGATCGGCGAGGAGGAAGACAGTCATTTGGGGGATTTTATACCGGATGACGACGCGCCCGCCCCGGCGGAGGCCGCCGCGTTCACGCTGTTAAAAGAACAGCTCATGGATGTGCTCGATACGCTGACCCCGCGTGAGGAAAAGGTATTAAAGCTTAGGTTTGGGCTGGAAGACGGCAGGGCGCGCACATTGGAAGAAGTGGGGCGCGAGTTTCAGGTCACGAGGGAGAGGATTAGGCAGATAGAAGCAAAAGCGCTGCGCAAGCTGCGGCACCCTTCGCGCAGTAAAAAACTGCGGGATTTTTTGGAATGAAAAGTAGCTCTGTTCTATAGCATGTTCTCATGAAGAAAACATGTGGGGAAGCTGTAAAAGTAAGAGGAGTATTCAAACTAGCCCGCGGGTATTCATGATTTTTATAAAATCGGTAAACAATTAGCTTTATGCTTGAGAAAGAGCGGTGTTTATGATGATGTCGGAATATGAATGAGGGAAGATTTTACGAGGAATGTATGAGAGTGCTCCCAAAGGAGAAAAATCAACATATGTTCATTTGTTTGGCATTAAGTATGCGGATGATTTAAGTGATTCGGATATTAATAAAATGGAAGTGATTAAAAGTTCGGGGATATCCGAGCGATATTATGCCGAAGTCAATAAGGCTATAAAGTTGGCAAAGTATGTAATATTAAAAGAACGTAAGATTTAGTAAGCAACTGTAGTTGTTTTGACGGATAAATAACTTTTTAGAATGTAAAAAAACCCGCTCTGTGAGTGGGTTTTTTGATGGAAAATAGGGGATTCGGCCTCTTAACCTCTGTACTGCGAACGCGGCACTCCTTGAGACGTTTCCAGTACGCCTCGTACCAAACACTCCTTGTATTACTATTTATCGGGGTTTGCGCGCCTTTAAGGGAGTTTTTAGAACCGTAGGTTCTAAACCGCCGGAGGCACTCATTCATCCCGCAGGGATACCTTGACCCAAAAGGAATGCCCAAAAGCAAGCACAAAGACATTTTGCACAATTGACGAATTATACACAGTATGCTATCATATGATCAAATAGGTAAAATTGTTGCAAAAAAGATAAGATATCCTTATATTATAAAAAATAGAAAGCGGGTGAAAACTATGGCAAAGAAGATGAAGGCGGCGGTTTTTTATGAACCACTCAACATGAAAATGGAAGAGGTGGATGTTCCGGCGATTAGCGCGAATGAAATGCTTATAAAAGTAAAAGCGGTGGGCATTTGCGGGTCGGATGTAAACTATTATTACGGCAACAGCCCCGTCGGTACGGCGGATGGCAAAGGCCCGATCATTTTAGGGCACGAGATCGCGGGCATTGTGGAAGACCCGGGCGTATTGGGTGCTTCCATGGGATTCAAAAAAGGGGACAAGGTGGCGGTAAACCCGGTGGCGCCCTGCTTTGGCTGTGTGCCCTGCATGAACGGTGAATTCAACGAGTGCGACAATGTGAATGTGTATGGGGTGAGCTGCGACGGCGGTTTCGCGGAGTATACGAAAGCGACGGCCTCCAATGTGTATAAAATCCCGGACGGCATGTCTTTTGAAGGCGGCGGGCTGGCAGAACCCCTTGCCTGCGCAAACTACAGCGTAAAGAAGCTGCACATGCAGCCGGGCATGACATGCGTGGTGTTCGGATGCGGTGCGATCGGCCTGATGGACGTGCAGCTCGTTAAGGCTTGCGGCGCGGCGCGGGTCATTGCCATAGACCCGAACGATTATAAGCTGGAAAAAGCCCTTAAGCTGGGGGCGGATCACGTGATCAACGTAAGGGATAAAAACTCCAGGTATTACACGGAAGACATTGCGGAAACGGTAAGAGAAATGAATGGTGGGCGGCTGGCGCACAGGGCGCTGCTTCCGACCGGCGCGATGTCCGCGTGGCAGCAGGCGCTCGATGTGACAAGGCCCGGTTCAACCATAGTGTATTTCGGGCAGCCGTCTTCGGCGGATGCCGTGCTGCATATCCCCGCGCTCGAGGCGCTGCAAGCGGATAGGAACATAGCGTTTGCGTGGCTGGCGCCGCTTGTTTGGGATAATGTGTTCAACGAGCTGGCGACAGGGCAGGTTAAGGTAGAGGATATTATCACGCATAAATTCTCGCTGGATAACATAGTGGAAGGCGTTAAGTTCATGCGGGAATCCAAAGAGAAGAAGATCAAGGGAATGATGGTCATCGATTAATAATTTGCCAGTGTTTTCATGGGCGGAATCCGGGCGGCCGGGTTTTGCCCTTTGGCAAATTATTTTTGCGCAACGACAACTGGGAATGATTTTGCCGGAGACAAACGGCTATCATTTAAGTGCTTACAAAAAAGGGGAGAAGACTATGAAAAAGAAAGTGGAATATCCGGATTGGAAACTGGACGGTGAATATATCGAGAGCTGCAGCTGCGACGTAAGCTGCCCCTGCTTGGTATCCGCGCAGGCGCATAACACAATCTTGCCGGATTATCTGCCGTGCGACGTACTGCTCACGTTCATCATCGACGAAGGCCATTTTGAAAGTGTGGATCTTGCGGGCTGTAAATTTGTCGTGGCGTTTTCCACGCCCAGAGAAATGTGCCTGAAAAACTGGACGACGGCGTATTACATCGACGCGAAGACGCCCGGGCAGCAGGCCGCGCTGACGCAGATCGTGACGGGCAAGGCGGGCGGCCCTACGGCGGGTATGGCGGACCATACCGAAGAAAACCACGGTGTGCGGCTGGTCGATATTGAATATGAAAGAAAAGATATCTATTCCAGAACCGCCACGATCGACGATATTATGACGGTCAAAATCAAAGCGAAGGTCGGTATGCACGACAACCTGCCCGTCGTGATTGAGAACGCGAGCGACCTCGCGTATGTCGTTACGCAGTCATACGGTACGGACGTGCGCTACCAGGATCACCTGCGGGTGATGAACAACACGGGGCGGAACGCTTTTTATGGCCGCTATGTGTGGGTTCCGGAGTCTCCCATCGGTATTAAATACGACCGGTACGAGAAGAAGGAGAAAAAAGCAAATAAAAAGTGAGAAAACCCTTTTAACTAAAGACCAGTGGGTGATATTGCTTATAGTAAGCGCGCTCACACTGGTGGCCTGGGTGTATCTCGCGGCGCTTTCATCCGCGGATATGGCCGGGATGTCTATGGATATGACGGGCGCGGCAGACCCGGAAATGGAGCGGCAGATGGCGGCGCGGCTGCAATCTGCCGCGTTTACGCCGACGGTTCCCGCGTTTTCCATGTTTGTACCCATGTGGGTAGTGATGTGTGTCGGTATGATGCTGCCTACGGCGGTACCGATGTTTTTTGCGTACCATACGGTGAGCAAACGGCGCGGCGGCGGACGTGGCGCGGCTTTGGCGGTTGCGTGGTTTGTTTTGGGTTATTTGCTTCTATGGGCGTTGTTTGGGCTTGCGTGCTTCGCGGTGGGTACGCTTATCATAGGTTGGGCGGGCGCTGCCGTCACATCATGGGCGGGGAGCATGGCTGGCGTGGCTGTGATTTTTCTATTTGCGGGCGTATACCAACTGACGCCGCTTAAAAACGCGTGCCTTAAGGGCTGCCGCCACCCGCTTCAGTTTGTGCTGAACAAGTGGAAGGACGGCGCGGCGGGCGCGCTCATAATGGGGATGCGCCACGGTGTTGAATGCATCGGGTGCTGCTGGGCGCTGATGCTGGTGCTTTTTCCGCTGGGTATGATGAATTTGTTTTGGATGGGCATTTTTACGGTCATCATGTTCTTTGAAAAAAACAATAAATTTGGGATTGTCATTTGTAAAGCCACGGGAACACTACTTTTGATCGCCGGTGGGGTGATTTTGGCTGTTAGTTTGATGAAAATGATTTAAGAACTGGTAAAATACGATTTATGGTGTTGGCTTTATGCTGTGTGGTACTGGTATAAGTACAGCACTAGATACCAGTACAATACTGGTAAAACTAGCCAATGCTTGACAATTGTTAAAAACATTTCCTCTATTGACAATTGTGTTGACAAAAAGAATCGTGAATGTTATTATCATTGCAATAAAAGGTTAGCGTACTTAAAATTTCCATTAGGCCTAAATAAATGAAAAAAATATAATATAATGTTATGTTTCTTGTGCTCGAGTATCATAAATTGTATCTGAAGGAGTGATTGTGTGGGTAGCGGTGAAATTATACTGCAAATGAAAGGCATCAATAAATCTTTTCCGGGAGTGCAGGCGCTGAGCGGTGTTTCCTATGAACTGGAGAAAGGGGAAGTACACGCGCTGATGGGCGAAAACGGCGCGGGTAAATCAACGCTCATGAAAATACTGACCGGCGCTTACCAGGAAGATACCGGTGAGGTTATTTTTGACGGAAAGCCTTTTCCAAAGAGGGATGAGCGTTCTACGCTCGCGGCGGGCATTGCCATGATCCACCAGGAACTTAGCTTTGTGCCGTACCTCACGATTGCGGAAAACCTTTTCCTGGGCAGGGAAATTATGAAGAGCGGTATGCTGGATAAGCGCGCCATGAACAAGCAGGCGGGCGAGTGGCTCAAAAACCTCGGCATGAATCTTGACCCCAGGCGGACGATGGATTCGCTGATGGTTTCCGAGCAACAGATGGTGGAGATCACAAAAGCGGTTTCGTACAACGCGAAGATCATTATTATGGACGAGCCTACGTCCGCGATCACCGACAGGGAAGTGGAAAAGCTGTTTGCCACGATACGCGACCTTACGGCAAAGGGCGTTGCGATCGTATATATTTCTCATAAGATGGATGAGATACTGCAAATAAGTGACCGCGTCACGGTGTTCAGGGATGGGCAGCTCATAAGCACGCGCAACGCGCAGGATATCACGATGGACCAGATCGTGATCGATATGGTGGGCCGCGAGCTTACCGAAGTGTACCCCGAACGCGCCTCCGATATTGGCGAAGAGCTTTTGCGCGTGGAAGGGATGACGCGCAACGGCGTTTTTGAGAATGTGTCTTTTTCGGTGCACCGCGGCGAAGTGATCGGTTTTGCCGGGCTTATGGGCAGCGGGAGAACGGAAACGATGCGTTGCGTGTATGGGCTGGACAGGCCGGACGCGGGCAAAATCTTTATAAAAGGTAAAGAAGTATCGATCAAAAACCCGGGAGACGCTATAAAGAACGGCATTGGCCTTGTAAACGAGGACAGGAAAGGCGTGGGGCTGGTGCTGGCGCTGCCGATCAAAACAAACCTGACGCTTTCCAACCTGAATAAATACTTTAAATCACCTATAATACAAGGTTTAAAAGAGGCGCAGCTTGCGGACAGGATGATAGGCGAGCTCAGGATCAAAACACCCAGCCGCAACCAGCTTGTGGGAAACCTTTCGGGCGGCAACCAGCAAAAAGTGGTGCTGGGAAAGATATTGCTGGACGAATCGGAAATATTGATCATGGACGAACCGACGCGCGGCATTGATATCGGGGCGAAGTCGGAAATCTATCACATGATAAATGACCTGGCGAAAAGCGGCAAAGCGGTGATACTTGTTTCTTCTGAGCTGCCGGAGATCATTGGCCTCGCGGATAAGGTTTTTGTGATGCACGAGGGAACGATAAAAGGTATTATCACAGACGCGGACGACATAAAGCAAGAAAAAATTATGGAATTTGCGATAGCGCAATAAGGGGAGGAAGTATTGTTATGGCCGAGTTAGCAAAACAGAAGAACATGATGGGGGATATTTTGAGGAAGTTTGGCATAGTGATCGCGCTGATCATTTTGCTTATCGCGTTTTCGATCGCTTCCGAAAATTTCTTTACGCCGGGTAACCTGATCACGATATTGATCCAGACTTCTATCAATATACTTTTAGCGATCGCGACGACCTACATTATATTGACGGGCGGCATAGACCTGTCGTCCGGTTCGGTGGTGGCGATTGCCGGCGTGGTGTTTGCGCTGCTGGGCAAAGAAGACTCGATGGTGCCCCCGGCGATAGCGGTTATCGCGGGCGTGCTTACCGGCCTCGCGTTTGGCGCGCTTAACGGTGTGATCGTCGCGAAGGCGAAGGTAGCGCCGTTCATCGTGACGCTGGGCACAATGACGATCGCGCGCGGTATCGCGCTGCTTGTGGCGGATGGCAGGCCGGTGCCCGGTATGGCGCAGGGCTTCAAGGACTTTGCGGGCAAATCGCCGCTGGGGCTGCCCAACATCGTTATCGTAATGATCATTGTGGCGGTGGTGTTCACCTTTATACTGACAAAGACAAAATTCGGGCGTTATGTGTACGCCATAGGCGGCAACGAGGAAGCGGCGCGCGCTTCGGGTATTGCGACAAGCAATATAAAACTGGCCGTGTATACGATGGCGGGCGCTATTGTGGGCCTTGCGGGCGTGTTGCAGGCATGCCGCATCAATGTGGGGCAGCCGAACGTGGGCGAGGGTTTTGAGATGAACGCCATCTCCGCCGTCGTAATCGGCGGCACATCGCTTTCGGGCGGCGTGGGCAGCATGTGGGGCACGCTCATAGGCGCGTTTATTATTGGCGTGCTGAATAACGGCCTGGACATGCTGGGCGTCAGCTCTTACTGGCAAAAGGTAGTGAGCGGGGCGATCATCATCGCGGCCGTGATGATGGACAGGACAAATAAAAAATAGTTTAAAGTTTGCGGCGCAATTGCCATGTGCCGCGATAAAAAAACATAGATTCAAACAGGAGGAGAAAATGAAGAAAGCATTATTGTTGGTTTTGGTACTGGTGTTTGCCGTGGCGGCGTTCGCAGGCTGCTCGCAGCCCGCGGCGGAAACGCCCGCGAGTGAAGCGCCCGCAAGTGAGGCGCCTGCTTCGGAAGCGCCCGCAGAAGCGCCCGCGGAAGAGCCTGCTGCGGAGGAACCCGCAGAAGAACCCGCCGCTGGCGGAGACCTCGACTACGCGTCTTTGAATTTTGGCTATCTGTGCCAGACGCAGGTAACAGAGTACATGCTCATGGTGCAAGAAGGCGTTAAGGCTGGTTGCGAGGAGCTGGGGATCAACCTTACGGTAAACGACGCGGACGGCGACCCGGCAAAGCAGGTTTCCCAGTGTGAAAGCATGATTGCCTCCGGCATGGACGCGATACTCGTTTCCGCGGTAGACGCCGACGCTTCGGCGCCTGTTGTGGACAAATGCGCCGAAGCGGGCATCCCCTGCATCGCGGTTACAAACCTGTTCAACAGCGTGAACCCTGCGACATCCATCCTTTCGGATGACGTGGAAGCGGGCAGGATCGCCACACGTGAGCTTTGCGAAGCGATCGGCGGCGCGGGCCAGATCGGCGTGATCCGCGGCCTTGCGGGCCAGTCTTCCGAAGTATTCCGCGGCCAGGGCATGGAAGAAGTGCTTGCGAATGAATATCCGGACGTGGAACTCGTGGCCGATGATATCGGAAACTGGGCGCGCGACGAAGGCATGGTTATCACCGAAAACTGGATTCAGAAGTATGGCGAAGACCTGAAAGGTATTTTCGCGCAGAATGATGAAATGGGTATCGGCGCGGCCAACGCGATTGAGAACGCGGGCATGACGGGCAAAATCCAGATCACGGCCGTTGACTGTGTGGCGGACGCGCAGAGCTATATCGAAAGCGGCGCGATCTATGCGGATATCGCGCAGGACCCCCACGCGCAGGGCTATGAAGGCGTAATGGCGGCGGTTAAAATCCTGAAGGGCGAGACAGTGGAAGAGCTGGTTTACACGCCCCTCAAGACAGTGAACAAGGACAATGTCGCAGAGCATTACGGCGCTTAAAAAACAGCATCATTGCGTAGTTTGTTCTATTATGAGTGCGGTTATGGGTTTTGTGCCCATAGCCGCACTACACAATTATATAGTACTAATCCGCAATAGAAAAGCGACAAAAACCGCTTTTCTATCACCGCATAAAATGCGATTCAAAAAGGATTTTCCTTTTTGAGCGGCTCAGTATTGAACGACTTGCGCGCGCGTAATGCCAAAAAGCAGTACGCGCTGTGCGCCAAGGGCGCACAGTAAAAACCCTGAGGGTTTTTACTTGCGGAATAGTATAGGAAAGAGAAGGTGATAAAATGAAAACGGTAAAAGTGGGTGTGGTCGGCTGCGGTGATATTTCAACGATCTATTTTACAAACATTGCAAAGTTTGATAATATCGAAGTGGTTGCGATTGCCGACCTCATGATGGAACGGGCGCAGGAGAAAGCCGGAAAATTTGGCGGAAAAGCAATGAGTGTCGCCGAGCTTATGGCGAACCCGGAAGTAGAAGTGGTTTTGAACCTCACCATTCCCGCTGCCCATCATGAAGTGGATATGCAGGCGCTGAACGCGGGAAAGCACGTATACAGCGAAAAGCCGCTGGCTATTACAATGGAAGACGGCAAGGAGATACTGGACCTTGCGAAGAAAAAAGGCCTTTTGGTGGGCTGCGCCCCCGATACGTTCCTTGGCGCGCGCCCGCAGACAATGAGAAAGATGATTGATGACGGCTGGATTGGCAAACCCATTGCCGCTACGGCGTTTATGGTGTGCTATGGCCATGAGATATGGCATCCCAGCCCGGAATTTTATTATAAAACAGGGGCCGGCCCGATGTTTGATATGGGCCCGTACTACATGACGGCGCTTGTGGCGCTTTTGGGCCCGGCAAAGAGGATCAGCGGCGCGGCGTCCATGACATACAAGCAGAGGCTGATCACCTCACAGCCGCTTGCGGGCAAGGTGATCGATGTGGAAGTGCCCACAACGGTGAGCGGAACGATTGAATTCGCGAACGGCGTGATTGCGTCTACAATCATGAGTTTTGATATTTGGGACAGTAACCTGCCTCGCCTGGAGATCTATGGCACGGAGGGAACTGTGAGCATGACAGACCCCGACCCGCTGGCAGGGCCGGATATTTTTCACGGGGAGACAAAATTCCGGCGCGCGAGCGATTCCGACTGGACGGAGCTTCCCTACGACCTGCCGAGGAAGGAAGAAGCCACGCCGTGGGATACGATCCCGTCCATTTATAATTATAACTTTAACAGCCGCGGCCTGGGTCTTGCCGATATGGCGCGCGCGATAAGAAACGGCGGCGATTTCAGGGCGAACGGCGACGTGGCGTACCATGTGCTTGAAATGATGCACGCCTTTATAAAATCTGCGGAAAGCGGTAAGTATTACGACATGCAAAGCATATGCAAAATGCCGGATGTGATGGAAATGAACATGACGGAGTTTTCCATGGGTAAATAAACATCGGTGAACCGGCGGAAAAAGTTTGGATAGGAGGTTATGGCTGTTATGACAAGTATGATACGTGAGTGCATCGACTATTTGGACGATAGTGTGAAGCTTTCCCCGAGGTTGGAAAAGATGAGGGACATCTTTTTCAACACGGAGCTTTCGATCTGTCACGAGCGCGCGGTGATCTGGACGCAGTCGCACAAGGAAACGGAAGGCCAGCCGATGGTGCTGCGCCGCGCGAAAGCGCTCGACAAATTACTGACGGAAATGACGATCTATGTGAAAGAGGGCGACCTGCTGGCGGGCAATCTTGCGTCTGTACCGCGTGCCGCGCCCATCTTTCCGGAATTTGCCGTGAATTGGGTCGAGCGCGAGCTGCACGGCGACCCGTATCCGTTTGGCGCGCGCCCGGGCGACTCCTATCAAGTCTCGGAGGAATCAAAGACTATATTGCTGAACGACGTGATCCCTTACTGGCGGAACAACACCCATGAGGACAGGGTGATGTCGCTGCTGCCGGAAGAGACGCGTCAAGCGTGCAGGGAAGTGAAAGGCACCGAAGAAGACTGGGTGATGACCAGCGGCGACGGGCACACCATACCGGACTATATCAAGGTGATACAGAAGGGTATGCGCGCCATCATTACGGAAGCGGAAAGCAAGCTTGCTTCTCTCGATATGGCAAACCCGGACGACCTTTCCAAAGTGCCGTTTTTGCAGGCGGTTATCATCGCGCAGAACGCGGTGCTGAAGTTTGCGGCGCGTTACGCGGAAAAACTGGACGGCATGGCGAAGGCGGAAAGCGACGCGGCGCGCAGGGAAGAGCTTCTTCATATGGCGGATATCTGCCGCCGTGTACCGGCGGAACCCGCGCGGACATTCCACGAAGCGGTGCAGTCGATGTTTTTTGTAAACATACCCGTGCAGCTTGAAAGCAACGGCCACTCCATTTCGTTCGGCAGGGTAGACGGTTACCTGTATCCTTTCTTTGAGAGGGATATGGAAAGCGGTGCGCTCAATATTGAAAAAGCATACGAGATCATGGCGTGCATGTGGCTCAAGGTGACGGAGTTCGCGAAGCTGCGCGACTGGGACAACACGGTGGCGTTTGTGGGTAACCCGCTGTTCCAGAACCTTACGATAGGCGGGCAGACGCTGAACGGTATGGACGCGGTGAACGAGATATCGTATCTTTCGCTTGCCTGCACCAAAAAACTGAAAATGACGCAGCCCACGCTGACGGTGCGCTGGTACCGCGGCACGTCCGATATTTTCATGAAGGAAGCGGTGAAGGTGGTGCGCACGGTGGGCAGCCTGCCGGCTTTCTTTAACGATGAAGTGATCATACCGGCCATGCTGAACATCGGGTATTCCTATGAGGACGCGGTGAACTACGCGATGGTCGGTTGTGTGGAGCCCGCCCCGCACGGCCAGATAGGCGGCCGGTATGGCGCCGGGTTCCCCAACCACGCGAAGTGGGTGGAATTAGCGCTGAACGGCGGCAAAGACCCGCGCACGGGGCTTACCCTGTGCCCGCACGATAAAAAGCTGGGCACGTTCGACAGTTTTGACGATGTGCTCGAAGCGTTCCGCAAGCAGTTGAAATACTTCCTGCGCCACCATGTGATCGCGGGCAATGTAGTGGATACGTCGTGGGGGCAGATGACGCCCAACCCGTTCCTTTCCTCGGTGATTACGGACTGCATCGGGCGGGGCAGGGAGATCAAAGAGGGCGGCGCGAAATATGACTTTACAGGCGGGCAGAGCGTGGGCATCATCTCGGCGGCAAACGCGCTTTCCACAATCAAAAAAGTGGTGTTTGACGACAAAACGCTTACGCAGGAACAGCTAAAACACGCGCTCGATACAAATTTTGAAGACAAGGCGACCAACCCGAGCGGCGAGGAGATTCGGCAGATATTGCTGAAATCGGACAGTAAATTCGGCAACGACAACGACGCGCCCGATTTGCTTGCGGCGGATATCATGAAATACTGGTCTGACCACAAGATGCGCTACAAGAATACGCGCTATGGCAAGGGGCCGGTCGGCGGGTACTTTATCCCATCTACGGCGACGGTGGCTTCGCATGTGCTCACCGGGCAGATTGTAGGCGCGACGGCGGACGGCAGGAAAGCGGGCGCACCCATAACGGAGGGCACATCCGCGTTCCGCGACACCGAAAAGAAAGGCCCGACGGCGCTGATGAATTCTTACGCGAAGCTGCCCAATGTGCTTATGCCGGGCGGCCAGCTCTTTAACGTGAAGATCACGCCATCGGCGGTGGATACGGATAAGGGGCTGAACAACTGGATCTCGCTGGTGAAAGGCGCGTTTGAAAAGAAAGCCATGCAGTTGCAGTTTAACATCGTTTCGGGCGAGACGCTGAAAAAAGCTAAAAGCCAGCCCAGGCAATATACGGACTTGATCGTGCGCGTGGCGGGCTACAGCGGCTACTTTGTGGACCTGTGCCCGGATGTGCAGGATGATATCATCGCGCGCACCGAGCACGCGCTGTAGAGTTTGCGGGCTGCTATGTGATATGCTCGGTTCCGCCGGGCGCCTCTGTTTTCCATTTATTTTTCCCGGTCGGCGCGCGGATGGGCGGTGAAGAATGGATTATACCAATCACATTTAAAAAGCATACTATGCTTTTTATAGCGCATAAAGCGCGTTTGTGATGGCATAAGACGGGTTCCGCGCCTTGCTTGCGCGGAACAAACCGCGCGAGCGCGTGGTTTTCACAAGTTTTAACTTGTGAGCAGTATTAGAAAAAACATGCCTTTCTATTTACGAATTGTTGCTATCATGAGGAAATGTTTTTTCTCATAGCGGAGTGCGCTTTCGGCTTTATCCTTGACGGAGCGCTTGATGAACCGCCCGCGCGCGTGACGGGCGGCCCATCATCACCTTTCCCGCGCGCAGCGCGGGAAAGGCTGAACTCATCAACATAAGAAGTCTGTATCGCCCGGCGATACGGCACCTATGCTGCCTATGCTGCGAAAACAATAATATACATGCAAAATGGCTGCTCCCGGTGTGGGCAGCCCGTTGCATCTCATTACGGAAAAAAGGACAGGGAAGCATGACAGGAGAAGTTTTTGACATTCAAAGGTTCAGCACGCACGATGGGCCGGGTATCCGCACGGTAGTGTTTTTAAAAGGCTGCCCGCTTTCGTGTGCGTGGTGCAGCAATCCGGAATCACAGAAAAAAGGCGCGATAATATTCTTCCAGCCCTCGCGCTGTATCGGCTGTAAAAAATGTGAGGGCGCGTGCCCGCAAGGCATAGAGTTGGGGTGGCATGGCGCGGAGGCGCGTTGCACGCTGTGTGGCGCGTGCGTCCGCGCGTGCCCATCCGCGGCGCTTGAGCTGAAGTGGCGGGAGATGACGGTGTATGAGGTGATGGATGAAATAGACCGCGACGCGCCGTTTTACCAAAGCTCGGGCGGCGGCGTTACGGTGTCGGGCGGCGAACCGCTTATGCAGCCGGATTTTGCGGTAGCGCTGGCCGGGGAAGTAAAGCGCGGCGGTTACCATCTGGCAATCGAGACGACGGGCTTCGCGCCGTGGGAAGCGGCGAAGCGCGTATTTGAAAAAATGGATTTAATCTTATATGATGTGAAGCATATGGACGACGCCCTGCACAAAGAGTATACGGGCGTATCCAACGAATTGATTCTGCGCAACCTCGCGCGCGCGGCGGGGGAGGGGTTTCACATAATCGTGCGTGTGCCGCTGATAAAAGGCTATAACGCGACGGAAGAGAATCTGGGCGCCCTCGCGGCAAAAATGAAAGAGTTGGGCATAAGAGAGGCCGATCTGCTGCCCTACCACACGTTCGGCGAGGCAAAATACAAGCAGATGCGGCGGGATTACACCTTCCGGGGGGAAAAACCGTCTGATGAGGAGCTTGACCGTTTTACCGCGCTGTTTAGGGAAAAAGGGATTACGGTTACGGTAGGGGGGTAGGCGCCCGCTAAGCAATGCAGGCTACGCGTCTTTTTGGTTTTTTTGTGAGCAGAAGGTGGGCAAGGCTTGGTCTATGTTCCGGTAGGAAAGTGGGATTTGAACTCGCACTGTGTTGTTGCTAAAACGGAAATTTTTTCCATAGCGGATAGTTATGACGCTGTCGCTGGGCGTCAAGGGGGGCAGGGGGATTCGGAATTTCCACCCTTCGCCCCCCTTGACAATCCCCCTCTTTCCCGCTTCACTGCGGTCTTGCCGCGCCGCAAGGGACAGCGGCTTGCTCACCTCGCGTTCAGCGAATGCTGCACTCCCTGCATCGCCCAACGGGGCGCGGTCGTTCCGTATTCCCCTTGAAACCGACGTAGGCCCGCGACCTTAGTTATCTGGAAATGCTTGCGGTTCAGCAATGTAGACCGGGCTACAGAATAAATGAAATAAATTTCTATGGTTGCAAGACATGGTTTCACGATGGTGTGCGCCTTTGCCTTTGAGGGAGTTTTTAGAACCGTAGGTTCTGAACCGCCGGAGGCATATAATGCGCCGCGGGCTCCTTGACCACAGAGGAATACCCAAAAGCAAACGCAAGATATTTACACAATAAAATACGGGTTCGTATTTGGATGGACATGCCTAAGCAATGCACTACAGGGTTCTAACCTTCTTAGCCTTCTTCAACCCATTCAGCAATTGGTTTTTTACACCGTTTTCCTGTTCCTGTTCACATAATCCCGTTAGGGTGTCATACAATTCACTGTTGGCATACGCGGGGATCTGAATAATTCTTGCCAGCGCATAGGCGCTGCCCCAGCGGACAACCGTGCCGCCGTCGCCCGTGTTCTCCAGCAAATACTGTACCGCAACGCGCAAATCATCCGGGAACAGGCGCGCGATGTTGCCGACGACCCGCGAGGCCTCCCGCTTCGCGCTGTTTGATTTTGACAAAATGAAATCCCGCGCGAAATGCAGCCATTCCAGATCAGCGATCTCGGGATTTTTATTTGAAACGGCTTCCATCGCTTCAAGAACCAAAGCCATTTTTTTATCGTCCAGCGCCGCCTTTAGCGGTTGGATTTCTTTTATCGTGATATGCCGCGCGCGCAGGGCTTCGGCTATTTCCGCGCGTTTCTCAGTAGATTTCGCCGCCTTATTGTTCAGCAAACCCAGCAGATCCATAACAAATCTCCCCTCCGCTCACGCGCCCTCTTTTTCCGTCAGCACATGCACAAGCGTGCTTTGCAGCGCGAACCCTTTCGCCGTGGGGCGAACGCCCCGTTCATCCATGTACACCAGGCCGTACTTCATGGCCTTTTCTATCTGCCGCGCGCGCCCTTTTTCAAACTGCTCCCCAAACAAATCAAAGTATTCCCGGTAGGCGATTCCTTGTTTCAGGCGCATTTTCAGCATAATGTATTCAAATTTCCGTTCGCTTTCGTCGATCAGTTGGGACGACGCGTACCGAAGCCCCCCGCCTTTCAGGTTGTTGATATACGCCGCGATGTCGTCCGTATTGGCAAACCGCAGGTTCCCGATATTGGAATGCGCGGAAACGCCCAGCCCCAGATAGTTCCCAAGGTTCCAATACTTGAGGTTGTGCCTGCATTCCCTGTCCCACAACGCGAAATTTGACACTTCGTAGTTGATATAGCCCTTTTCCGCGAGCATCCCCTGCGCCATGCCATACATATCCGCGTCCATATCGCTTGAGGCGGGCGCGATCTCGCCCCGCCGTATACTGCCGGCCAGGGGCGTTCCATCCTCGATTTTCAGCGCGTAGGCGGAAATATGCTCGGGTTTTTTATACAGCACATGATGAAGCGTGTCCTCCCATTGCCGCATAGTTTGCCCGGGTATCGCGTAAATAACGTCCACATTAATAGTTTCAAACCCGGCGGCGCGGGCCATGTCATACGCTTCGTCAAACTGCGCGGCCGTGTGCCGCCGCCCCAGCAGTGAGAGCAGCTCATCCTGCGCGGCCTGAAAACCTATGCTCAGCCTGTTTACACCATGCCGCCTGTACGCCGCGAGTTTTTCCGGCGTGAAGGTGCACGGGTTGCCCTCCAGCGTGACCTCCGCGTCTTCGCAAACAGCGTAGTGCGCGCGCAGCCGGGAAAGCAGCCCCGCGATGTATTTTTCATCCGGCAGGCTGGGTGTGCCGCCGCCCAGAAACACAGTGTCCACGCGATCCGGGTGCAGCTTCGCGCTCAGCGCTATTTCCTTGTCAAGCGCACTGAAATACGCTTCCGCCAGCTTGGTATCCGTGACGGAAACAAAATCGCAGTAGCCGCATTTCTTTACGCAAAACGGTATGTGGATATAGATTCCCAGCATCATTTTCGGCGCTTTTGCAGCTCGGCAAACAGTTCGTCAAGCGAAAGCCCTTTCTCGTTCATCAGCACCAGCAAATGATAGAGGAGGTCGGCCGCCTCGTACCGAAGCTCGTCCGTTCCCTCGTTTTTGGAGGCGATGATAACCTCCGCGCTCTCTTCGCCAATTTTTTTCAGTATTTTGTCTATGCCTTTTTCAAAGAGGTAATTCGTGTACGAACCCTCTACCGGGTTTTCTTTCCTGCCCGCGATTAAGTCGTACAGATCGTACAGCAGGGAAGCGTTCGCCTGCGCCTCCGGGCCGGGCGCCGAGTTGAAAAAGCATGACCGCGCCCCCGTATGGCAGGCCGGGCCGGTTTGCTCTACCTGCAAAAGTACGCAGTCATAATCGCAGTCCAGCGATAGGCTGACGACCTTTTGCACATGGCCGGACGTTTCACCCTTTGTCCAAAGCTGCTTGCGCGAGCGCGAATAGTATGTCGCGCAGCCCGTCTCCAGCGTTAGCCCGAGGGATTCTTTGTTCATATACGCCTGCATCAGCACGGTTCCCGTGCGCGCGTCCTGCGCGATCGCGGGCACAAGCCCGTTCGCGTCGTACTTTACTTTACCCATCAACTCTTCATTCATATTACGCCATCCGAACGGGGATGCCCCGCCCTTTCATATATTCTTTTACCTGCCTGATCGTAAGCTCCCTGTAATGGAACAGCGACGCCGCGAGCACCGCGCTCGCGTCCGCCTTTTCCACTACGTCGGCAAAATGGGAAAGCGCGCCCGCGCCGCCCGAAGCGATGACGGGCACGTTCACGGCGGCTGTGATTTTGGCTGTCAGCTCAATATCATAACCGGCTTTTGTGCCGTCCGCGTCCATGCTTGTGAGCAATAGCTCGCCCGCGCCGCGCCCCACGGCTTCAACGGCCCACGCAACCGCATTAAGCCCGGTGTTCACGCGCCCGCCGTTTAAAAACACCTCAAACGCTCCGTTTGGCGCGCGTTTCGCGTCGATCGCCACAACCACGCACTGCGAACCGAATTTATCCGCCGCTTCGTTGATCAGCCCGGGGTTTTTGATAGCCGCCGAATTGACGGATATCTTATCCGCGCCGCACTTTAAAATGCGCCGGAAGTCCTCAAGCTCCCGGATTCCGCCGCCCACCGTGAGCGGGATAAACACCTGCTCGGCTGTGCGCGCCACCACATCCCGCATGATACCCCGCCCGTCCGAAGAAGCGGTGATATCTAAAAACACCAGCTCGTCCGCGCCCTGCCGGTTGTATTCCCGCGCGATTTCCACCGGGTCGCCCGCGTCCTTTAGATTCACGAAGTTTACGCCCTTTACCACCCGGCCCTCATGCACGTCAAGGCAGGGGATTACCCTTCTGGTCAGCATCTTTTCACCCTCATGCGCTTTCACTTCGCAGCCAGCGTCGCTTCCGGCAAGGAAAACGCGCCGTCATACAGGGCGGTGCCGATCACGCAGCCGCTCGCCCCCGTTCCGCGTACATTTTTGATATCCTCCAGCGTGCTGATGCCGCCCGAGGCAATGAGGTTCATCCAGGTGCTCTTTACGATGCGCTCCGTTTGCTCAAGGTTGGGCCCCTGCATCATGCCGTCCTTGGTTATATCGGTGTAGATCACCGTGCTCACGCCCTTATTGCGCATTTGCACGGCGAAATCGGCGGCGTCTACCTCGGTGGCGTTTACCCAGCCTTTTATGGCCACCATGCCGTTTTTCGCGTCGATCGCGACGGCGATCCGGTCGCCGTACTGGGCAAGCGCCCATTCCAGCAGTTCGGGCTGCTTAATCGCCACCGTCCCCAATATCACGCGCGAAATACCGATGTCGTCCAGCCGCATACGGATATCCTCTTTTGTGCGCACACCGCCGCCCACCTGCACGGGGATCTTCACGGATTGCACCAATTTGGCGATCACGTCGTGATTGGCAAATTCGCCGGAAAACGCCGCGTCCAGGTCGATCACATGCAGGAAATTCGCGCCGTCCGCCTGCCAGCGCGCCGCCATCTCAATCGGGTCGCCGTAATCGGTCGCCGTCTCCCACAAGCCCTGCGTAAGGCGCACACACCTGCCGCCCTTGATATCGATTGCCGGATATAATTTCATGTTAAACCTCCCAATGATTAATCGTATTATATGGACGCGAATTTGCGTAAAATCTCAAGCCCCGCGTCCCCGCTTTTTTCCGGGTGAAATTGCAGCCCGTACACATTGCCTTTTTGCACGCCGCAGGTAAATTCATACCCGTAATCGCATGTGGCGATCACGTTTTCGCGGGGCACGCCCGCCGCGTGGTAGGAATGCACAAAATACATATATTGCCCGCCTTCCAGCAGCCCGCCGCGCGCGGCTTTCACAAGGTTCCAGCCCATGTGCGGTATCTTCAGGTTTTGACCTGCCGGGGGGGCAAAGGGGCGCACCGTGCCTTCTATAAGCCCAAGGCAATCGTATTCGCCGTTCTCGTAGCTTTTGTCAAACAATAACTGCATCCCCAAGCATATGCCCAAAAATGGTTTGCCCGCACGCACCTGCGCTTTTATATCGCCATCAAGCCCGTGCTCTTTGAGCCGCCGCACCGCGTCCGCAATGGCGCCCACGCCGGGTAATACAATGTGCGACGCGTCTTTTAGCAGTTTACCGTCCGCTGAAAAACGCGCGTCAAACCCCAAAAACTCAAACGCCTTTTGCACGCTTCTTAGGTTGCCCATGCCGTAGTCGATCACCGCGATCATAGCATCCCCTTGGTAGACATCACGCCGGCGGTGCTTTTGTCGATGGACGCCGCTTCCCGGAGCGCGCGCCCCAGCGCCTTAAAGGCCGCCTCGATGATATGGTGCGTGTTTTTGCCGTATTGCTGGTTTATGTGCAGCGTGACCCCCGCGTTCATTGCAAGCGCGCGGAAAAATTCCTCGCACAGCTCGGTGTCAAAATCGCCCGTTTTCGTTTTCGCGAGGTCCATGTTGTAGGAGAGAAACGGCCTGCCGCTGATATCCAGGCTCACCATCACCAGCGCTTCATCCATAGGCACAAACTGCGTACTGTACCGGCGGATGCTTTCTTTGCCGCCCAGCGCCTCTTTCAGGGCCTGCCCCAGCACGATGCCGCAGTCCTCCACCGTGTGGTGCGCGTCCACCGCGAGGTCGCCCTCGCAGGTAAGGTCGAGGTCAAACTGCGCGTGTTTTTTGAAAAGCGCCAGCATGTGGTCGAAAAAACCGACACCCGTATTCACTTCGCCCTGCCCGCTGCCGTCCAGGTTCAGCGTACCTTTGATCTTTGTTTCAAATGTGTTCCGTTCCAGCGTATTGTTTACTCCTTTTCAAAGCGGATAGCCGCGCTCCTCGCGTGGGCTGTGAGGCCTTCCGCGCGCGCGAACCGTTCCACATCCTTATAGTCTTGCGCAAACTTTTCCTTCGTATAGTATAGCACGCCGGACTTCTTTTGGAAATCATCCACCGAAAGCGGCGAGGAAAATTTTGTCGTGCCGTTTGTGGGCAGCACATGATTTACGCCCGCGAAATAATCGCCCAGCGGTTCGGGCGAGTATTCCCCCAGGAAAATCGACCCCGCGTTTTTTACAGCGCGCCGGGGTCTTTCGTGCAGATTTCCAGATGCTCGGGCGCAATTTGATTTGCGATAGCGGCGCATTCCTCAAGGTCGGCGCACACGATGACCGTGCCATAGTTTTCCAGCGACGCCATCACGATCTCCCTGCGCGAGAGCGTTTCCGCCTGCGCGAGTATCTCCGCCCGTATTTTTTGGGCGGTAGCCCCGTCGTCTGTCACCAGCACACACGCCGCAAGCTCGTCGTGCTCGGCCTGCGAGAGGAAATCCGCCGCCACATAGCGCGGGTTCGCGTGGTTGTCCGCGATAATGAGAACCTCGGACGGCCCGGCGATCATGTCGATGCCCACCTGCCCGAACACGCTTTTTTTGGCCAGCGCCACATAGATATTGCCCGGCCCGGTGATCTTGACCGTCCGCGGAACGGATTCCGTGCCGTAGGCAAACGCCGCCACCGCCTGCGCGCCGCCCATTTTAAAGATACGGTGCGCGCCCGCCAAGTGCGCCGCCGCCACGGTCGCCGGGTTTACTTTTCCGTCCATTGCCGGGGTCGCCACATAGATCGCTTCCACCCCCGCGCATTTTGCCGGTATGATATTCATCAGCACGCTGGAAGGATACGCCGCCTTACCGCCCGGCACATACACGCCCGCGCTCTCTACCGGGGTGTAGCGCTGGCCCAGCGTCGCGCCATTGCCCACGTCCATTGTCCAGTCTTCCCGGCGCTGCAAATTGTGGAACGCCTCTATGTTCTTCGCGGAACGCTTCATCACATCCAGCAGGCCGCCGTCTACCTGCGCGTAAGCCTGTTCTATCTCACGTTCGGTCATTTCGATCGTATTTGCGTCTACGTCGAAACGGTCGAATTTTTTTGTATACGCAAACAGCGCCGCGTTGCCCCTCTCGCGCACGTCCGCAAGGATGCCGTCCACCACGCGTTGCTGCTCCGTATAATCGCTTTGCGCGCGCAGCAGCAACCGGCGTTTTATCTGTTCCGCGTCGCTTGCCTTGATAATATCCAGCATCAAACTTCCTCCAGTGCCTTTTTCATTTTGCTTATAAGCGGTGATATGACGTCCGCTTTTGTTTTGAGGCTCACCTGGTTTACCACCAGCCGTGCGGAAACGCCGCAGACATCCTCATGGATGGAAAGGCCGTTTTCCCGCAATGTGCCGCCGCTCTCCACAATATCCACGATCACATCCGATAAATCAAGTATGGGCGCAAGCTCTATACTGCCGTTCAGCTTGATGATCTCGATATCCTCGCCCCGGCCATCGTAGAACATCTTTGCCACGCGGGGATATTTGGTCGCCACGCGCAGCCGGCCCCTTGTGGCATTGCCCTTGTTTTCATAACCCGCTACACAGATTTTGCAGGCCGCGAATTTCAGGTCGAGCATCTCATAAAGCGGCAAGCCCGCCTCAAGGAGCGTATCTTTTCCCGCGATACCGATATCCGCCACGCCGCGGTACACATAGACGGGCACGTCCGAAGGTTTCACCAGCACAAACCGTATTTCACCGCTTTTATCATACACCACTAGTTTACGCGTATCCTGCTTTAGCTCGGACGCGTCGATACCGCATTTTTCAAACAACTCTATCGCGTATTTTGCCAGCCTGCCTTTGGCAAGCGCTACTGTAAGCATGGCCTCTCCCTTCACTCAAACGTGATACTGTCGTACAGCGCCGCGTCGTATTCCGCGCCGTTCATGTCGAGCACGACACGCTTTCCCGCCTGCCGCAGTTCCTGTGCGTAAGCATAGGCGCGTTTGCGCGTCTGTCGTCCGCATTTGATCACCGTAATTCTCTGCCGTTCGTTTTTGAGCCTGCCTTGCGCTTCCAGAATAACGAGCAGTTCCTTAATGCCTATGGCAAACCCCGTCGCGGGCAGGTCGGCGCCAAACTCGCGCAGCAACTCGTCGTACCTGCCGCCCGATAAAATGGGCACGCCCACGCCATCCGCGATGCCGCGAAACAATATGCCCGAATAGTAGTTGAAGTTATTCAGCAGGCCGAAATCGATGGAAAGGTGTTTGCCATACCCGAAGTCGCACAGTATTTCATAAACTTCGCGCACATTCTCCACCGCCTGCGCGCACAGCTCGTTTTTGGCGAGTGCCTTTGCTTTTTTGAGCACCTCCACACCGCCAAATAGCCCGCAAAGCGCAAGAAGCGTGCCGATGATCTCGTGCTGCACATTCATGCGCGAAAGCTCATACTCCAACTCCACGCTGTTTTTTGTGTCTGTAAGAAGCCGGATGCGCTCGGCCTGTTCGTCCGTGATTTCTGTTTCCGCAAGCAGTCCTCTAAAAAACGCCACCTGGCCGATATCTATTTTAAAGTCAACCATACCCGCCGTTTTAAGCGCGCGTATGGCGAGGGCGATCACCTCCGCATCCGCTTCCGCGCCGCGCTTGCCTATGAGCTCCACCCCCGCTTGCGTATATTCACTTTCATTGCTTTTAAAGCCGTACACATTGCCCACATAGCAGAGGCGCAGCACATCTGTGCTTTCCGCCAGCTTTGTCGCCGCCATCCGTGCGATAGGGCCGGTCATATCCGGCCTGAGGGCAAGGATGCGCCCGCGCGCGTCAAAGAATTTGATGATGTTTTCCTGCACATACTGCACCGCGTCGTGCATAAAAACGTCATAATATTCAAAGGACGGCGTTTCTATTTCGTCGTAGCCGCCCATGTGGAACGCTTGCCGGAGGCACTGTTCCAGCCGACGTTTTTCCGCGCATTCATCCGGCAGGTAGTCGCCCGTGCCCAGCGGTGCCTGTAATTTCAATTTGCTCATAGCTGCTCCATTTATTTATCTATTTACTACACTAAAACGATACTATGTTATCATGATAAATCAAACTGACTCATTTGTCAAGTAATATATGGAAAGAGTTGTTTTCTCGCTGAAAATTATGCGCCGGAATGCACGGAATGCGCCGGAATCCGTTGACAATAAATCTGATTTTAGATATAATAGCAAAGCTGATAGAAAGGTGTTCTGTATTTGAGATAATGCAGTATGCAGCGCCGGGGTATCGCGTCGTCTGGGTGTAGCGCAGTTTGGTAGCGTGCTTGAATGGGGTTCAAGAGGTCGCAGGTTCAATTCCTGTCACCCAGACCAGCCAAATGTCAAGGCTACGGCAAAAGAAATTTTGTTGTGGTCTTGATTCTTTTATATAGGCGCTGCCACAGGCCGTCAATAAAGGTATGACCCGACCGCCGCCCTTGTAGTCTTTCTTTCGATACACTGACCGGACGATTCCTTGCAACTGGGGATTTCTTTAATCTACGGTGTCAGTGAAAATACCAAGCATGCCGCGAAATCGACCAAACGTGCCACATTCTCATTTAGCTAAATCTTTTTTGGTATTCTGATACTATTAATAAAGTACGGATTAAAAACGCAGACGCCTTACTTGGGAATTACATAAAAAGGAGGGTACATCTATGTCTAACATCAAAAAACAGCCCATCAGGTTCATACTGCTCTTCTATCTCGTATGCTTTGTGTTCCGCGCCGTCGAGTACCTTGTGATACGGACGGATCAGAGCGTGATAGGCGAGGCTTTTATCCATAAATTGATCGGTATCGCCCTGCTTGCGGTGGCGCTTTGGCTTATCAAATACAAATGGAGCGACATCGGCCTTAAGGCGAAAAGCGCCATAAAAGGGATATGCTTTGGGTTATTGTTCGGCCTTGCTGTTTACGCGGCAGCCTACGGCACGGAGATGTTGCTGCAAACATCGGCGGGGAACATGCCTGCGCTGCGGTTTTACGTCGCCAGCTACTCCACAACAGGCGATTCGGTGATTCAAAGCGGCATCCAATTTGTTTTGATTTGCGTGGCGGGGAATATCATCAACGTCATCATGGAGGAAGGGATTTTCCGCGGGCTGTTTATCCGTTTGGCTGAGGAACGGTATTCCTTCCTGAAGGCGTGTATATTTTCGGCGGTGCTGTTCGGTGTATGGCATATCGCGCAGCCGGTGCGTAACGTGCTGGACGGCGTGCAGTCGCCGGGCGGGGCGTTCATGTTGGGGCTGATGCTGGTGGGAACCAGCGCGCTGGGCGGGATTCAGTACGCTTTGCTGTACCGGCTGACCGGCGCGTTATGGTTCGGCATGGCGGCGCATTTTGTCAACAATGCCATCATCAACCTCCTGCACGTAGCGACGGTTTCCGGCGCGGACGAGATGCAGTCTGTCCGCATCACGATTGCGCAGACGCTGTCGTTCGTGGTTGTGTTGATTGTATTTACTGTGAAAGCCCGGAAAAAGGCTCTTCCCGGGAAAACTATCTGATTTTGAAAGGGGAAAGAAAAATGGTGATGCCTTATCTCAATTTTACGGGGGAATGCGAAGCGGCGTTCCGGCTGTATCAGCGGGCGTTTGACGGCGGGGAGCCGGTGCTTGCGCGCTATGGGGACGCGCCCGAAAGCGCCTATCCCGGCATGGACGAGGCGCAGAAGAACAGAATCATGCACGGGCAGATCATGCTCACTGAAACAGGCGGCGTCAGCGGCGCCGACGCGATCTGGCCGGTGGAAAAGGGTTCGGCGATCCACATTCACGTAGTCTGCGCAAGCGTGGAAAAGGCGCAAAAAGCCTTTGGTATACTTGCGGAGGGAGGAATCGTTGTGGAGAAGCTGCAACCTAACCCGCCGCCCCACGATAACGGCGTCAGCGGGATGTTGAAGGACAAGTACGGTTTTAATTGGGTGCTGTCCGCGCGGTTAGGGTGAGGAAAAGAAAGTACCGAATGGACAAGATTCCGATTATTACAAAAAATGAGAAAAAGAGACTGAGCCGGAAATATGGGGAGTATTCCCGTGAATTTTTCAAGCTTCATAAGGTGTATCGTTATAGAATGAAGAAAACAGAGGATATGAGCGATGATGAAGTAAACCAAAAATGCCATTGGTACTGTGAGGAAAACAATCTTGTGCAAGAGTGGGATGCTTTTGTGGATAAAAAAGAACACTGTGCTAAATAAGCTTATTCGGCATTTGCTCTAAGTAACCGATGATCCTTACGCCTGCGCTGCCTACAGGACTTCAATTTCCAACCCTTCACTTACATATCTGCCCCTCCCTATTTCCGGCATGACCCACTTTTATCAGCAGTTGCCCGGGAGCATTGACTTTATGGATATGCCATACTAAAATAATACAAAACAAGAAGGGAATGGGAGTGTATTGTCATGAATAATGCGATCTATAATAACCCGACAAAAGTACTGTTTGGCAAAGGGATGGAAAATGAGCTGGGCGCGGCGCTGAAAGGCAAAGCGAGCCGTGCGCTGCTGCATTATGGCAGTGAAAGGGTACGGGAGTCCGGGCTGCTTAAACGGGTGCGGGCGTCGCTTGAAAGCGCGGGGATCACGTGTTTTGAGCTCGGCGGGGTGAAGGGAAACCCGTTTCTTTCGCTTGTGTATAAGGGAATTGATGTGTGCCGCGAAAACAATGTGGATCTTGTGGTCGGCGTGGGCGGCGGCAGCGTGATCGACTCGGCGAAAGCGATTGCCTGCGGCGCGCCGAATGGGCAGAACGACGTGTGGGCGTATTACACGGGCAGGGGAGCGCTGGTGGCGGAAAAGATACTGCCGGTGGCGACTGTGCTGACCATACCGGGCGCGGGCAGCGAGTCTTCCACAGGTTCGGTGGTGACCAACGAGAAAACGCAGGAAAAACTGGATTACAACGATGAGCGGCTTAGGCCGGTAGTATCGGTGCTGAACCCCGAGCTAACGTATACGATACCCGTTTACCACACGGCGGCGGGGGTTGCGGACGCGATCGCGCATGTGATGGAGCGGTATTTCACGCATACGGCGTATGTGGATACGACGGACAGAATGTGCGAAGGGGTGATACGCACACTGATAAAATACGGGAAACGCGTTCTTGGCGAGCCGGAAAATTATGATGTGCGCGCCGAAGTGATGTGGGCGTGCAAGGTGGCGCACGACGGAACGCTGGGCGTGGGCAGGCAGGAGGAATGGACGTCGCATATGATAGAGCATGAGCTTTCAGCGAAGTATGACGTTTCGCACGGCGCGGGGTTGGCGGTGATTTACCCGGCTTGGATGCAGATGGTATACCCGGCGGGTAAAGAGCGGTTCGCGCAGTTTGCGATGCGTGTGTTTGATGTGGAATATGATTTTGCCGATGTGGACAATACGGTTCGAAAAGGGATAGCCCGCCTGAAGCATTTCTTCAAGTCGATTGGTATGCCGGTTTCCTTAAAAGAACTCGGCGTGAAGGACGACGGGGATATTGAGGACATGGTAAAAAGATACACCGCGCATAATGGGGAAAAAACAGGGGCGTTTATGGAGCTTACGGCGGCGGATATTGAAAAGATATTGAAATCGGCGCTTTAGGGCAAATAAACTTAACATCGAATTGTATACGCAATGCCTAAATTCAACTGATTTTATATAGTAGAGTTATGATGTTCCATGAAAGGAAAAAGGAATCACCTTGCGGTAATTCCTTCTTTCTTTGGTGGGAACAACTGGGTTCGAATCCCGCTTCACTGCGGGCTCGCCGCGCCGCATGGGGCAACGGCTTGCTTGCCTCGCGTTCAGCGAAAGCTGCATTCGCTTTATCCGCCACCGGCGGCGCTCATTCCGCTTTCCCCCTGCTTGTACAAGCAGAGATTCCAATTAGAGCTATGATGTTCCATGAAAGGAAAAAGGAATCACCTTGCGGTAATTCCTTCTTTCTTTGGTGGGAACAACTGGGTTCGAACCAGTGTTCCCGCTTCACTGCGGGCTCGCCGCGCCGCATGGGGCAACGGCTTGCTTGCCTCGCGTGCGCTTTTCTATTCTATTCTATTTTCAGAAAAGTGTCAATATGAATATACGACTTTTTGTATACAGTAAATACGGGAAAACGGAGAAAAAAATGGAAAAGTTGTTACGGAATTGTAATTTTTCATTCATATTTGTTGCTATGCAATCTATACTGTAGTATAATTGACAAGAAATGATGCGGCTGTTGAGCCGTTTGGGAGGTATTGCATGTACAAGCGATATAGCAGGAAACGCGGTGTTCTGTATAGTATACAGAAGTTTTTCCTGCGGCTTACAATTAAGTGGAAGCGTATGCAGCCCAAAAAGAGATGGACGATATTGGGCGGCACGGGCGGCGTAGCGGTTGCTGTGGCGCTGGTTGTTATATTAGGGCTGAACCCGACGATCGCGATGATGTCCGGCGGCGGCGTGCAGCAGGCGACGCCGGAG
>QMCD01000783.1_pt1 | contig 43363 bp, 39 predicted proteins | sample 1821841 | NCBI WGS metagenome assembly QMCD01 (sample SAMN01991225, study PRJNA193472) | Termite gut metagenome, whole genome shotgun sequencing project. | isolation source: worker | host: Macrotermes natalensis
TTGCCGATGATATTGCTGACTTCATAGGCGTTGACGCCACCCAACGGGAATGTCAAATTGCCGAAAGCGTTTGCAATGGAGCCTGCGGCAAATACACTGTAAAGAGAGTACGGATCGGCATCGTTTCCGGTTTCACCGTAGCTGGCACGGATTTTTGCAAAGGCCGTAAACTGTGAACAGCCCGTAAACGGAAATCCATGCCTTAAATGCAGTATTTGCAGGGACGCCGAGGATAATGCGCTGTCTGATATAATAGAAATTGACGCCGCCTCCAATAACGGCGTTGACGATGTCAGGGATTTGCGCGAAGGTGCGGTTTATACTCCGGAACGCTGCAGGTATAAGGTTTATATTATAGACGAGGTTCATATGCTTTCAAAGGAAGCGTTTAATGCGCTTCTTAAAATAATGGAGGAACCCCCCTCTCACGTTAAATTCATTCTTGCAACCACGGAAATCCATAAGGTTTTGCCGACGGTGCTGTCACGGTGCCAGAGGTATGATTTCCGCAGAATAACACCTGAGGATATAAAAGAACGGCTCTTGTATTTTGCGGAAAAAGAAAATATTAACCTTAACGATAACGCTGCGGAATTAATTGCAAGAACTGCCGACGGAGGTATGCGCGACGCGCTTTCATTGCTTGACCAGTGCATAGCTTTTTCAGATATTGTTACTATTGAAACTGTATCTGACGCCGCAGGCATTTCCGGGCGCGACTACCTTTTTGATATAATCGAGGCAATCGCTAACCAAAACGCGTCAGCCGCAATTCTGATAATTGACAAGCTTTATAAAATGTCCAAGGATATGCAGAAGCTTTGCGACGAACTGATAAATCAATTCAGGAATATAATGATGGCAAAAGCAATTCCCGAAAATATCAGTATAATTGCTTGTATTCCGGATGAAATCGAACGGATACAGATTATTGCAAAAAAGCTTACGATAGATGAAATCTTTTCAAAACTCGGCATTCTTCAGGCTGCAAATGAAAGGCTGTCAAAGGTATCGGCTAAACGCGTGGAAATAGAAATGTGCATTATTAAGCTGTGTTCGGAAACGCCTGTTTCCGATTCAGTAATAAGCGGAAACAGTGATTTGCTCGTACGTATAAATACCCTTGAAAAACAGCTTTCAGGTTATTCCCGAACCGGACAAACTCCTTATTTACCGTTAAATTTTTATGATAAAACTAAATCCGAAGCTTCTGAAGCGGTTCCGAATCTCTCTAAAATGAAGCTGGAGGATTTCAAACCGGTAAAAAAATGGGCAGAAATCCTTGAAATATTCGCCGAGCTTTGTCCTCCGGCTTACGGGGCATTAGACGGCTCTCGCGCTGTAGAAAACCAGGGAATTATGCTTATTTATGCGGAAAATGAATTTTTTGTGCAGCTGCTCAGAAAAAAGGAAAACGCGGAAAAACTACAGGAAGCGGTAACCCGGATTACCGGCAAATCTTATTCAATACGCTCTAAATTTGCCGGGGGTAATAACCCTTATAAATCACCTGTACAAAGCACGGAAAAAATAAAGAGCATTATAGAAAAGGCAGCTGAAAATAATATACAAACAGAATGTAAATAAATTACTTCAGTTAATTATTTTCACTAAGAAAAATGAAAAAGGGAATTTCCCGTTTCTAAATAATTAAATTAAGAGGAGTATATAAATATGAAATCAAGACTTCCAAAAGGTATGGGCGGCGGCCAGCAGAATATGCAAAGTATGATAAAACAAGCTCAGAATATGCAGAATCAGATTACGGAAATCCAGGATGACATTGAAAGCAGAGAGTTTAAAACTACTGTTGGCGGCGGTGCGGTAGAAATTGTCATGTCCGGCAAAAAAGAACTGAAAGCTTTGAAAATTAAACCGGAGGTGGCAGACCCCGATGATATTGAAATGCTTCAGGATTTGATAATAAGCGCGTTTAACGATACGGTCAAGCAAATCGAAGAGGTTTCAGAAAAGGAAATAGGGGCTGTAACAGGCGGGGTTTCATTCCCGGGACTGTTTTAACTGAAAAACAATTGATTACCGTTTAAAAATATCAGAACGGAGTTGAAAATATGGCGGGAGGAAATACTGCTTTACCGCTTTTACTGCTGGCGGAACAATTTGCCAAGCTTCCTGGAATCGGTATAAAAACAGCTCAGAGGCTTGCATATCACATTGTGGGCATAGCTGAGGAAGACGCAAAAGCATTTGCGGACGCAATAGTTTATGCTCATAAAACTGTTAAATGCTGTACTATATGCCAGAATCTTACAGAAAGTAATATATGTCATATTTGCGGGGATACCGGCAGGGATAATAAAACAATCTGCGTTGTTGAAACGCCGAAGGATATATCGGCATTTGAACGCACGAATGAGTACAAGGGCGTTTATCATGTTCTGCACGGGCTTTTATCGCCGATGGACGGCATAACTCCTGACAATATACGTATTAAGGAGCTGCTTTCCCGCATTGGCGGACAGGAAATTTCCGAGGTAATAATGGCTACAAACCCTACCGTCGAGGGTGAAGCGACGGCAATGTATATCTCAAGGCTGCTGAAACCTATAGGAATAAAATGCACAAGACTGGCATTCGGCATACCGATTGGCGGAACTCTTGAATATGCAGATGAAATCACATTGTTCAAAGCGCTTGAAAACCGAAATGAAATCTAAGATAAAAGTAGTGTAGCGTTAATAATATTTTTAATATATCAATTACGGGTAATGGTATAATTTGAATAAAAAATATTATTAATATTTAGTCATTATTACAAATTGATGTCGTTTACTTGCTTTTATTTTTTCAATGTGATATAATTTATTAGTCATGTATGATGCTTAAAGCAGCTTTGTACTATACAAGCAGACGTTTTGTCTTTTGTATTGGGATATAGCCAAGCGGCTAAGGCAACGGACTTTGACTCCGTCATTCGGTGGTTCGAATCCACTTATCCCAACCATAGAACCATGAATGGAAGCCGGCGTCCGGTGTNNNTTCGGAATCCGGAAGCCGGTATTTGAACTCTGACCACCACACTGGGGTGTAGCCAAGCGGTAAGGCACCTGACTCTGACTCAGGCACTTCCGGGGTTCGAATCCCTGCACCCCAACCAAGCATTCGCTTCAAACCGCACTTAAATGCGGTTTGAAGCTTTTTATTACGGTATATTTATAAAGCCGGCAGGCAAAACTGTTTTGTCTTGTTACCTGCTGTAAAAATAATTATATAATGTCTGTTGAATAATTGAAAAATGCCGTCGCTATGCGACGAAAAAGCATTTTTCAATTATTCCAGTGCAAGGTTTTTGAGTAAAAATACTCAAAACTCTTGCACTTATAAAACAGTTTTCTTAGAAAACTGTTTTATAAGCAGACATTATCAAGAAGTATTGCGAAAAAAGCAGAGCTTTTTTCGCACCTTGAAACAGACAAGTCTGTTTCAAGGAACAATTACACAAAATGTGTAATTGTTCAGTACGTATTATATAAGAAGGGATAAAATGGCTAAGGGATTATATATTCACATACCTTTCTGCAGTAAAAAATGTCCTTACTGTGATTTTTATTCGGTTACCGGTATTGAACTTATAAATAAATATACCAAAGCTGTTATCAGGAATATAAGGCATTTGAGTCTGGATATAAATGAAATTGATACCGTATATTTCGGAGGCGGCACCCCGTCTTTGCTTCTGGCAAAAGATATTGAAAGCATCCTGTCGGTCGTTCCGTTGACCCCTAAATGTGAAATATCAATGGAATGCAACCCCGAAAGCGTTAATTTCAATTATTTTAATGAAGTAAAAAGCGCGGGAATAAACCGTATTTCCATAGGTATTCAGTCACTGAAGGATTCCGAATTAAAACATCTGGGACGCATTCACAATTCAAATACGGCTGTTAATGCGGCGATTAATGCCTGTAAAGCAGGTTTTGATAATATATCAGCCGATTTAATGCTGGCAACTCCCGGGCAAACCTCCGGTTCACTTAACGAGAGTATTAATGAACTTATTAAACTGCCTGTCAGTCATATTTCCGCTTATTTGTTAAAAGTTGAACCGGATACCCCTTTGAGTAATTCTGATATTCTGCCGTTGATTCCCGATGAAGATATTACTGCCGATATGTATCTGAATACTGTTGAAATCCTTGACAATGCGGGGTTTGAACAATATGAAATTTCTAATTTCTCAAAACCGGGGTATGAGTGCAGACATAACCTTAAATACTGGAATTGTGAGGAGTATTATGGAATAGGACCCCATGCCCATTCATTTGTTAATGACATACGGTACAGCTGTAATATGGATATCCAGAGCTTCATTAATTCCGGTTATGCGGAATACACTATAACAGAGCCGAACGCCGGTACCTTTGAGGAAACCGCTATGCTTAAGCTCAGGCTTACCAAGACGGGACTGGATATTTCGGAATTTCCTGAGCAAAGGGATATGCTGCTTGAAAAATCACAGTTTCTGAATAAACACGGTTTTATAAATATAAACGGGACGGTTCTTACTTTAACCCCGAAGGGATGTTTAATATCAAATGAAGTAATATACAGATTAATATACTAGGGCGTGTTCGAAAATCATCAATATGCACATAAATAGTGATTTTTGCACCGCATTGCGTTAAAAAATCTTGAAAACCGCCGAGGTTTCCTGCCGAGGTTTCCTGCGATTTTTTGCCTTATTCGGCACAAAAATCACTTATTTCTATACACATTGCTAATTATCGAACACGCCCTAATCCGCGGTTAATATAAACTCTTCGGAATTATCTGTCATACAGTCAGGACCTATCCACAGGGTGAATCCGCCGTCCTCGCTTTTATACTCCATATTAATATCGTAAAACCTCAGCATTTCCTCGGTAATAATAAAGGAAACGGTTTTCTCCTCTCCTGCGGATAAATGTACTTTCTCAAGCCCCCTCAGTTCCCGCAAAGGACGCACCACGCTGGCACTTTTATCCCTTATATAGAGCTGCACCGCCTCCATACCGTCCATTGAGCCTTTGTTCTTAACGGTAACACTAGCGGTTATACTGCCTCCCCTGTTTAACACATCCTTGTCAAGGGTTACTTTTGAATATTCATATTCGGTATACGATAAGCCGTACCCGAAATGATAAAGAGGTAAATTTGGAACATCCAGGTAATTTGACACAAACTGAACAAAATGCTTTACACTGTCATCCTTGGGTCGTCCTGTATTAAACCTTCCGTATGAAACCGGCAGCTGTCCTGCTGAATAAGGGAAGCTCATGGAAAGCCTGCCCGACGGGTTCACTTTCCCGAATATTATGTCGGCAATCGAATAATTGCCGCAGGTTCCGGGAAACCATGCCATAACAACGGCTTTTGATTTTTCGGCGATTTCAGTTATAACAAGGGGGCGTCCCCCGTACAAAACAGTACAGATGTTTTCATTTGCCTCATACAGCGCGTTGAAAAGCTCCGTCTGACCTTTCGGAAGCGTAATATCGGCACGGCTTGCCGATTCGCCCGTAAAGCTGTCGTCCTCACCCAGAACGGCGATTACCGTGTCGGCGTTTTTAGCGGTGCTTACGGCTTCCTCACAAATATTATCTGATAATACATAAGTAATCTCAGCGTCGGGATAAAGTTCGTCGAAAGCTGATTTTAAAGTAATAATATGGCTCTTTTCGGCGAACAGCGACCATGCTCCGATTATTTTTTTGCTGTCCGCAAGCGAGCCAATCACGGCAATTTTCTTTCCCTTTGCTTTAAGAGGAAGCAGACCGTCATTTTTCAGCAATACGATACTTTCATTCGCGGCATCCCTTGAAAGCTTTTTATGCTCATCGCAGAGTATTATTGTCTTTTCATCCTCTTCTGAACCGTCTTTATAGGGATTTTCAAAAAGCCCCAGCTCATTTTTCAGGATTAATATCCGCATAACGGCTTCATCAACAAGCTCTTCGGGTATAATTCCGTTTTCCACAAGGGGAACCAGGTTATTTATGTAACACTGGGATACCATATCAATATCAACGCCCGCAAGCATGGCTTTTTCAGCCGCTTCGGCATAATCCCCGGCAGCCCCGTGGCTGACAGCCTCGGCTATTGCGGCGTAATCGGAAATCAATACTCCGTTAAAACACATTCCATCACGAAGAATATCGCGCATAAGTTTTTTGTTTATACTGCAAGGAATTCTGTCCACGGTGTTAAAGGCTGTCATAACCAGTTTAACCCCGGCTTCAACGGCAGCTTTGTACGGTACTAAATAATCATCCATAAAGGTTCTCTCGGATAATTCGGTAACATTATAGTCGCGTCCTGACAAAACGGCGCCATAACCGGCAAAATGCTTTACGCATGCCGCAAGCCGTCCCTTTTCCTTAATATCTTTTCCCTGATAGCCCCATACGGCATTTTCGGCGAATCTTGCGTTCAGCCACGGGTCTTCGCCTGTGGATTCATAACAGCGTCCCCACCTTGCATCCCGGGATAAATCAACCATAGGCGAGAATGTAACATGCACTCCCGCCGCCGCAGCTTCCTTAGCCGCCGCTTCGGACAGCTTTTTAGTAAGCTCCGGGTTAAAGCTCGCTCCCTGAGCGATTGGAGCGGGGAAGATTGTCTTATAGCCGTGAATAATATCCGTCATGAAAACGGCAGGAATTTTATGCGGCTGACCGGACATTATTCTGTCCTGCAGTTCCCGGATTTTTCCGGCGCCGTGATAGCTTAAAACGCTACCGGTACGCAGAGCCGTTTCTTCCGGGACGATAAATTCCATTTCCTGACCGGTAATAACATCGTTGTTTCCGAAAAACCTTCCGTGGAGCTGTACAAGCTGTTCAGCCTTTTCGCTAAGGCTCATATCGGATAAAAGTTCCTTTAGCTGGGAATTTGTCATAATCATCATCCTTTAAATTATTAATCAATATATAATATAAATCAGCACCTGACGGATTTATATAAATTCTTACAAAGGCAGTATTTTGAAATAGGAAGCGGCACACCCATGAAGGACGGGAGCATATTCCTTATATATTCAGGAAGGTAATCGTCGTATTTAACCTCAACAATAACGCTGTTATTCAAATATACCGGCAAGGTTATCTCAGGATTTCCGTCTTCATAAAACATATTGAAGCCTGACATGCCGGCGGCATGAAGCTCCTTATCAAAGGTGACTCGTAAATTTGACACGGGATATACATATGCCTCCCTGTGATAATCAACGGTAACAGATGCTTTAATGCCGGAATCGCGGTATGCCATAATAATTTCTCTGCAAACCGGCTCGTCCCGGTTTTCAATCATTGAAAAATCGCTTTCAATGAGAGAGCGGCAGATATCGGGGGTTATTACAGCCGAATTTTTATTCACAAATTTATTATGCTTTTTCTTGCATTCAAGCACTATGTAATCAGGGTTGTTGTTATATGCGCGCAGCCGGTACTTTACCCTGTCGCAAAGACCTGCCGTTTTATCATAATAAGCGCTTTCATTAACATCGTCAAAATATATGCTCCTGATAAAATAACCGTCTTTCCCCGCGTTTCTGTCATAATCAAGAACGGCGTGAAACCGGCTTTTCAAAGTAAGATATTCGGCATAGCTTACAAGAAACTTCAGTTCATGCCTGCCGTGAGGCTGTGTTAAAACCAACAGACTTCATCTCCCTATTAAATAATATACATATATAATGCGTATTAATTTTTCATCAGACATTACATAAATAATTATACATAATATAAAAGGAAATTGCAACTATTATTTATTAATATTATTTTACATACGGTGTATAATATATATAAGAACAGGTTCTAAAAACGAAGGGAATTAATAATATGGGTAAACGGATTTTCAAGCGTCCGGCGCTTTTAGTTGTTTTTGTGATAATTGTTCTGATAATTATTATAAAGCCGGCGGCGGCATTAACCCTGCTAAAAAATATCCTGCATATATTAAGCCCTGTTTTTATAGGTATGGCAATTGCCTTCGTAATGAACCGTCCTGTTTTCAGGCTAGAAAAAATATTCTCAAGCCTGTCAAAAACAGCAAGTAAAAAGCTGATTACATCCCTGGCTGTTTTCACGGGATACTTCATACTTATCGGACTGATTACAGGAATCATCTGTATTATAGTACCCCAGCTAATCAAAAGCATAAGATTTCTTATTTCTAATTTTGACCTTTATTATGATAATTTATTACAGCGGATTAATACTCTTGAAAAGCGTGATACTATTGGAATTATAGATTCGCTGACAGGGCTTGTCAGCAGCCTGAATGAAAATATTCCTGTAATTGCTGAAAAAATATACGCAAAAACATCAAATTTTATCGGGCTGTTAATAAATTTTATTATAGGATTTATTATATCAATTTATATTCTTGCCGATAAGCAGGGCATTAAGAAAGCGGTAATGGAATTAACCCGGGCGGTAACGACATCGGCAGGCTTTGAGCGTTCGGGTAGGTATTACCGTCTGGTCTTTGATACGTTTACGCGGTTCGTCAGCGGGCAGGTTACTGAAAGCCTGATTTTAGGAATACTCTGCTTTTTGGGAATGAAGCTTCTCCGTTTTGACTATGCTCTCCTTATCAGCACCCTGATTGGAATAACAGCGGTTATTCCGGTTGTCGGAGCTTTTATAGGAACAATTCCCGCCGCCTTCCTTTTGTTTTTGGTGGACCCTATGCAGGCGGTATGGTTCGTCGTCTTTATTATAATACTGCAGCAGCTTGAAAACAACCTGATTTATCCCAGAGTCGTCGGTAAAAGCCTGGGGCTTCCGTCAATCCTTGTTTTGGTTTCAATACTGATAGGAGCCGGTATCGGCGGTATTACAGGTATTCTTCTCGGAGTTCCCCTCGCCGCAGTCCTGTATGCCGTTATCTGCGATTATGTCCATACCAAAAACGGTACCGATGATTGCATGTTATGGCAGCGCGGCGACGAAGTCGTTTAAAGTGTGGAGTGCTGGTAGTAGTTAGAAAATAGTAGTTAGTAGTTAGTTTTGCTTCGCAGCCCCTGCCTCCTTACTCCTTATGCCTGATTCCTCATCCACTAGCAACTAGTAACTATTTTCTAACTACTATTAGCAAACTCCACACTGAATAGCAATGTCAACAACTTAAGCAGAAAACTAATAACTTTCTAATCATAAGCGGTCAGTGGTCAGTGGTCAGTGGTCAGATTTCTGGTAACTGGCGTCTGGAATCTTATTGTAAAGTAAAATTTCTTAAGTTGTTGTCATTGCACTGAATAGTGCAATATCCACACCTTGATTATTCATTTATGCTATTATTTGTGTATATAACATAGAATTTTTGCAGTATTAATTTAAATCACTTGCAAAAATGATTTAAATATAATATTATGTTATATAGCTGTATAAAATAAAAAATACAAGGGGATATATTATTATGATGCTGACTGAAATGAAAAGGGAGCAGTTAACCGAATTTTATACTGAATGTGAAAAGGAATATGAAAGCTATAAATCCTTGAATCTGAAGCTTGATATGTCCAGGGGAAAGCCCGGCGCCGACCAGCTAGACATTACTATGCCCATCATGGATATTCTTATATCTCCCGGGGATATGATTGCTTCAGACGGAAGCGATACCCGCAATTACGGACTGCTTACCGGTATCCCCGAAGCAAGGGAATTATTCGGCGGACTGCTCGGATGTAAAGCCGACGAAATTATAATAGGCGGCAACTCCAGCCTTTCGCTTATGTATGATTCGGTTTCCCGCGCAATGTCTCACGGCGTTTTAGGAAGCGAAAGACCCTGGAACAAGGAGGAAAAGGTTAAGTTTTTGTGTCCCGTTCCCGGTTATGACAGGCATTTTGCGGTGTGTGAGCATTTCGGAATTGAAATGATTACGGTACCGATGAAATCCGACGGTCCCGATATGGATGAAGTCGAAAGGCTTGTGTCGGAAGACGCTCAGATTAAAGGTATTTGGTGCGTTCCTCTTTATTCAAACCCCGAAGGTATCGTATATTCTGACGAAGCGGTAAGGCGCTTTGCGAACCTTTCCCCTAAAGCTCCCGACTTCCGTATTTTCTGGGATAACGCATACTGCGTTCATCATCTGACCGACAAACCTCACCGTATCCTAAACATTCTGGAGGAATGCAAAAAAGCCGGAAAAGCCGATATGGTTTACATTTTTGCCTCTTCTTCAAAAATTTCCTTCCCCGGAGCGGGCGTTGCGGTTCTGGCTGCATCCGCAGAAAATATTAAGGCTGTTACGGCGCATCTTGCAATTCAGACAATTTGCTTTGATAAGGTAAATCAGCTAAGGCACGTAAAGTTTTTCATGAATACAGACGGCATTAAATCGCATATGGAAAAGCACAGAGCTATACTTGCCCCGAAATTCAGAACGGTTCTTGATATACTTGATAATCAGCTTTCAGAATTCGGAATACTTGAATGGAATAAACCGGACGGAGGTTACTTTATTTCAGTAAATACATTAAGCGGATGCGCAAAAAGGGTTGTTTCACTTTGCAAAGAAGCGGGAGTAATTATGACATCCGCCGGAGCGACCTTCCCTTATGGTAATGACCCGGAAGACAGAAATATCAGGATTGCCCCGACATTTCCTCCCCTTGACGAGCTTAAAACAGCTATGAATCTGTTCTGCCTTTGCGTTAAGCTTGCCTCGGCTGAGAAATTAATCCATAATTCTTAAAGGATTTTATTTACAAAACAGTATGCCTTATGTTATAATGTTTTTATCAGTCCGGTAAAAACATTATATTACTAACCCGCGGTTAAAATGATTGCAAAATATTTCACAGATTTTTGTTGCAGTGCTAGGATTGACGATGAAGACAGGCTTTCGCCTGTCGAAGAGGAAGACGACGCAATGCGGTAAAAAGAGGGAAATATTCAATCATTTTAATTGCGGGTTAGTATAACATAAGGTTTTGTCCGATACGGGCAAATCCCGGGACAAAAACCCGAAAGGATAAGAGTATTATGTCATTTGAACAGAATTTTAATAATCTGAAGGAAATCTTTATGAAATCGGACGTAATCGGCTATAACGGAAAGCTTGCGTATCAGTTTAACATTACAGGAGACGGAGACGGTACCTTTTATACCGAAATAAAGGACGGAAAGCTTATTATCGAGCCTTTCGGCTATGATGACAGGGACGCGGGATTCACAGCTTCATATGATACCTTTCTTTCAATAGCGAAGGGGGAGGCTGACCCTATAAAATTATTTCTAACCGGAAAGCTTAAGGTTGACGGTTCAATTGAAAAGGCGCTTGAAATAAAAAAGTTCATCACGCATTAAGGAGGCGGGACACTGCAAATGTCCGGGATTAAGAAAAAGAAAATGATTTCCCTGCTGCCTTTTTCATTATGTATAGTTATAATGGTAATAATATACGTTTTTTCTTCGCAAAACGGCAGTATTAGCTCACAGTTGAGCATTAAGGTTTCAAGACTGTTTGCTAGAATTATATATTTTGATTTCGGGGATTTTCCCCCGGAACTTCAAAGGACTATAACGGAAGGCCTGCACGGGTTTGTCAGGAAAGCCGCTCACTTTACGGTTTTTTCTTTCCTTGGTTTCTGCATATTCATGTCACTTAAGCTTATTATCAGTTCATACGGGATTTCTTTTATATTATCCGCTATGGTGTGTTTCCTATATGCCGGATTTGATGAATTCCGGCAATTACATATAACAGGAAGAGCCGGACAGTTTTCAGATGTATTACTGGACACAGCCGGTTCGGTATCAGGAATTATTATATCGGTTTTTTTCATTGCCGCATTTAATTATTTTATTTCTGTCAGAAACAAAAGAAATGACAAAGGGGCTGCCGTATAGTATACCGGCAGCCCCTGATTTTAATTTTCATCATCAACAGCAGCGTCGATAATCGCCGATGCAATTCCGCAGAGTATCCCTCCGATAACAAAGCTTAACCAGCTATAGTTTAAAATACTGACTCCCTGATTAATATTCCCCCTATAAACAAACATCGTAATTATAAAGAATGCCGCCGCTATAAGCATTATACTTCCGCATACGGCGCCCTTTATTCTGCTGGCTTTTGAACGAAGCTTCGGATTTCTGTCCTCATTGTATTCTTTTATGTTATATTTACTTTTCATCATACCGGCATAAGCCGCCAGTGTTCCGCCTGCTGTTACAAACAGCAGGAACACCGCCATTGATACGGCTGATAATTTATCATCCGTATCAAAAGCATTTTCCCCGTAATAAGCGAATACCGCAAAGAGAAATATTAATCCGGCTAATACGATTGATATTGCCGTAACTATAAGAACCGGGAATTTTTTATCGAAAGCTTCTGTTTCCGACTGCTTGTAAAAATAGGGTATAATCTTATTTTTATTATGGAAGCTGTCGTTTTGTATTCCTGCTATAATGAAAAATGAAGCGGCTGGGATTAGGAAGAGGAAGAAAACTGACATAGCAACGTATTCGTTAATTTTAAACCCGTCTAATAAAAGCATAGAGCATACGCCCAGCATTGTCAGGACGATACCTGTACATATTTTTTTTATGAATCTGTTTGAATGCCCGTCATAGCCGCAGGTATCGTCCGCAATTGATTTTTCGGCGTCTCCCTTTACAAGCGTATCAAGACCGCAGTTGAAAATTTCCGTCATGGACAGTATTTTTTCCATTTCAGGGTAGCAGGAGTCGGATTCCCATTTTGATACCGTCTGTCTTGAAACTGAAAGCATCTCAGCAAATTCCTCCTGGGTCATACCCAGGTTTTTTCTGAAAAATAATATATTCGTACCTATACTCATTATAATTACCTCCATAATTATTTTTTACCGGCACGTTAATTATATCAGGAATCAGGTGTAAAGTCTATAAATTTTATGTTGCGTTTGAATATTTTCATGTATATTTTAAGTTGCGTTGCCGTATTTATCAGTATTATTACAAATAACAGCTATTTTACAAACTGTTTTTAAGCCGTTTGACCGGAAGGGAAAAATATGCTATAATAATGTCCTACTAAAATATATCTATATAAAGACTATAAAAGTAAGGAAATGAAGAAAATGGCTGATATTAATTCAAATGAAAAAAGCAAAGCCCTTTGGGATGAGATTGCGGAAGACTGGGATATAAAAATGGGGGAGCATGACAACCGTTATCACAGGGAAATAATACGTCCCGTCACCCTTAAGCTGCTTGACCCTACCAAAGGGGATTTTATTCTTGACGCCGCCTGCGGAAACGGTAATTTCTCCCGTTTCATGGCAAAAATGGGCGTAAAGGTAACGGCGTTTGATTACAGCCCGAAAATGATAGCATACGCAAAAGAACGCTGTAGGGACTGGCTTGGCAGTATTGATTTTCATGTTGCCGACGCGACAAAATATGATGAATTAATGAAACTGAAATCTGAAAAACTTTTCGATAAAGCTGTATCAAACATGGCTATAATGGATATTTCCGATATAGAGCCATTATTAATGGCGGTATATGCTTTGCTTAAAACAGGCGGGATATTTGTTTTTTCAAGCATACACCCGTGTTTTCAAACGCCGGATATGCTGAAATTCACTGAAATCAATGACTATACCGGCGAAAGCTTTGTTCGCTCGGGCATAAAGACATATGAATACATTACTCCAAAAACTCATATTGTAACCGCTCTTGCCCGGAACGGAAAACAGGTTCTTCATTACCACCGCCCGCTTAACGTAATTTTAAATATGTGCTTCAAAACAGGGTTTATACTAGACGGTATTGAAGAACCCATCTTCAAAAAGTCCGACGGCGACGCAGGTTTTGAATGGTTTGAAATACCGCCGTGCGTAATTTTCAGATTAAGGAAGCTGTGATATGAAAAAGCTGGCTGATACGCTCATAGTATTACCGTATTACCCGAACTGGAAAGTTGAATTTGAATGAATCCGCTCCTATCTGACTGAGCGACTTCATTCATGAAGTGATAAAAATGCTTTAATGGAGGACAAAAATGAAAATACACGACCTTGCCGAAATTCACCCTATGACGGCAGAACAGCTTCCCGAATATGCAAACGTCATACGCCGGAGCTTCGCCACCGTTGCAAAGGACTTCGGCTTTACACGCGAAAACTGCCCCGGTCACACCAGCTTTATCACCGATGAAAAGCTTAAAGACAAAATCAAGGACGGCTACTACCCTTTCGGGCTTTATCTCGGTTCTGAAATAATCGGATTTGTTTCCCTGGTTCACATAAACAACGGCGTTTATGAAATGAACGAGGTTTCGGTACTTCCGGAATGGCGGCATTACGGCTATGGGAAAATGATGCTTGAATTCTGTAAGGAAAAAGTCAGGGAACTTAACGGCGTTAAAATTATAATCGGAATTATAGAGGATAATACGACTGTTAAAAACTGGTATGCGGCAAACGGTTTTGTTCATATAGGTAAAAAAAATTTCGCCGGACTGCCGTTTACGGTCGGTTTAATGGAATGGGAGGCTTAGATTTATAATTAATTATAATGTTATATAAATTAGTAAACTTTATACGGGAGAAAACCATGAAAAAACCTTTTGTAATCAGTATTGCAAGCATATCCGGCGGCGGAAAGACCACAGCTGTGTCTGCTTTGAAAAACCGCCTTGGCAATGCTGCGGTGATTTATTTTGACGATTACGGCGACAGTGTTTACCAGTACAGTTGCTGCGATATAAACGAGTGGGCGAAAAATTCATATGATTATAACGAATGGCATACAGAACCGATAGCAGTCGATATTGAACGGTTATTAACCGTGCAGTATGATTATATTGTTCTTGATTACCCGTTCGGGAAATTAAACGAATGTGTGGGGAAATATATTGACTTTACCGTTTTTATCGACACTCCCCTGGATGTTGCTTTGGCACGGCGGATTATCCGTGATTATACAAGCCGTCCGAGAAAAAGTGATTTCGGGCTTGCCGATGTGGAGGAAGTAAACCTTGCTTCGATTGATAAAGAGCTTCGATTTTATCTGGAACATTCCCGGCCTTCATACGCTCGGATGTCCGAAACGCACAGACCGGTATCCGATTTTATTGCTGACGGAACAAAACCCCCGCTTCAAATCGCTGAGGAGATTTTTAACGCAATTACGGATAACCAAAATCAATGAGGTAAGAAAATATGAATTCAGCGATTGTTGACTGGTTCGGATATAATTTAACACCGCATGAAAGGATGCGCTTTATCAAAGAGGCTGGTTTTGACGGCGTTCTGCTGTTATGGGCGGATTATTTCAATACGGACTATAAAAATTTCCCTGATTATGCCCGCAGTGCCGGACTTGATGTTGAAAACGCCCATGCTCCTTATATGAACGCAAACGCTTTATGGGAGGATACCATAAACGCGATTGTATTATAGCTGTATATGAAAGGTGGAGGGGAACAAATGAATATTGAATTAATACCCGAATTCCGCGATATAAAAGAAAATCCTGAAAATCTCGGAAACCCTGTCATGAGAGGTATCCTTGCCGGCTGTTTGTTTGACGGGTCGCCGGAAGGTATTGACAAAGTCATAGAAAGATACCGCGCTAATAATTCTCAGAACCTTTACTGCTGGGCTGAAAACGGTGAAATTACGGGTGTATGCGGTTTTGAAGCGCATCCCGGTTATGTTGAGGTTTTACATATAGCGGTTGCCGAAAGCCGCCGGGGGCGCGGTATAGGCGGTAAAATGCTCTCAGAACTCCGTAAACGGTACGGAATGGCATTGGAAGCCGAAACAGACGACGACGCCGTGGGGTTTTACCGAAAGTGCGGTTTTAAAACCGCCGCTTTCAGTAAATATAACACCCGGCGTTACAAATGCGTGCTGCCCGCTCCGAAAACACTTTATATTTCAGACCTCGACGGAACATTACTTAATAAAAACGCCGAACTTTCGGAATATACCATAAATACCTTAAGCAAACTAAATGCTAAGGGTGTTGATTTTTCTCTTGCGACTGCCCGGACAGCCGAAACAGTGCTTTCTATTTTGGGAAATACTGTTGTAAATATTCCTATAATACTTATGAACGGAGTATTAATCTACGACATAAGAAAAAAACGTTATTTAAAGAAGGAACTGATTGAAAAAGATAAAATACGTCAGATTATATCAGCTATGAGAAAAACGGAAATAACGGGATTGATGTATTCTATACCGGACGGCAGGCTTATTACTTATTACGAAAACCTTGATAACAGGGCTTTAAGGGATTTTGTTGAGGAACGGCAGCGAAAATATAACAAGCAGTTTGTACAAACCGATAATTTCGAGGATACAGGAACGGAAATCATATATTTTTGCTTTCTGGATACTGACGACAACGTACACAGGCTTTATGATGAAATCAAGGACATTGACGGTCTCAGAATTGAAATGTACCGTGATATTTATTATGATAATGATAATGTATGGAATTTGGAAATATTCAGCGAATCGGCATCAAAGTATACAGCCGTTCAGTTTCTGAGAGAAAATTACGGCTTTGAAAGGATTGTCGGGTTCGGCGACGGATTAAACGACATCCCGCTGTTTGAAGCCTGCGACGAATGCTATGCGGTTTTAAACGCAAAAACGGAGCTGAAGGAAAAAGCTGCGGCTGTAATCGGCACTAATAATGAGGACGGAGTGGCAAAATGGCTGGAGGAGAATGTTCTATGACTATAAGACCTGTCATAAATGAAGAGGATTTTAAAAAAATATGCGCCATAGAAAGCGTTGTTGCCAGTAATACTGACTTTCGGTAATAATAACTTTTCCGTAATAGCAAATAATGTCAGCTCCCCTCTTTGCAACGCTCTCATTGAGTGCGGGTTTGTCCGGAAAGACGAGGAACGGTGGCAGTCGGGGCTTGATTTAAGGGAATACGCGAAAACGAAAACAATTTGGCAGGATGAGGTTATAAAAATTTTATCCGAAGATGATATTGACGACCGTGTTAAATATGCTGAAATCCCCACGGGAAAATCAATATCGTCCAGTATGTATAAATCGCTTATCGAAAGCGATTATTATGAATATGCTTTGGATTATGTTATCAGGGATGTAAAAACCGGCGATTTTACAGGATTTATTACCTGGTGGATTGATGAGAACAGCAAAACCGTTGTTTTAGAGCCGGTCGCCTGTCTGCCGGAATTCCGGCGTCGCGGAATCATGAAACGCGCTTTATTTTACGGTTTAAATGAATTAAAAAAGCGCGGTTTGCAGTACGCCTATGTCAGCACGTCCATTCTCAACGAAAAATCCCAGCCCCTTTACCGTTCCGCAGGTTTTAAGAAAATAGGAACAGCTTGCCGGTATGTGAAGGAAGTAAAAAGATATTAATAAAATTTATGTAGGGTGTGGAAACACACCCTATGCGTTATTATTTCAGCGACGCCCTGCGCTTTGCAAATTTTTTAAAGGATGATGCAAAAGCTTAGTATAAACCGAAATTCTTAATTACTGCCCGGTCAGCAATTCCCGCAACGATTAAATATCGCCGTGTGTGAATGTTTCACACAATTTGAGAAGAACGGTACTGAGCGTGATACCGGGACAACTGAGGCAACATTACAGATTAACCGTCTCTCGCAATGGTTAATAGAATTCTGGTTTAAACAATGTCGGGTGTTTGCATTTGATATGCGGTTATTACCGCAGCTGTTAATACACATTTTTTAACTCCATTCCACCGCCTTTTACAGCAGCTAAGTCTATAGGCAGAATTGACTGTTTTTTAAACACTTATTGGTTATTTGAAATGCCGTTACGGCTATAAAGTCAGCTTCTGCTCTGCATGAAAAGATTTTTCATGTTTATTAATGAGGTATTCGGCAGGTATATATATAGTTACCTCGGTATTCATTATATGCCGCCCGTTTGTTTATGTGATATAACCTGTCTATATTTTATAGTATAATTCCGAGAAAATTTAACATAATGCAATATTCATAACATGACTTACACATTAGATTTCCTTTGTGCTATTGCTACGGTCGGTGAATTATGCTCGGAAAGTGAAATGCAGTTTTGTCTGTCCCAAAACTGTTGTTTAAAAGCGAATATAAAATTCTGTGGTGTTTTCATTTGAAATGCTCAAAAAATACGGATTTTACTTAAGCTTATTAAATATGACAAGTCGCTTTTATTCGGGTATGGTTTGTTCTTTCACTCACCACTTCACCGCTTTATACGGGGCTTGTCTTTTTTAACCTCTCTGCTATATTTTGGTATATAAAAATTTAAAATACCCCTTGACTTTGACGTACGGTCAAGTGATATAATAAAAATATAGTAAAAAAGGGGAGGTTATACTGTTATGGAAAAAAATAACGGCGAGCTTGTTAAAATTACCGACCTTACGTCGGAGCTTGGGCTGTCGTCCCGCAGCCTGCGTTATTATGAGCAGGTTGGTCTGATTAAGAGCATTCGGCCTGAATTTGAGAAATACCGCTATTATACTTCAGAAAATACCGAACGCCTGAAGCAGATTATCATTCTCAGAAAAATGCAGATTCCCGTCAAGGACATTCTTCGGATTTACGAAAGCGAGAGCATGAGCGTTGTGGTAGAAACATTCGTCAGCCGTATCCGCGATATTGAAAATGAAATCGGCGCGCTTTCCGAGCTTAAAAGCATTGTAAGCAAGTTTTTGCAGACTATGCTTGACAATGGTATCACAAAAATTTCAGCCATACCATTGCTTTATGAGGAAATGGACAGGCAGCTTGAGCTTATGGAGGATAGCAGACCCGTTAACCTGTCAGAAATTGAGGATGTCAGCGTGAAACTGGCAAAACCGCTTGATTATAGCATTGTGGATTTGCCGCCCATGCGCGTACTGACATCATTTCTGAAACCCGATACACAGATAAGCGATTTTTGGGGATTTTCGCGGTATATTCAAATAAACGGACTGTCATATGCGACATCCGGCAGTCACCGCCGGTTTGAGTTTCAGACCGAAGCCGGCGATGTTCTGATGGTACGGGTGCCCGAGGATTTTCATAACGACAGCGATTTTTTGGACTACTCCTTTTCGGGAGGACTTTTTGCGGCGGTAAATGTTTTTTTGGATGAGGATTTGGGACAGTGCTTCCGTAATCTTGTAAATGAACTGGATATTAATCCGTATTATCAGTTTGCTTATTGCCCGGACGGTTCGTCACGCCATCCGACCCTGCTGGAAAATCTGATTTCCCCGGATGAAAAGAGAGAGCTTGTTATGATGCTCGTTCCTGTAAAAAAACGGACGGCGAACCCTGAACTTTTTGACCCTCCCGAAGAACTGACGAATATAACGCTTTCGGAGATTGAATCGGCTAATCCTGTTTTATGGGAAACAATCGTCCCTCTGGACAAGCTCACTCCCATTAACTATCCGCATTACAGGTTCACGGAAGACGGAGAAGCGGAATATACGGGCTGGATTTCCACGCGGGTTCTTTCAACGAATGTTGAGGTTAAGCTTCCGTTCCGGGTTGACGTTACTTTCCGGGCGATGAGTACAGGGGAGCGATTTTCCTACGGGGATTCGGAAGGAAGCATAATACTGTATCACGGCGATGAATTAAGCTATTATTACGGAATAAACATGGGAAACCGAAGGGATATACCGGAGGAAGCCCTGCGTTTTCATCAGCCTGTTTTTAAGAACCGCTATAATTTTAACGGACGGGGAAGAATCAATAAAGACGAATATAACCGCCTGACATGGATTATCGGTGAAAAGCACCTGGCGGTATTTATTAATGATGAGCTTCGTTACTGCGGAACTAATTTCCCCTATATGAACCTGGATTTAAACCGCGAAAAAGCTTTGCCGCTCATTATCGGTTCAAACGGGCAGGGAATGAAGTATTTCCGTGAAATAAAGGTGTCCCAGCTTGCCTTCACACCCAAAAATAAAATAAAGAAAGAGGAACTTGTTATGGTTACAAAGCAAAGCAACAACATTATTCCCGTTATCCACCGGCTTGTTACCGACGAGCACGGCGAAAACTACTGGTTTAACGGCTGCGCCCGTTATGTTATGGAATGCCTTGGTGAAAAGGATTATGATTATGAATTCTTTGCCGGACTGACAGGCGATAATTTTACACAGCATTATCCGGTTAATAAAAATTACGCTAATAATGATGCGACGAGTTCTTACTTTTTGGAAAACAACGGAACATCCTATGTGGAATCGATTTTTGAAAAATGCGGATACGCTGTCAGTTATATCTTAGGAAAAGACTTGAACAAAAACAAAGAGATGTATCTGCAAACCCTGATAGGGTATTTAGATAAAGGCATTCCCGTTATTGTATGGTGTCAGGGCGAACCTCGTGTGTTCGGTGTATTTGTCGGGTATGAGGAAAGCGGTAACACCCTTTTGTTTATACAGGGCAACAATAACGAACCACAGCGTATCAGTCTTGAAAACGCCATGATTACGGAGGGTAACGGCTGTCACGGAGGCTGGATATTCGTTGGCGAAAAAAAAGAACAAAAAGATTTAAAGCAGATTTATCGTGAAACCATAATAAATTTACCGAAATTATTGACTGCAAATACAGATTTTTATTATGCCGGCGCCGAAGCCTTCCGTGCATGGATAAACACCTTAGAAAGCTGTTATTTTGATAATATGAAACCCGATGAATTTGACCCGTGGGTAATGTATACGAATTATATATGCGTTCTAGCCACAAACGCAAGCTGCTGCCACGGTTTTCTTGAGAGGGCTATGAAGCTTAACCCGGATATGGGTTATCTTGAGGAAGTAAGCCGTCTTTACAAAAGGATGGGTGAAATGTGGAACAATGACAACGGCGAAGACCTGGAAGCCCTCGGCGGCGGCTTTAACGTTACTCTGGAGGCTTTACAGAATAAGGAGCAAAAGAGCAGAATAGTTTCTAAAATCCGGGAATTTGCCTCTGTGACGAATGAGATTGTGAAGGTTCTTACTAAAAATATATTGAAAAAATAATTAAAGTATTTTAAATTGTGCGTGAGCGGATTTTTTACAGCCCTGCATTGCTGCTTATGGCTTATAAAGAATCCGCTCAAAAAGTTTTTTAGTTAATTTATAAAATATGACATACTATTGTCGTATTATCAGGTGTAAAATAAAATGAAAGCATATTCTAATGGTTGTGCTGACGCAAAATAATAAAAGAGGTACAATAAAGAAATGAAGATAAGTGAAGCGCAATATGAACGGATAGCTGGTCATTTTCCGGTTCAGCGCGGGAATGTAAAGACCGAAAACCGCGACTTCATAAACGCAATCTTGTATATTACAGAAAACGGGTGTAAATGGAGGGCTTTGCCGTCAGAGTTCGGAAAATGGCAGACAATATACAAGAAATTCAATCGTTGGGCGCAAAGCGGTGTTATACAGCGGATTTTTGCCGCCTTACAAGCAGAAGAAATCATAGCAATACATATAGAAGTATTAGCTTTGGACAGCACCTCGCGTAAGGTTCATCCCGACGGATACATACCATTAAAAAACTCGGAAAACAAGCCGCTGGCAAATCAAAAGGCAGATGGCACACCAAGCTTCATGTGGTATCCGCAAATGATAAGGTCATCATTGAAATGCACCTCTCCGGCGGAAAATGTAATGATGGTCCCGAAGGACGAGTGTTAATAACTTATGTCGGAGAATAGTTTTCAAAAATATTTTTCACACTTAGAAGTTTGTCCTTTTAGAACAAAATGTTCAGTTAATTTATAATATATGACATACTGTTGTCGTATTATCAGGTGTATAATAATACTATATTTTATATAAAATAAATTGGATTTAGATTTAAAATTAAAGTTACATCCGACGGAAAGGCGGTCAGAACAATGATTGAATTACCCGAAGCTTATGTCCTTTCAGAACAAATAAAAAAAACCCTTACCGGCAAAGTAATTAAGAGTGTAACCGCAAATGCGCACCCCCACGGGTTCGCATGGTATACCGGCGACCCTGCCCTTTATAATATGATTCTTTCGGGAAAGAAAATTACAGGTGCGGTCGCTTACGGTGGGCGTCCCGAAATATGGGCTGAGGAAATGAGGATTTCATTCTGCGACGGCGTCCGCGCCCTTTACCTTGAATCGGGGGAAAAACGTCCGGACAAGCACCAGCTTTTAGTTGAATTTGACGACGGCACGGGAATGTCCTGCTCGGTTCAGATGTACGGGGGTATATTCGCCTTTGAAAACGGTTCGAAAGACGACTGGTATTATAACGTTGCAATCGAAAAGCCCTCCCCCTATACAGAAGCCTTTGACGAAAGCTATTTTGAAGGTCTGCGCAAGGGCGTCAAACAGAATTTAAGCGTCAAGGCTTTCCTTGCCACTGAACAGCGAATCCCCGGCTTCGGTAACGGAGTTTTACATGACACTCTCTTCAACGCTCGCATACACCCGAAAAGAAAGCTTGAAACGCTTACCGACAGCGATTTTGAAAGCATTTTCAACAGCATAAAGTCAACTCTAATAAAAATGAGGGACGGCGGCGGGCGGGATACCGAAAAAGACCTTTTCGGAAAGTCAGGCGGATACCGAACAGTTTTATCAAGCAAAACGCTTTCCCAGCCTTGTCTTTCCTGCGGCGGCGGTTTGATACGACAGGCGTATCTCGGCGGGAATATTTATTTCTGCCCGGTATGTCAGCCGTTATTGAAATGACAAACGCAGGTATTACGGTGATATTTATCTTTTTTCAAGTGGTAAAGCTGAGAAAATCAATGTATGAGAATTTACTAAAAAATAAAGGAGAATGTAAATGCCTGTAAAAATTACGGAAGATACTGTTATTAATTCATCAGTTTCCCCGGCTAAATACCGTTTATTTTTCAAAAATACTATAGAGGGGTTTTCCCCGGAAACTTACTGCGGTTCATTTCAGTACTGGCTTGATTATAATAACGGAAAAACGATAAAGGAAGCCATTGAATCCTATCAGGACATAAAACTGCCTAAAAGCATTGATGAAAGGCTGAAAGAGGAACGGTTCAGCATTGTTTCCGAACAGGATAAAGCCTTTATCACTGCGTTCAGCAATGAAATTTCAAAGCTTGGGTATGATTACGGCGGACATATAGGCTGGGGAGCCTGCTGGGGCGTTTTTATGGTGATTTACTCCAAAACCGGAGTTAAATCAAAACAGGTCGCCGCACGTATTTTTATCCGTGAAGACCACGTCGTTCTGCGCCTGTTCCTTAATAATATCGAAAAGCACACCGGTTACATAGAAAACGCGCCTGAACATATAAAAAGCGTTTTTACCGGCACGCACGGAGACTGCAGCTGTAATCCCAAAAAAGAAAACTGCCGTATGAGAAAGACCTATGTCATTGACGGTAAACAGATTGAAAAGTGTTCCGGCGTTGTTTTTGAATTTCATCAGCCTGATGTGGCAAAATTACCGGACTATATGGGTTTGTTGAATGAATTTTATGCTTCCAAAAAGGGTTGACATTCTTAAGCCACAGAGGAAGTCACTCTTTTGGTGATTACTTGTTGCATGAAGTTCTATATCATAATATAGCTTTCGGGGAGGAAAAACAAATGATTAATCGTGATTCACCGGTTGTGCGGTGGCTTCTGAGCGGTGACAATCCTGCCGTTAAATACCGAACACAAACGGAGCTGCTCGGCGAAACGGCTGATAAATCCCCTGTCATATCTTGGTTAAACGGATTTCTGCCGTACGACTAGAAAGAGCGAAAAGGACTGTGGTTTACATACTATCTTAACAGCTTTGCGGAGTGCGGGCTGTCCTTTGAAGATACGGGGCTTGACATTTCCATTTCCCGATAATCTGACTGCTGACCACTAATCACTGACCACTAGCAATGGAATTTTATAAATATTTTTGCATAAGCTGATGGCATTGCTTAGGAATACGAAGGCTGAGCCTTCTGCGGGCACAGCTCCCTGCGGCACCGAAGCGCAGTATCCGGTCTGTTTGTGATGATTCCGTCAACCCCGCATTTTAGCATAAACGCTATTGTCTGTTCATCGTCAACAGTCCATACAATTACCTTAACCCCGCATTTATGGCATCCGGCAACCGTCTGAGGCAGTGCCGCTATAACACGGTAATTAGGGTGAATGGCATAAGCGCCCGTATAATTCGCGTAAAACCACGGATTCACCATCCCCAGCTCATAAAGAAGCCCTGTTCGTGCCGAGGGGACGAGCCTTTTAATATCAAGCAGGGAATAATGGTTGAAGGACGAATACAAAACACGTCCGTTCATTCCATATTCTGCGGTTAAAGCGGTAAGCTTACCCGCAAGCTCCGGATACAGCCGTTCCGTAGTTTTAAGCTCTATATTAATTATCAGGTTTGTCGGCTTAATCAGCGAGAAAACCTCGCCCATCAGCGGAATACGGCATTCCGAACCGTTCGGAAGGGTTCCGAAAGCAAGGGATTTCAATTCTGCCAGCGTATAGTCGTTTATATAACCCCTGCCGTTTGAAACGCGTTCAAGGCGTTCGTCATGAGCGACGACTATTTCACCGTCCTTTGACAGATGAACATCCAATTCAATGCCGTCCGCCTGCTGGTTTACAGCAAGAGAAAATGCTTCCAGCGTATTTTCGGGGAGTTCCGCAGAGGCACCTCTGTGCGCCAGTATAATGGTTCTCATAATTATAATTTCCCTTCACGCTAATGCTCTAATGCATTTACATTACAGAATATTTTACATTACGGTTGTTTTATACCATTATGTGAATGATTGCTGTAATTAATATAAATTTACATTCAAAACAGCCAAATATGAATTAATAAGGAGTACCCGGTATGAGTTATATTATAAACAAGTGGGCGCTTGTCAGACGGAGGGAATTATCGGTAACTCCCGCTAATATTGACATCCATCCCGATTTTTTACACATACTGCAAAGAGATGAATTTGAAACGGCGTTCCGTTACATAGGAGATATGTTTTTTCAGATTATGACCGGTATTTCTGAAAATCCCGAACATTTCGCTATGCCGCTTTTTGACGAAAAAACAACACGTTACGGCGCACCCGAAGCGCAGGAATCCCGGAACGCAGCTTGGCGTCCTATGAAATTACTTTATGCTGTTTTTTCTCAAGGGTGTTTAAAAAACAATGTATTTGAGGTGAACATCCCTGAATTTAAACAGGTGAATAAAGTAAAGAATATACATATACTGTTTAATGCGTTCAATAATTATGGTTTTGTGTTTTCGGGTTTACAAAACGGTAAAATAACGCCTAAAACTGCCGGATTTTCGGTGAGTTACCCTGATAATCCGAATATTATTACAGTTTTAGCGCTTGTTGCCGAAAAAGCTTTAAATACCGGCTCTGAAACTTTATTTTATAAGTGGAGTTTCAGGTTATTGGCAGAGGGATTTGGTAAAAACAGTTTCAGCAGTCCCTTTTATGCCGTTTATGATAAATTACGCACAGATGCTGAGCGGAAATTCATTAAAAGTTTTCATGAAACTATGCTTGACAGGGATTATTTTTATGCCGACGGAAGCTGGAACGAGGGACCGGGGATTAATTATTACGATAAGGAATCGGTTATGAAACGCAAAGGTCCTTATTTATTCAGGATTTTGGACTGGATGGGTGAGCTGCGTTTAATGTTGAGAATCAGGAATGCTGAAAAGTGCATTGAATTTTATAACGGGAAAGATATGCCGGATGAAATAACCAAAATGTTCCGTTATTCAGAATCGGGCTGTGATATTCATGCCGCCGGGAAGTGCAATAAGGGCGTCGAATATATTTTTGAAGAACAGGTCAGATGGCACTGCGGATGCTGTAACGCTCCTTTTTGGGTTCATCCGAAAACGGAAAGCATACACCAATATATAAATCTAATTGAATCATTTAGTCAGAAAAATTAACGTTTTATTAATTTTATGAAACCTATTGACATAAAATTATCAATAGAGTATAATATATTATGTTGAACAAAGGCGTTCATCAGATAATGCACGGTCTTAACCGGTCATGTATTATCTGATGAACGCCTTTTTATTTTAAGAAAAGCGGTGATAATATGACAGACAGCATTTTATATGAGGGTAAATCAAAATACATATGCGCTGGCAAGGATGAATACAGCCTGGTAATACACTATAAAGATACGGCGACGGCTTTTAACGGCGAGAAGAAGGAGGAGCTTTCGGGAAAAGGCAGGCTTAATGCAGCAATTTCTAATCTGATTTACAAATTTCTTGAAAAGAACGGCATCGAAACACATTTAATTAATGTAATTGACAATACGAGCATACTTGTAAAAAAAGCTGAAATTGTTCAAGTAGAGGTAATAGTCAGGAATACCGCCGCAGGCAGTTTTTCAAAAAAATACGGAGTTGACGAGGGAACAGCTCTTAGTAATCCCACCATAGAATTCAGCTTGAAAAGCGATGAACTAGGCGACCCTATGATAAACGCAAGCCATATTACCGCCGTCGGAATTGCTTCCTGCAGTGAACTTGACGAAATGGCAAGGCAGTCGCTGATTATAAATGAACTGTTAAGCGGATTGTTTATAAAAGCGGGGATTAGTCTGATAGACTTTAAACTTGAATTCGGCAGGTATGACGGACGGTTGATTCTATGCGATGAAATATCGCCCGATTCCTGTCGTCTTTGGGATACCGGTACTGAGGAGAAACTTGATAAGGACCGTTTCAGGCGTGATTTGGGCAATGTCCTTGAAGGTTACAGGGAAGTATTAAGGAGGCTGGAAAGTGTCTGCTGAATATGAAAGCCCGCTGTGCAAAAGATACTCCGGAAAAGAGATGCTGAGTGTATTCACTGACGGCAATAAATTTTCGGTCTGGCGAAAGCTGTGGGTCGCGCTTGCCGAAAGCCAGAAGGAACTGGGGCTGAGTATTACTCAAACTCAGATTGATGAAATGAAATCGCATATTTATGACATTGACTTTGAAAAGGTTTCCGAATATGAACACAAAACGCGGCATGAAGTTATGGCGCATATTCTGGCGTTCGGAGAACAGTGCCACGAAGCGAAACCTATTATTCATCTTGGAGCAACCTCCTGTTATGTCGGAGACAATGCGGATATAATAATACAGAAAGCGGCTCTGCTCCGTATAAAGAAACTGCTTGTCAACGCTATTAATGAATTATGCGGATTTGCCGAGCGTTATAAAAGCCTCCCCTGCCTTTCATATACGCATTTTCAGCCGGCGCAGCCCTCATCCTTCGGAAAACGCGCAGCCTTATGGCTCCAGGATTTGCTTTTTGATTTGGAAAGCCTTGACTTTACGCTTTCGGGATTAAAAATACTCGGATGCAAAGGAACGACCGGAACAGCCGCTAGTTTTCTGGCGCTTTTTAACGGCGATTATAACAAGGTGAAGACTTTGGATAAAAAAATAGCGGAGAAATTCGGATTTGAGAATACATATTCCGTCAGCAGTCAGACTTACTCACGGAAAATTGACTATAATATTCTGTCAGTTTTGTCCGGGATTGCTCAGAGCGCATATAAATTCTCAAATGATATCCGGCTCCTTTCACACCTTAACGAAGCTGACGAACCGTTTGAAGAAGGTCAGGTCGGTTCGTCGGCAATGGCTTATAAACGCAACCCTATGAGAAGCGAACGCATAGCTTCCCTTTCAAGGTATGTTATGGTAAACGCATTGAATCCGGCGTTAACCGCATCGTCTCAATGGCTGGAACGAACGCTTGACGACTCCGCTAACAGGAGGATTTCAATCCCTGAAGCATTTCTGGCGGCTGACGGAATATTGTCGCTTTATATTAACATCATCAGCGGACTGACCGTTTATCCTAAAATGGCGGAAAAACATTTATCAGAGGAGCTGCCGTTTATGGCAACTGAAAACATACTGATGCACTGCGTTAAAAAGGGCGGCGACAGGCAGTTTCTGCACGAACGCATACGGCTGCATTCAGTCGAAACCGCAAATAATATCAAGATTAACGGAGACAGGAACGATTTGCTTGCCCGGATTTCAGCCGACCCTGCCTTTAATATAACGGATGATGAAATAAAAGGTTTAATGGATATTAAGAATTTTACCGGGTGTTCAGAAATGCAGACGGATGATTTTCTGGAGGAAGTCAGGTCTGTAATCAGCCTCTATAAGGATTTACTGGGGATTGATGTAAAAATAAACGTATAGGAATATATGTGAGAGGCTCAATTTACGGCTGAGCTTTTTGGTATATTTTCGTTGGTTTGCCGGTTAAAATGCTGTCTGAAGTCAATAATACTGAAAATAAACCCCCGCAGAGTAATTTATTTGACTTAATAATCATAATACTATTGACGGAATCGATTTTTTGTTGTTTAATAGTATAGTAACCATTTTTTACAGTCACAAATAATATATACCGTAAAATTTAATAACAAAGTAAGTAACAAAACGGCAGATAATCTGCATACAGATAAAAGGAGAATTTAATATGAACGGCACACATCAGGAAACCCTTGAGTTTATCAGAGAAAACGACATTAAGTTCATACGTTTGAATTTCTGTGATATTTTCGGATTCCAAAAAAATATCTCTATTATGGCGGATGAATTACAGACAGCGTTTGAATACGGCGTTTCATTTGACGCGCACGCCGTAAACGGCTTCAGGGACGTTGACCGTTCCGACCTGTTTTTGCATCCCGACCCCGCAACCATTGCCATATTGCCATGGCGTCCCGGTTCGGGAAGAGTCGCAAGGTTCTTCTGCGACATAAGAAACCCTGACGGTACGCCTTTTTCCCGGGACAGCCGTGAACTTCTAAGAAATGCTGAGGAACGTGCGGTAAAAATGGGATACGTATGCAAAATCGGAACGGAATGCGAATTTTACCTGTTTAAGACAGACGAAAACGGAAATCCAACCGAAATACCCTTTGATAAAGGCGGTTATCTTGATATGTCGCCGCTTGACAAGGGAGAGGATATCCGCCGTGAAATATGCCTGACCCTTGAGGAAATGGGCTTAAAACCCGAAAGCTCTCATCATGAGCAGGGTCCGGGGCAGAATGAAATAGATTTCCGTTTCAGCGGCGCGCTTGAGTGCGCGGACAATCTTCAGACCTTCAAGTCCGTGGTTAAGGCTATTGCCGCCAGAAACGGGCTGTTTGCGTCATTTATGCCTAAACCTGTATTAAGCGCTCCGGGCAACGGACTTCATATAAACATATCATTATCGCAAAACGGAAAAAATATATTCAAAAGCTCGGCTGACGGCATTCATAACGCGGCTGTTGAAAGCTTTATAGCGGGTATTCTTTATAAAATACCTGAAATTACTCTGTTCCTTAATCCCCTGGCGAACTCATATGAACGGTTCGGGGAATATGAAGCGCCTGAATATATTTCATGGTCGCATCAGAACCGTTCCCAGCTGATTCGCATACCTGCGGCAAACGGCGAAAAAATGAGAATGGAGCTTCGTTCGCCCGACCCGTCGGTGAATCCTTACCTGACGCTTGCCTTAATCATATCGGCAGGGCTTGACGGTATTGAAAACAATCTACCGTTATCCGAAGCGATTAACGAGGATTTATTCACTGCCGGCAAGAGCATTACCGAAAATCTCGCAAGACTCCCCGGAACGCTCGGAGAAGCGGTCTCCAATGCCGCCGGCAGCGAATTTATTAAAAATACAGTAGGAACGGAAATGCTGAAAAAATATATTTCAATAAAACAAAGAGAATCAGATGATTTTGAAAAAGAAAAAATAAAATCGGATTTTTACACCGAGCGGTATTTCGGCATTTTTTAACAGCCCGGTATCAGAACGAAGAGGAGGTGACGGCTGTAATGGAAACCGCTCTTATAGTGTCAAATTCTGATAAAGCAACGGCAGTTTTTAACGAAACTCTGAGCAGCGCCGCAATAACGCATATAACAGCCGTAAAATCCTGCGCCGAGGCAAGGCGTCTTCTTTTAGAACGCAGTTTTGACTTAATCGTTGTCAACGCCATGCTTAAAGATGAATCCGGCGAAAGGTTTTCGCGCCATGTCGCGTCCTCCGGGCTTTCTCAGGTAATACTGGCGGTTAAAAACGAGTATTTTGACGAGGTATCGTCAGTGTGCGAAAACGATGGTGTTCTGACTGTGTCAAAACCGATAAACAAGGCATTATTCCGCTCCGCGCTTGCCTTTGCAAAATCTGCTCACAGCAGGGTTCTCCGCATGCATTCAGAGAACTCCCTGCTTAAACGGAAAATTGAAGACATCCGGGTTATTGGCCGCGCAAAATGCATGCTGATATCTTTTAGGGGTATGAACGAGCAGGAAGCGCACCGCCATATAGAAAAACAAGCGATGGATGAACGCAGGACAAGGCGTGAAATCGCAGAAGGAATACTGAACGAGTATGATAAATAAATCGTTTTACACAGATAAACCGAACGAGGAATGCGCTGTGTTCGGGGTAAGCTTAAAAATAAAGGGAGCGCCGGGTATTGTTTATAACGGATTGCTGGCTCTTCAGCACAGGCTGTTTTACCGGGAGAACAGGAAGCGTTTTAGCAAATAAAAAAATACTTGAGAGGACTGGTTATAATGCCTAAAAGAACGGACATAAACTCAGTTTTAATAATAGGTTCGGGACCTATTATTATAGGGCAGGCTTGTGAGTTCGACTATTCGGGAACACAGGCATGCAAGGCTTTGCGTGGACTGGGATATAAAATTATACTAGTTAATTCCAATCCGGCGACAATTATGACAGACCCGGCTACCGCCGATATTACTTATATTGAACCGCTGAATGTTTCCAGCCTGACCGGAATAATCGCTAAAGAAAGACCCGACGCTTTATTACCGAATCTAGGCGGGCAGTCGGGGCTTAATCTGAGCCTTGAACTGCAGAAAGCGGGTATTCTGGAAAAATACGGAGTAAAGGTTATAGGAGTCAGTTCAGACGCAATAGAACGCGGCGAGGACAGGATTAAGTTCAAACAAACTATGGACAGATTAGGAGTTGAAATGCCGGAAAGCTATGAAGCGTTATCAATTGCTGAAGCTGAAAAATCCGCCGGTATTTTAGGTTATCCCGTTATTATAAGACCAGCTTTCACTATGGGAGGAACGGGCGGCGGTGTTGTGTATAACGCGGAAGAGCTGAGTGAGGTCGCAAACAGAGGTCTTCAGGCTTCGATGATAGGACAGCTTTTAATCGAAGAAAGCGTTCTGGGCTGGGAAGAGCTGGAAGTTGAAGTCGTACGCGATTCAAAAAATCAGATGGTCGCGGTTTGTATGATAGAAAACATTGACCCTATGGGCGTTCACACCGGGGATTCCTTCTGCGCCGCCCCTATGCTTACAATAAGCGTAGAATTGCAGGATAAGCTCAGAAAAACCGCATTTGATATAGTTTCCGAAATAGGGGTTATCGGCGGTACGAACGTGCAGTTCGCTCATAATCCTGAAACCGGCAGGATAGTTGTTATTGAAATTAACCCGCGTACATCCCGTTCGTCGGCTTTAGCCTCAAAAGCGACGGGGTTCCCGATAGCCTATGTTTCGTCATTGCTGGCAGCCGGCTTAACGCTTGACGAAATTCCGTACTGGAAAGATAAAACGCTGGATAAATACGAACCTTACGGTGATTACACCGTATTAAAGTTCGCACGGTGGGCTTTTGAGAAATTCGGCGGAATAGAAGATAAACTCGGCGCGCAGATGAAAGCCGTAGGCGAAGTAATGAGTATCGGCAGGACATTCAAGGAAGCGTTCCAAAAAGCTGTGCGTTCGCTTGAAACAGGGCGGTACGGTCTGGGATTTGCTAAAAATTTTAATATGATGAGTAACTCGGAATTATCGGAATTGATTTCAACGCCAAACTCTGAAAGGTATTTTGCTATATATGAAGCTCTGAGGAAGGGTATTGACATTGAAACAATAAACAGCATTTCATATATTAAACCGTATTTTTTACAGCAAATAAAAGAGCTTGTTGAAACCGAAACTGAAATCCTGTCATACAAAAAGAGGGTTTTACCCGATGAACTGCTGATAAAAGCGAAAAAAGAAGGCTTTGCGGATAAATATCTGGCAATGCTGCTGGAAGTCCCCGAAGAATATATCCGAATGCAAAGACAATCCCTGAAAATTGAACAGGAGTGGGATGTTATCCCTGTCAGCGGAGCCGAAGCCGAATACTATTATTCAACATATAACGGTCTTGGTATACTGAGCAGGGAATATCAGCCAAAAAAGCTCCTGACTGACGGAAAAAAGGTTATTATCCTGGGCGGAGGCCCGAACAGAATCGGGCAGGGTATTGAGTTCGACTACTGCTGCGTACACGCTTCCTTCGCACTTAAGGAATCGGGATTTGAAACGATTATGGTCAATTGCAACCCCGAAACTGTTTCAACCGATTATGACTCTTCCGATAAGCTTTATTTTGAACCGCTTACGGTTGAAGATGTCTTATCTATATGCCGACATGAAAATCCGCTTGGCGCAATAGTACAGTTCGGCGGACAGACGCCTCTTAATGTCGCAATGGAGCTGAAGCAGGCGGGTGTGAAAATTCTGGGGACAACGCCCGAAGTTATAGCCGTCGCGGAGGACAGGGATTTATTCCGTAAAAAAATGGAGCAGATGGATATTCCCATGCCTGAATCGGGTATGGCGCACAACCTGAAGGAAGCGGTAAAAGTCGCCGGAAGTATCGGTTATCCCGTAATGGCAAGACCCTCCTATGTTCTTGGCGGGAGGGCCATGGAGATTGTTTTTGACGATGAGCGGCTGAAAAAATATATGAGTGAAAACAGTCAGTATATCAGCGACGAAGCGCCTGTGCTGATCGACCGTTTTCTTGACAATGCCCTTGAATGTGAAGCCGACGCTGTAGCCGAAAACGGGAGCGCTTTTGTCCCGGCTGTCATGGAGCATATCGAATATGCCGGCGTTCATTCGGGTGATTCCGCTTGTGTAATCCCCACGGTGAATATCACGGAAGAACAAAATTCACTCATACAAGAATACACACGTAAAATCGCTGCCGAACTGGGTGTTTGCGGACTGATGAACATACAATATGCAATTCAGAGCGGCAAGGTCTATGTTCTGGAAGCGAATCCGAGGGCTTCGAGGACAGTGCCCTTGGTATCAAAGGTCTGCAACATAAATATGGTAAATCTGGCGACAAGACTGCTCATGTCGCCTTATACGGATGAAAAAATAAGCCCCGATGAAATGAAGACCGCTCCCCTGCGTTATTATGGTGTGAAAGAAGCCGTTCTGCCCTTTAACATGTTCCCTGAGGTTGACCCCGTACTGGGACCGGAAATGCGTTCAACAGGCGAAACGCTGGGGTTGTCCGAAAACTTCGGTCTCAGCTTTTACAAGGCTCTGGAAGCGGCGAAAACCATACTTCCGTTAAAAGGCTCGGCATTGATATCAGTTGCGGTAAAGGACAGAAAAACCGCTTTGGAAGTCGCAAAAACGCTTAGTGAGCTGGGATTCAGAATCGTCTCGACCAGAGGCTGCGGAGCGTATTTCAAAGAAAACGGATTACCCGTCGATATTATAAATAAAATATATGAAGGCAGACCTAATATTGACGATTTAATCAAGAACCGCAAGCTTGATATTGTAATCAACACTCCGTCGGGAACGACTGAAAGCGAAAACGACGATTCGTATATCCGCAAATCCGCAATACGGTATAATATACCGTATATAACTACGATGACGGCGGCTAAAGCGGCGTCTAAGGGTATATCGGAAAAAATAAAAAACGCGGATATTCCTCTCTTTTCTTTACAGGAATACCACAGGAAAGGACAATAATATGAAAGATTTTATTGATAAATCAATAGCGGAAATCAGGGAAACAGTAAAAGACGGCAAGGTTTTGCTTGCGCTATCGGGCGGAGTTGACAGCTCGGTTCTGGCGGAGCTGCTGACAAGAGCCGTCGGCAGACGCCTGTATTGTATATTTGTCGATACGGGGTTAATGCGGAAGAATGAAGGAAATGAAATAGAAGCAGCTTTTGGGAATAAAGATTTGAATTTTATCCGCGTCAATGCGGAGGAAAGATTTCTATCCAGGCTGAGAAGCGTAACCGACCCGGAGCAAAAACGAAAAATCATAGGCGAAGAATTTATAAGGGTTTTTGAGGAAGAAGCAAAAAAGCTGGGCAGGATTGATTTTCTTGCGCAGGGTACTATTTACCCCGATATTATTGAAAGCGGAGAGGACGGCAGCAAGCTTGTAAAATCGCACCATAATGTCGGCGGATTGCCTGAAAACATAGGATTTAAAGGATTAATCGAGCCTTTGAAAATGCTTTACAAAGAGGATGTCCGGTCATTGGCTTCGGAGCTTTCGCTCCCTGACTATATCGTAAACCGCCAGCCCTTCCCCGGGCCGGGGCTTGCTGTCCGCTGTATCGGCGAGGTAACAAAGGAACGGCTTGATATACTGCGTGAAGCCGATTTCATATTCAGGAGCGAAATCGAAAACGCCGGCGCCGATAAGATACTCAACCAGTATTTCGCCATTTTAACAGACACCTGTTCCACCGGCGTTGCCGGAGGGGAACGTATTTACGGAAGTGTTATAGCGCTCCGCGCCGTTATGACAACAGACTTTGTTACCGCTGATTTTGCGCATCTCTCATATGACCTTCTTGCCTCCGTATCAAAACGTATTACAAATGAAATAAAAGATGTGAGCAGGGTTTTATATGACATTACCGCAAAACCTCCCTCAACCATTGAATTTGAATAAATAAAAACATATTATTGGGCGCAAGAACGGTTTTTGACATACCGACGCTTTACTTGTATCCCGACCAGAATGAGGCAGTATTTTTACTGTGATTTACTGTAAATATTAAATTTCTGCGAACTTTAAATCAAACCCCTTGAAATATCGTTTTAAGTATGGTATGATGTATTACAGAAAACGTATCACGGGTCATAAAACAAGAATTTAATATGATAAACAAAGACGTTTATCGACAATCAGCTTTTTGCGGCTTGTTGATGGGCGTTTTTTATTTTTTTATTCAGGAAGGATTGATATTATGTCCTATACATTAAAAGTATTAGAAAAAGCAATACTGAAAAACCCTAACGAACCTGAGTTTCATCAGGCTTTAACAGAGGTTCTGCCTACGCTTCAGCCCTATATAGACGCTAATCCCGAGATTGAAAAAGCGGGGATTTTAGAGCGTCTCATTGAACCGGAACGCACTGTTATATTCCGTGTTCCGTGGGTTGACGACAAAGGAAGGGTGCGTGTGAACAAAGGTTACAGGGTTCAGTTTTCAAGCGCAATAGGTCCTTATAAAGGCGGTCTGCGTTTTCACCCCAGCGTTTGCCTCAGCATTGTCAAGTTTTTGGGGTTTGAGCAAATCTTTAAAAACTCGCTTACCGGACTGCCTATCGGCGGCGGCAAGGGCGGCTCGGATTTTGACCCCAAGGGTAAATCCTCCAGGGAGGTTATGGCGTTCTGCCAGAGTTTTATGACCGAGCTTCACCGTCATATAAACGAAAACACCGACATTCCCGCAGGAGACATAGGTGTAGGCGGACGTGAAATCGGCTATATGTACGGTCAGTACAAACGGCTCGCAAACAGCTTTGACGGCGTACTTACAGGAAAAGGTCAGTCGTACGGCGGCTCGTTTGTGAGAACAGAGGCAACAGGCTATGGTCTTGTTTACCTGGTGTGCGAAATGCTACATCAGCATGATAATTCCATTGAAAATAAAACTGTTGTCGTGTCGGGTTCGGGCAATGTTGCTATTTACGCGGCTCAGAAAGCCGCTCAGCTTGGCGGAAAGGTTGTTGCTCTTTCGGATTCCGGAGGTTTTATTTACGATAAAGATGGTGTTGATATAGAAGCCGTTAAGGAAATTAAGGAAGTAAAACGCGGCAGGATTTCCGAATATGTTAATTACCGTCCTAAAGCTGTTTATACAGAGGGTAAAGGCATCTGGAGCATAAAATGCGATATCGCGCTCCCCTGCGCCACCCAAAATGAGCTTAATGCGGATGACGCCAAAGAACTTATTAAAAACGGATGTATTGCGGTCGGCGAGGGAGCGAATATGCCGGCGACGCTTGAAGCCGCCGAAATTTTCTTGAAAAACGGCGTTCTTTTCGCCCCGGGAAAAGCCGCGAACGCAGGCGGCGTCGCAACATCCGCGCTTGAAATGAGCCAGAACGCTATGCGTCTGGAATGGTCGTTCCTTGAGGTTGACCACAAGCTGCATGATATTATGGTAAACATTTATAACAGCATATCGGAAGCTGCCGAAGAATCGGGTCAAAAGGGCAACTATATTGCCGGAGCTAACATTGCCGGTTTCAAGAAAGTAGCAAGCGCCATGCTCCAGCAGGGCGTGGTATAAAATTCAGTCAAATTTATAATAAAGGAGATTTCAGATATGAAAAACATACAAATTTTTTACGGAAAACCCGTAACCGAACCTTGCCTGGTTCCCGTTCTGCACGCGTCCACCCCTACTTGTATCAATGAACCTTTTATGTTGAATTCAATATGCCACAAGGTTACGGCGTTATCGTTCGGAACACCCCACGGCGCAGTTTTTATCGACGATATTGATGCGGTTGACGCCGCTGAGCTTGGAGAAGCTCTGGGAACGCATCCCCTTTTCCCTAAAGGCGCCAGCATCGTCTTTGCTGAGGCAACAGACGGGGATTTAATCAAAGCCAGGCTTTGGCAGTTTGGGGAGGGACTGAAAAAAGTAACCCCCGAAGCTGTATGTGTTGCGGGCGTTGCGGCTATGATGAACCAGAAAACGCTTAAAAGCGCCGTTAAGGTCATAATGGGAGGCAATAGCTATTCTGTAAAATGGGACAGGGGCAAGGGCGTCAGCCTTTGTGAAATTCCCGAATGCATGGAGGTACAGCTTGTTAATCTTAAGGCGTTCGCTTAAAATTCAGAATGAGGTATAAAAAATGCTAATCGATGAAAAACTGATTGCATATCTTGAAGACTTATCATATCTTTATCTGACGGATAACGAAAAAATCCGTATTGCAGGAGATATGGAAAAAATCCTGGAGGGAATGGCTCGTCTTAGCGAACTCGGAACGGATGATATTCCCGTAAAACCGCAATGTATTAACGAATTAAGGAAAGATACAGTAACGCCGTCTTTTGACAGGAATCTGATTCTGAGAAACGCTCCCGAAAAAAACAATGAAATGTTTATCTCGCCGAAAGTTCAGGAATAGAGGTTTTTACCTATGTTTGATATAACAGCCCTTGAATTGTCAAAGGCAATAAAAAACAAAAAGTACAGCGTAACCGAGGTAACTGAGGCATATATTGAAAAAATCCGCGGAAATAACAATAAATACAACACCTTTATTACAATTTCCGCGGACAGGGCGTTAAGGCAGGCTGAGGCTGTTCAGAAACGCATTGACAGCGGTGAAAATATTTCCGCTCTTGCGGGTGTGCCGGTTTCGCTGAAAGACAATATTTCGACGCTTGATATTGAAACTACCTGTGCTTCAAAAATGCTCAAAGGCTATGTTCCGGTATATAACGCGACCGCTGCCGACAGATTAGAACAAGCCGGTATGATTGTACTGGGAAAAATGAACATGGACGAATTCGCAATGGGCGGCTCAAGCGAAACGGGAGCGTTAGGCACTGTCAAAAATCCTTGGGATATAAACCGCGTCGCAGGCGGTTCTTCGGGCGGTTCGGCTGCGGGCGTTGCTGCGGGGGAAATCCCGTTGTCATTAGGCTCTGATACGGGCGGAAGCATTCGCCAGCCCTGCTCGTTCTGCAGCGTTACGGGAATAAAACCGACATACGGGGCGGTATCAAGATACGGTCTTATAGCATACGCTTCATCGCTGGACCAAATCGGACCAATCGGTAAAAACGCAGACGACTGCGCCGCCCTTCTGTCCGTCATTTCGGGCAAAGACGGCATGGACGGCACCTGTACGCTTGAAAAACCGTTTGATTTCAAGTCTGAGACACAAACTCAAAAAGGAATCAGAATAGGTATTCCCCGCAATTATTTTAATAAGGAACTGGATGATGATGTGGGCAATGCTGTTATTAATGCCGCTAAGGAGCTTGAAAAAACGGGGGCTGAACTCGAAGAATTTGATATGCCGCTGATGGATTATGCCGTTGAAGCGTATTACATCATCGCCTGTGCGGAAGCATCGTCGAACCTGTCCCGCTATGACGGTATAAAGTATGGATACAGAAGCCAAAAAGCTCAGACTCTTCCGGAGGTTTACAGGTTTTCGAGAAGCGAGGGGTTCGGGCTTGAGGTAAAACGCAGGATAATGCTCGGTTCTTTTGTATTGTCAAGCGGGTATTACGACGCTTTTTATAAAAAGGCTCTTCATGCAAGAAGCTTAATCAAAAACGCATATGACTCATTGTTCGGGAGATATGATATAATCCTTTCACCCGTGGCTCCGACCACCGCATATAAAATCGGTGAAAATATCAGCGACCCGCTGAAAATGTACATGGGGGATATTTACACAGTTTCCGTTAATCTCGCAGGGCTGCCCGCAATATCGCTCCCCTGCGGTTTTGACCGTAATAAAATGCCGGTTGGCTTTCAGCTGATAGGAGCCGCTTTTTCAGAAAATACATTAATAAACGCCGCGAGGATTTATCAGCTGAACACAGAATGGCATAAAAACAAATTCAATACGAAACAGGTGTATAAAAAATGTGGGAACCGGTAATAGGACTGGAAATTCACGCCGAATTATCAACAAGTACGAAGATTTTCTGCGGCTGTTCAACCGAATTCGGAGCAGAACCGAATACCCTCGTTTGCCCTGTCTGTTCGGGAATGCCGGGCGTTCTGCCGAGGCTGAACGAAGCCGTTGCGGTTTATGCCGTACGTTTAGGATTACTCCTTAACTGTAGTATTAATCCAAACTCGGTATTCGACCGTAAAAATTATATTTATCCCGACCTGCCGAAGTCTTATCAGATTTCACAGCTATATACACCCGTATGCACAGACGGTAAACTTGAAATAACGTCAGGCGGAAAAACGAAAATAATAACCATACGTGAAATTCACATAGAAGAAGACGCAGGCAAGCTGATTCATGACCCGCTGAGCGGGAATACGCTTATGGATTTCAACAGATGCGGCATTCCTCTCGTTGAAATTGTTACAAATCCCGATTTTGAAACAGCCGGAGAGGTTGCAGAGTTCCTTGAAAACCTAAAGGAAATCCTTATGTATGCTGATATTTGCGACTGTAAAATGCAGGAGGGTTCAATACGAGCCGACATAAACCTGTCCATAAGGCAAAAAGGCGGTGAGTTAGGAGTCCGCACCGAAATGAAAAACCTCAATTCCTTCAAGGCAATAGGCAGAGCCGTGGAATCTGAAACAAAACGCCAGACAGAAATTATAGAAAGCGGCGGAAAAATAACGCAGGAAACCAGACGATGGGATGATAACAAGCAAAAGTCATTTTCAATGCGTTCAAAGGAAAATGCTAATGATTACCGGTATTTCCCCGAACCCGATATGCAGCCGCTAATCATCAGCGATGATATGATTAACGGGATAAAAAATACTCTGCCCGAACTTGGAACGCAGAAAAGGGAACGTTACGAAAAGGATTGGCATATTGCAAAAAACGATGCTGAAATAATAACGTCCCATAAAAATATAGCAACTGTTTTTGAGGAATTATCCGAAAAAAGCGGCTCCCCGTCTGAATCCGCAAATTTAATCACAGGCGAAATCATGCGGCTGATGAATACGCACAGTATTCGTCCTGAAAACCTTAAAGTAAACTGCGATAAACTGTCATATCTTATAAAACTTGAACATTCGGGTAAAATTAACGGTAATTCTTATAAAAAAACGGTAGCAGCGGTCTTTAAAGACAATGTGGAACCCGATGATTATATTATGAAACACGGGCTTCTGATGAACAGCGACAATGATGCGGTTTCCCGTGCCGTAAAAAAAGTTCTGTCCGATAACTCTGTGGCGGCAGACGACTATAGAAACGGAAAGGAAAAGGCTTTCGGTTTTCTTATGGGAGCGGTAATGAAAGAACTGCGCGGCTCGGGTAATCCTGAAATTATAAGGAAGTCCCTAACAGAAATTTTAAGTAACGGGGACGGGCGGATATAAGAAGTCTTGCCGGTGTTTTGGTCTGTTCATCTGCTTTACAGCGTATAAACCGAAAGGAAACTTAATTACTATGAATGAAATTATCTGCAGGACGGTTCTTAATAAAAACGTTATATTACTGGAAATATCCGCTCCGGCTATAGCTCAAAAAGCGGAACCGGGGCAGTTTGTTATACTAATAACCGATTGAAAACATATAAAAAATCAAGTATAAACCATTCTTTACGGTTTTTATGCAGATTTTTTTCAATGTTTTTTATTGGGGATTAGTATTATTCTGCGTGCGGACGCAGACGGTGAAAGGATACCTTTAACCATCGCCGATTATTCAAAAGAAACCGGCATCATATTAATAATATTTCAAAATAAACCGAACAGAAACAGGTCAGACTTGAAACCGAAATCGCAATAGGGCGCTGCTTTTTCAACGCCCTATGCGCCTTCCATATGGCAAAGGTATTCAATATTAACATGAATTGATTTTATCTTATAATTAATTCGACGGAAACTTCTGCACGGTTGTTTTCGGGATTAATATCCGCGGTTGAGGAATATGCTTCCGCGGAATTAGTTATTTCGGTTTTAGCACATCGCTGAACCGTTGCGTTTATAAGCACTGTTACGGATTCGCCCGGGTTCAGGCTTCCTAGTCTGAGCCATCCGTTCCAAGGTTTCCAGCTGCGTCCGCCGTCCAGCGAATAATTAACGCTGTTAAGCTCGAAGGGTATAGAATCCTCCAGAACTACGCCAAAAGCTGTGGAAGGTCCCTCGTTTCTTACCGTGAGAGTATAAATTATTACATCACACGGAGCCGCTGTTTCAGGCTGTGCAGTCATAGTCAATGAAATATCAGCATACGGAAAAACAGGACACTCGGTACATGCCGGACATGCCGGACCTGCCGGACCCTGTTCGCCCTGTATTCCCTGAGGCCCGGTGTCTCCCGTATCGCCCTTCGGTCCTTGTATTCCCTGAGGACCCGTGTCTCCAGTATCGCCTTTCGGTCCCTGTATTCCCTGAGGACCCGTGTCTCCAGTATCGCCTTTCGGTCCCTGTATTCCCTGCGGTCCCGTGTCTCCCGTATCGCCTTTCGGTCCCTGTATTCCCTGAGGTCCCGTGTCTCCCGTATCGCCCTTCGGTCCCTGGATTCCCTGCGGTCCCGTGTCTCCCGTATCGCCCTTAGGTCCCTGTATTCCCTGAGGACCCGGTTCGCCCTGCGGTCCGGCGGGACCGGGAGGGCATTCGATACACTGAGATGGCAGAATCTCCACAGCAACATTATTTGATGTTCTGTCAAAAACCTCCGGGATTCCGCCTGTGACAGGTGAATAGGAATATATAACCTGCGCGCTGTTGACGGTCGGATTTATTGAGGGTACTGACCCAGCGACAGCCGAAAAGGTTACGGTAAGAACAGATTCTCCCGGTATATCCGGCACTGAAAAGCCTGCGTTCGGGTCAGCTTGCGTATTGCTCTGACCGTTTACCGTAACAGTTCCGGGTATGAATGACATCCCCGGCGGTATAATATCGCGTACAATTACGTTCGTCAGAGGATTTGCTCCGGGATTTTCGAGCGTAACCGTATATTCAACGGTATCTCCTGTAATAACACTGGCGGAATCAGCGGTTTTCTTCGGGTCATAGGGAGTTATGCCGACTTCATTTAGCAGAATGTCATCTATGGCATAATCGTTGCCGAATGCCTCCGGACCTTCGCTGGTGAATCTTACTGTAAGCGCCAGGTTATTCTGTGAATTTATCATTGTGCCGATTTGCTTCCATTCCGGAGTGTCCGGGTTCATGGGTATTAAAGCGCCCAGCGTAGCGCTGTACAGCACATCTCCGTTTTCGCCCAGCACCTCAACTCCCAGCTTCGGGTCGGCAAGACCAGCGTTATTTGAAAGGTTCAGTATCCATGAGCTTAACAGGTAGTAAGTGCTGGGTTTGACGCTCACTCTCTGCTCAAAAATTGCTGAACCGGGAACATCCCCGTTAATTACCATCATTCTGCCGGTTTCATTCCCTGCGGTATGGTCGGCAATCCTCCACCAGGTATTCTGAACATTAGCCGTCGCATCGTTCATTATATTCTGTATGGTATACTGATGAAACGCGGGCGTCACACTTGCAGGATTAGGCAGAGTATAAATGAACTCGGTTCCTATATCCGGGTAAGGGTTCGGGTCAGCGCCGGTATTCGCGGCAGTTCCCTGGGGAAAACTGCCGAATGTTCCGTTGTCTGCCTCCGTAATCAGGTTTTGTTCCGTAACCCTGACGCTTTTGTCAAGAATGGTATGGATAGGCGTGTATTTAACGGGACCGTTCAAGATGTCCTGTCCGGCGAGGTCTGAACCGGCAACATTAACCAGTATAGTTGAGGGCGTCACCGAATCGAGGTTGGTAGCGCCGGCAGGAGGGTCGGATACCTGACTGAGCGGCGGGAATAACGACTGTACCGGCACCGAAACCACGGCAGCGGAAAAATCACCCGGAGACGGAACCGCAGCCGTTCCGAATGCCTCAATAATCGCATAATTACCGTCGGGCACATTTATAAATGAATAGTTACCCTCCGAATCAGTCAGTACAGCCAGCATGGCATTCGTCGCGGTATTCTGCAGAACAATCGGAACACCGGCTATACCCTGCGCAGCTCTTGACGGGTCTGCTGTCCTTAATCTGTCAAATCTTAGTTTTCCTGATATTGCAGCCATAATTAATTCTCCTTTATGCATGTTCTTTAATCAGTATATGACGCTGCAATATTAAAGGTTAAAAATACATACATGCTCATATATTAAAAAATCCGCTGCTGAAAGCGGATTTTTATAAGTCCCTGAATTGGATTTTATTTCAAAGGAATTACCATTTTCGTAAGAAGTTCATTTTCCGGGCGTTCAGTATCGTTCAGATAATGATAATATATTTCTCCTTTCATTTCACAGCCGCTGCTTTGAATCCATGAAAACAATTCTTCGAGCGTAGGGTCCTGCTTTTCATACGGACCAAGGTCAATCGCCGATACGGTCTTCTGAGATTTAATCTCTCCCACTGTTATATCTTCTTTTCCGTTTAACGGACTTGCTGCGGGGAAGCCGATTTCAACATCAAGATTTTCCAAATCCATGTTATGAAAGCAAACGAACGGCTCCCCTCCCGGCAGTTCGTTCAGACTGTTTAAGTATGCTATGATTTTACTGA
>QMCD01000196.1_pt1 | contig 43301 bp, 30 predicted proteins | sample 1821841 | NCBI WGS metagenome assembly QMCD01 (sample SAMN01991225, study PRJNA193472) | Termite gut metagenome, whole genome shotgun sequencing project. | isolation source: worker | host: Macrotermes natalensis
CGTGGCCTGACGCCGTAATGAATCATCATTATAGCAAATTTTTTTATGGTTATCCATACAAGTCCAAAAATAGACATTTTAAAACCGAAAATTGTAAAACCATCCGCAGAAACTGCCCCTCAGACATAATTTAATACGGAGCGGCCCTCCGGCCCCCGAGCCTCCCCGCCCTCTTAACGACACAATGCCAGTGAGCGAACAGCAGCTCCATAGCCTTCGGAAACTAAAAGTACAAAAGAGAACATGGACTTTAATATTCCGCTATGATATACTGAACTATATCATCACGCCCCTGCCGATTCGCCATAAATCAATATTTTTCTCAGGGAGTTTTGCCCCATGAACCGGACTGTTAATCAAAGCAGAAAACAAAATAAAAGCTTGCCAGAGGAGTCCGGTATTTCCCAGTTAAAGCGTGGGGCTGTTGCCCGTTTCCGCAAAATCAACATACTCTTACTGGTCATTATCTTGGTCCTGGTAGCCGGCGGCGGTGCCGGGCTTATCATTAACATCGTAGAAGAAACTTCCAGTAATTATGCCCGTTTTTATTCCATTGAAACCGTAGAAAAAATGGGTTCCTTCCTGAATCGGGAAATCGCTCTTATTGAAGAAGTAAGCACTTCCGACGAGCTGCTTGACTGGTTTGCCGATGAGTCCGATCCTGCCAAAAAAGAGGCCGCTTATCTGGAGATGATGGATTATGCCAGTATGCTGCAGATCACCAGTCTTTATTTTGGCATCTATGATTCCCTGAATGAATACTCCATTGAAAGCGAAGCCACGATTGAGGAATTTGTGCCTTTTGACGTCCTTGATCCGGATAACCTGCACGACACCTGGTATTTTGACTGTATCGCATCCGAGAACGAGTTTGAACTGAATATCGATGTCGATAAAATATCCCGAACCCAGCGGGTATGGATCAATTACAAGGTAGTACAAAACGGAACGGTACTAGGCGTGTTCTGCTCTGCCCTGCAGTTTGACGATGTCTTCTTTGATTTATTTGGCCAATATGAAGAAGATAACATCCTGGGGATGATCATCGATGCCGACGGCACCATCCAGATGGACAGCACCGGTTATGAGAATGTTACTTATTATGAGGATATCCTGGATTATGATAAAGAGGAAAAAAATCATATCTTTTCTGTCAATTCAGAACCGGCCTTTATTGAACCCGTCAAGCAGCATCTGGAACTGACTGCGGCACAGCGGATGGTCTACGGCAGTCCGGAAGTCATCAAGCTGAGTACCGGTGACTATGGCTATGCTTCGATTGCCCCGATTTCCAATACAAACTGGATGGTAGTCACCTTTTTTAATTCCCGGTCGCTCTTTGACGGCACTCTCTTTATTCTGTTGATCTTTATTATTTTATCCTCCTTTGTCATCTATACATTGGTAAGCTCCTCCCTGCTCCGCCGCCTGGTCCTGACACCGCTTGATCATCTGACCGTCAGCGTGGCTGAGGCTGGTATCGGCGACACACACATCGAAAGCGCGGATCCGGACGGTGAATTCGGGGTGCTGGCTCAGGCGATCAACAATATGCTGGAGCGCATCAATTCCTACCACTCCGAGCTTCTCATCACCACCGGCGAATTAAACCGTCTGGCGGAACTGATGCAGGTCATTAACGATGTTGCCAGGATATTGCTGGCCGCCGCAGAGGAAGAAGAATTTGAATCATCGCTTCTGGAAGGGATGGAGCTTCTGGGGAGCTGTATCAATGTTGATCGGGTCTACATCTGGCAAAATGAATGGCGGGACGGTCGTCTGTACTATACCCTGCAATATGAATGGCAAAATGAGATCGGCCGGCACTGCAACCACGTCGATCCCCAGACGGCATTCTGTTACCACGAAGATAATCCCGAATGGGAAGCGAAATTTAAAAACGGCGAGTGTGTCAATGGGCCGATTTCGCTGCTGACGCCGAGTGAGCGACAGGCTATGCAAGCCTATGATATGAAGTCTCTCCTCGGCATCCCGATTTACCTGCGGGAAACCTTCTGGGGTTTTATCAGTTTTGACGACTGCCGGCTGGAACGCAGTTTTACCGATATGGAAGTGGCTATGCTCCGTTCCGGAGGCCTGATCCTGGTTAATGCCATCAACCGTAACAAGCAGGCCATGATAGTCCGGAAGGCGCATGAACGGACGCAGCTGATGCTGGATGCGACACCGCTTTACTGCCAGCTCTGGGACCGGAATTACACCACATTTGACTGCAACGATGAAGCCGTCCGGCTGTTTCATATGAGTAGTAAAAAGGAGTTTCTATCCCGCTTCTTCGAACTTTTACCTGAGTTTCAGCCTGACGGCCAGCCTTCTGCCGCCCAAGTATTCCAGCTGATCGAGACAACGTTTGAGACCGGCCGCTGTAAGACCGAATGGCTGTTCCGGATGCTGGACGGTACTCCGCTGCCTGCCGAGGTGACCCTGGTCCGCGTAAGCTATAATGATGATTACGTCATTGCCGTATATGCCCATGACTTACGGGAAAACAAACGGATCATGACCGAACTTGAGACGGCCATGATCAAAGCTCAGGAAGCCAGCGTTGCCAAAAGTAATTTCCTGTCGAATATGAGCCATGAGATCCGGACACCACTGAATGCCATTACCGGAATGACCATGGTCGGTCAGTCAGCAACCGATATTGAGCGAAAAGACTATGCTTTTGAGAAAATAGAAGGTGCCTCCTATCATCTGCTGGGCATTATCAATGACATCTTAGATATGTCAAAAATCGAAGCCGGCAAATTCGAGCTGTCCATAGTCGAATTTGAATTTGGGAAGCTGCTGCAGAAAGCGATTAATGTCGTCAGCTTCCGGCTGACGGAAAAGAAACAGATCTTTACGGTTCAGGTTGACAAGAATATTCCTGCCCTTCTGATCGGTGATGATCAGCGGCTGGCTCAGGTCATTACCAACCTGCTGTCCAATGCCATTAAATTTACTCCTGAGGAAAAAGAAATCAGCCTGACCGCCGACCTTGCTAACGAAGAAAACGGTGTCTGTACCCTGCGGATCTCCGTTACTGATACCGGTATCGGTATCAGTAACGAGCAGCGTAAACGGCTTTTTAGTTCTTTCGAACAAGCGGAAAATGACACGTCGCGAAAATTTGGCGGCACCGGCCTCGGCCTTTCTATTTCCAAGAATATCGTAGAGATGATGGGCGGAACGATCGGTGTCGAATCGGAGCTTGGCAACGGCTCCACCTTCTATTTTACGGTTCTTCTGGAGCGGGGTATCGAACTGGATATTGATACGGCTGCGGCTGCGGTTAATAATAAACCGTCCGCCGACCCGTCTGAGCGCCAGATGACTTTTGCCGGCCGGATCCTGCTGGCGGAAGATATTGAAATCAACCGCGAAATCGTCGCTTCGATGCTGGAATCGCTGCAGCTGGTAATCGATTATGCGGAAAACGGCAAGGAAGCAGTGGACAAATTTGCGCAGGCACCGGATCAATATGATTTGATTTTTATGGATGTACAGATGCCGCAGATGGACGGATTTGAGGCTACGCGCATGATCAGGCAGATGACGGCCGGGAAGGCCAAGACCATTCCAATTGTGGCTATGACTGCCAATGTTTTTCGAGAAGATATCGATAAATGCCTACAGGCTGGCATGAATGATCATATTGGCAAGCCGTTGGTGTATGCGGAGCTGCTGGAGAAGCTGCAGGTTTTTTTGTAATGGGGACACATCATAAGGACCTACGGGTGATACAGTACCGGTGATATAAGGAAAACAGGCCTTCGGCCTGTTTTCCTGCATTAACGGGTTCTACAGGCCCCACGGGTGATACCGGCTACACGGGCTATACTGGCTATACCGGCTACACGGGCATGTCCGCCTACGAAATTGCAGTTGACAATGGCTATGATAAGTCGGAAGAGGAGTGGCTTGACAGTCTCGTCGGGATGACCGGCGACACCGGCCCTACCGGTTATACTGGACCCACGGGCATGTCTGCCTATGAAATCGCTGTTGACAATGGCTATGATAAGTCGGAAGAGGAGTGGCTTGACAGTCTCATCGGGATGACCGGCGACACCGGTCCGGCCGGTAATATCGGCCCGCAAGGACCGGCAGGCGCACCAGGAATGACGGGACCGACCGGGCCGGCCGGATCGGCAGGTACGGCTGTTTTGGGAGCCTTAGCCGTCACCGGCGGCGGCACCTTGCTTGCCTTGAACGGGATAGATACAAGAATACCGATGGACGTGGTCGAATACGGAATAAATATAACTTACAATTGGGGAAATATAACCTCAATGACTGTCCTTGAAAGCGGGGTATATGAAGTTATTTGGTATCTTACCGCTACAACAACCACCAATGATGTCGATCTGATCGTCAGGGTCGGCAAGAACGGGATATACTCAAATCAGCTTTCCGTCAGAAAAACCATGGCTAGTAATACAGAATATTCTTTTATAGGGTCATCCATCCAGACGGCATATGAAAATACTGTTTTTGACTTGATCGTCACTTCTCAGAATAAGGATGCTGTATTACACATTCCCGGTGGCGGAACAAACGCATACCTGTCAGTAAAAAAAATCAGTAGCTGGTAACGATGAGTATCTAGCGGAAACTGGCACTTCGTCCCGGCATATCATCATGGCACACTAGCAGAAAAAGCGTAGCACTGCCAGTCCATGATGAGAAGCCGGGACTCATTCTATCCGCAGCCACCCGGCCGGCTCCCTGTCGGTGCCGATGGTATATCGTCCGTTTTTGACCGTAAGGCTATAGGTACTGCGCGGTTTCCCATATACGTTTTGCTGGATTATCTCCACTTTGTCTGCGGTGACTTCCGTAATGACGCCCATATGTCCATAATTGGTGTCGGTAAATATCAATAAATCATCTTTTTGCGGAGCAACATCACCACCATTATAATATTGGATCATCCCTCTTTTCTCATTCAGCTTTCCCTGGCCTGTCCCATAATCAAAAAAATCCTTTGCGTTCCCGTACACATCCGGCATCTCATGGCCTTTGGCCTGATAATAGAATCTTTTGACAAACTCAACACATTGCCACTTCTGTCCCAGATAATATCCGTTATCAGCAAAGTTCTTTCCATATGCCCTGGTATAAAGAAGCCCGTTATAGTAGACTTTCACATTCTGATAGCTGTCTATTTCCGTGCCGACTCTGGACAAATCCTGCATCAAATAAACGGCCGCGGTCAAAATAACAACCAATAAGACTATACCAAAGCCGATCAAGTAATTTTTATGAGTTGATTTTTTCAAAGTTTTCCTCTTTTCTGTAATTTACGCTGTCGGAAATATCTTTCCGCTATTATCATCGGCCTAAAACACACTTCCTACCGCATAAAATTTCTCATAAAGCTCTTCACGGAAATCCCTGTCCCAGGGATATAGGCTGTTGATCACTACCCCGTAGCTGTCTTTATGCGCCGTGGCGTGAATGTACTTGCCGTCACCTAAATAAACAGCCACATGACCGGGGAAATATAGTAAATCGCCCTTATCCATCATATGGTTGGGGATTTTTTGTACCGGAAAACCTTCCCTGATCTGAGAGTCACGGTAAATCAATATCCCGTTTTCAAAATAACTCATAAAAGCAAGGCCGGAACAGTCAATCCCTAACGGGGTTTTTCCGCCCCAGCGGTACTGAACGCCCATATAAGCCATGGCCGTGTTTACTATCGAACGGCGGAATTCTACGTCCTGCGAGAAGATGTCGCGTTCCGGTTTCCCTGCCGGTGTAATCTCTTTAAACATTACATCCTGTATATAACCGACGCTGCCATTATTTAATATGACTTCCCGCCATCCGTCATCCCCGCAAAAATAATCGGATATCCTCACATAGCTTCCCCGGTACAATGTCATCAGCACTTTTCCCTGTACCCTGGGCATACTCAGGATATCCACACAGTTCCTGCTGATATAGCGAAGCAGAATGCCTTCCGGAATTTCTTGTTCCTGGTTATATACTATCAGGTCTTCCTGCCGCACATATCCCGTATAGCCATATTCGGTCGTTACCTTCAGACATCTTCTCTTTTCTTCCTGCAAACGTTGCCGGTTATATGCCGCATTTTCTTCCGTCGGATATTTCCCGGTTTCATCGTGAATCTGGCAGCTCCATCCATATAATAATTCGTCGGCTATTCCCGCCACTGCATCCGGCCATCCTTCGGCAAACTGCGCAGTTTCATAAAGCGGAACAATCGGCTTATTACATATTCCAACCCGCATATCATTCTCCAAATCTTTTTCTTCTTTTACAATATGCGTTTTCTTTATAAATGTACATTGAAGAAACATAGATTGAATTGTTTCCCTAGAACGTTTTTTCAAGCTCTTTATAGGCTGAATTGTATCGATATTCAAAATCCCGGCGGTTTTTCAAAGCCATGTTAGATAAGATCAAACCGGTAAAAAAAGACAGAATGGCGGCCATCATCACGAAACCGCACACGATTAAGGTGGGGAATTTCAGGACTTCTCCTGATTTCCAATATTCCACAAAGACCGGTATAAAGAAACCGATCGAAAGCAAGGCCAGCAGACAAGCAAGCAAAGTAAAAAAATGTAATGGTTTATGATCTTTATATAAGTTAAAAACCGTTTTTAGTACCTTGATCCCGTCCGAATACGTATCCAGCTTGGATTCACTTCCTTCCGGACGGTCACGGTAATCCACAACGACATTTTCGATCTGCATATTATTGTAAACCGCATGGATCGTCATCTCGGTTTCGATTTCGAAGCCTTGGGACAAAACCGGAAAGGTTTTAACAAAGCCATAACTGAAGGCCCGGAACCCTGTCATAATATCTTTGATTTCACAGTGAAACAAACGGTTTATCACCCTTCTGACCAAACTGTTCCCCATATTGTGAAACGGCCGCTTATTTTCCGTAAAATATGTGGAAGAGAGTCTGTCGCCGATAACCATGTCGGCGTGGTTATTCAGTACCTTGTCCACCATCGGCGCCGCATATTCCATCGGATACGTATCGTCCCCGTCCACCATGACATAACAGCTGGCTTCGATTTCCCGGAACATCCTCCGGATGACGTTACCCTTACCCTGCTGGTATTCCCGGCGGATCACTGCCCCGGCCGCGGCCGCCAGTTCTACCGAACGGTCTTCCGAGTTATTGTCAAATACATAGATCACTGCTTCCGGCAAAGCTGCCCTGGCGTCAGCAATTACCTTGGCAATCGTTTTTTCCTCATTGTAGCATGGTATCAACACCGCAATATTATCCATCCTAAACCCCTTACATTCGTAGGCCAAGCTCTGTTTTCTATCTAATTTTATCAGAAGTCCTGCTTTTCGTCCATCTTTCTTTCCTATGAATTATTTCGCTGAAGCTGTTTTCGCTGAAATTAAGGCTGTAAGCACGGCTTACCCATAAGCCAGGTTTCCAGGCCTTCCGGTCGGGATACCGAATCATCAGATTGCTCGGGTCTCATCAGCTTCTCGGACAGCGAAATTAATTCAATATTTATTGCACAATAATGTCAACTCATATATAATAAAATAAAATCTGACTTTAGGCAAAGGAAAAATAGATATGATACGATTTCTGGCTGTTGCTGCTTTTGTTGTCCTGTTTCTGATTTTATCGATTCCCCTCCTGATCACAGAATGGATTATCGGCCTGATTAATATGGATGTCAAGAACCGTAGTTCCCTCGCTATTGTTAACTGGGCCTTTCGCCTCTGTCTCTGGCTAAGCGGTACCAAAGTTACCGTTCTCGGAGAAGAAAACGTTCCTGGAGACACGCCGGTTCTATATGTAGGAAACCACCGGAGTTTTTTTGATATCCTGCTGACCTATGTGCGGGTTCCCCGCCCCACCGGCTATGTGGCGAAGAAAGAAATGATACGCATCCCGCTGCTGAACAACTGGATGAAAAATCTGCACTGCCTGTTTCTGGACCGGAAAAATATCAAAGAAGGACTGAAAACGATTCTCGCCGGCGTCGGAAAGATAAAAGAAGGTATTTCTGTCTGCATTTTCCCCGAAGGCACCCGCAATAAGAATAACGACACGTTTTTACCGTTTCATGACGGGAGCTTTAAAATCGCGGAAAAGTCCGGATGCCCGATTATCCCGATGAGCATCAACAATTCCGCTTCGGTATTTGAAGACCATTTGCCGAAAATAAAAAAAGCCCATGTAGTTGTCGAATATGGCCGCCCGATCCTGATCAGCGAACTGACCAAAGAAGAGCGGATGCGCATCGGCGAACATGTCCAGAATATTATCGCGAAAGCCTACTTCAAGAATAAAGAACTGGTTTGACCGCCAAACCGGTCAAGCATATTGTCCAGTAAAGTTTCAAAAGCCATTCCATGTGATGCTTTGAGCAATACCGTATCGCCGGGTTTGAAGATATTTGCCGCCTGTTCCAGAAAGCTTTCCTTATCAGGGAAACAGTAGACTTCCGGCCGTCGTCCGCGATGATTTTCATGGCCTTCCCTCTGGGCGGCGGCACCTATCAATGCCGCTAACCGGCCGATGCAGACCAAGACGTCGGTTCCGCACTGCGAGGCATACCGGCCCACTTCTTCATGCAGGACGGCTTCATTTTCCCCTAGTTCAAACATATCCCCCAGCACCGCCGCTTTCCGGCCAGAAGCCAGCTTCAGCAGGTCAAGGGCGGCTTTCATCGATCCGGGATTGGCATTATAGCAGTCATCTATCAGGACCGCGTTCGGAAGCTTGATGATATTGCCCCTGCCTTTCATGGCTTTTAAGTTTGCCAGGCCCCTTGTCAGGTCTTCCTTGGAAAGTCCTGACCGGATGCCGACGCAGACTGCCGCCAGGGCATTGTATATCATATGCTCTCCCGGCAGCGGAATCGTCACTTCCAAAGACTCATTCATGTCCCAATGAATCATTGCTGTGCTGCCGAAGAGCCCCATGCTCTTGATTTCATCCGCAAAGACCGGATTGGCGGGATTCAGGCCGTAACAAACCAACTTTTTCCCTTTTATGCTGCCGACCGCCGCCAGCAAGTCATCGTCGCCGTTGACATAGACAAACCCGTCTTCAGCCATGTGGTCAAACATCTCTGTCTTAGCTCTTAAAATACCTTCGCGGCTGCCCAGTTTTTCCAGATGTGACTGCCCGATATTGGTGATTACGCCAATATCCGGACGGGCTATCGCCGCCAGCCGGTGCATCTCCCCGAAGTCACTGATTCCCATTTCCAGCACGGCCACTTCATGTTCTTCCCTGATCTGCAGCACGGTAAGCGGCAAGCCTACTTCATTATTATAATTACCTTCCGTTTTCAGCACCCGGAACCGTTCTCCCAGCACGCCGGCAATACATTCCTTGGTGCTGGTCTTGCCGACACTGCCGGTAATCCCGATTACCGGCAAGATAAGCTGCTGCCGGTAAAATGCCGCGATCTCCCGCAAAGCCTGAAAGGAATCCGCTACCAATATATAAGGTATATCTGACTTCGGTATTTTTTCACATACCACGCCGATAGCCCCGTTCGCGGCCACCTGGGAAATAAAATCATGGCCATCGACTTTTTCCCCCTTGGTAGCAATAAAAAGCGTGCCCGCTCCTGACTGCCGGGAATCAATCACGACTCCGGCCGCCTCTCTTTCCTGGCCGGGCGGATTACCGAGCCGCCCGCCGCACGCCTGGGCTATGTTGGTTAATGTCATGTTTTTCATAGCGATTGATGATTCTCCTATAATAGATGATTCTCCTATAATAGATGATTCTCCTATGATAGATGATTCTCCTATATTGAAAGGCTGTAACTCGGTACGAATGATTTTAATTTACATTTAATTTACTATGTAACCTTCGCTTCCATAGTACTGATGGCCAACGGCCCGTGCTTTTATGAGCGGTGGAGACCGGCAAGCCGGTCATGTATGTTTTATAAGGCATTCCTGATGATTCGCTCACACAGATCAGTAAAGGATATCCCTGCTGCCTCGGCTTCCTGAGGCAGTAATGAAGTGGGGGTCATCCCCGGAAGTGTATTGGCCTCCAGACAGAATACGGCACCCTGCTCATCCATGATAAAGTCCATTCTGGCATAGTTTTTTAAGCGCAGGACCTGAAAGACCTTTTCCGCCAGTAGCTGCATTTCTCGGGTTTTTTCCGCCGCAAGCTCGGCCGGACAGGTTTCTTTGGTCAGGCCCGGCTGATACTTGTTCTTATAATCATAGAATCCCTGAAGGGGAGCCATCTCAATAACCGGCAAGGCCGCTCCCGATAAAACGCCCACGGAAAATTCCCGGCCCTTGATGTATTGCTCAACCACCGCCTCCTGGTCATATTGAAAGGCTTCCGTCAAAGCCTTTTCATACTCCTCCTCATTTCCGGCAATACAAACGCCGACGCTGGAACCGCCGCTGTTGGCTTTTACAATACAGGGAAATGGCGGGTGTTCCTTTGCCGTCCCGCCTTGTTTCAGGCGGATGCCGGCCGGCGTGGGGATGCCGTGGTATTGAAACAGTTCCTTAGCCAGGGCTTTGTTCAATGCCAAAGCCGAACCGACATAATCGGCACCGGTATAGGCTATCCCCAGCAGATCAAAGCAAGCCTGAATCTTGCCGTTTTCCCCGTTCTCCCCATGAAGGGCCATAAATACCACGTCGGCCAGACGGCAGATTGATATCACATGAGGGCCAAAAAAGTTCTTATCTCCGTCCGGCCGACGGGCCTTGATTGCTTCGATATCCGGGCTTTCCTCTCCCACAGCCACCATTCCTTGAAGCCAGTCCGCTTCCTGTTCAAAAACAGCGGCGGTAGCTTCGCCGTTGATAAACCCGCCGCCAGTTAGCCTGCCATCGTCATAGCTGCCGTCACTGCCGCCGTCATAGCCCAAATATACATCCAGCAAAATTACCCGATGGCCGTTTTGTTTCAGTGCTTGATAAATCTTCTTTCCCGAACTTATTGACACATCTCTTTCCGAGCTGATCCCCCCTGCAAGTACTACAATGTTCATCCCTGCTCCTATCTGCACGCCAAGCGTACTGTAATTTCCAATCCTATTCTATGCGGTAATCTATTTAATTGATGCTATGTAACTGTCTATCGCCAGTAATCCATTTATTCAGGTTCTCTATTATTCAGGTTCTCATTGCTCTTGATTTCCGAAATCATAAAAACTAATTTGCTGTTCGGGCCGATCTGGTTCATGATGCCTAAGTTGGAACTGACTGCTTGATAACTTTTTTCGCCTATGCCGTCAATATAGCTGATCCCTTCGGGATTCCTGCCCATAAAATAGTGAAGATGATTTTCAATGACGGTGCCGTATTCATGGTTTTTAATAATATGATTGACGATTGAAAGATAAACCATCGATTCCAGCAGCTCGGAATTATTATCCTGATTCCGGTTGCCTGCGGTCAGGTAAAGAGATTCACTCGATGCGCCGGCAATGGTTTCTGCCTTATCCATAAGTACTTTCATAATTTCGCTGCAGAGGTTCCGGTCCACCCTCTTTTTGGTAGACAGATACGTAACGCCGCCCATGATAAAATTTTCATTAAGATTATCCTGATATGCCTGGTCGTTCAGGTACTGGGTGATTTTCCGGTTATAGGCATTATATCCGGCGGCACGGTACATTTCTGTCGCTGCCATGAAAATCAGCCCGTCCATCTCCCCGGAGCCGGCTTCGGCATCCAGATAGTCCTTATAATTGTTTTCCAGATAACGCCATGCCCGGTCGGCGGCCTGCAGGCATGCAGTGGCATAGGCAGTGTCAAAATCCTGATATAGATAACCGAATTTCGCCATAACGGCGCAATACATCGCGGTTGCTTCCAAGGTGACCGGCTCCACAAAAGCCGTATAGGGGGAAAGCGGGCCGGCTTCCGCCGCAGACTGATATACCGTCACGCCGGAATATGCCCCGCCGGTGACAATATCCTGCATTTTCAGAAGCCAGCCGATTTCGTAGTTAATCTCGTCAAGCAGGTCAGGGATAGCGTTGCCGCTTTCCGGAATGTCCATGTCGTCGGTAAAAAGATCTTTATTCAGCTCATAAGCAAGCAGCATGGAATTTACTACTTTACAAGCCGATGCCGTGTCCTTTGATCCGCTTTCATCCTGATGCCAGCCGCCGGAAACATCAAGGCTGACCGTTGCATCCTCGCGCAAGGGAACCTTCTGCGTATGGCAGGCATTGTGGGCATAGGCCCCGGCAAAGTCGGCGTGCAGGCTGATGCCGCAGCGGTTGTAATAGTATTGTTTGCAGGCCGAACGGAAAACGGTGTCATAGAGACCGTCGCTGATGGTGAAGGTATAAGAGCGGCCTACTATGCGGGCTTCTACGTAATAAGTCCCGGGACTGTTCAGTTCGGTGAAGGTGCCGTAGCTGTTATGTTCGCCGGTTTCTGGGTTATAGCCACGGTTCTCGATTTCGCCTTCCCAGACGGCCTGGCCGGATTCGGCATCGATGACCTGAAAGGTCTCGGGTAAGTTTTCCCCTCGGAATACCGCGACTTTTTCCCGGTTGGGGAGGTAGCCTAGCTCATTGACTAAGATGTTGGGGACGCTGACAGGGACTTCATAATCCAGTTCTGCTTCTGCGAACAGGCTGTCAAACTGATTTTCCGGGTTGCCCGCGGCTTCCTGCAGGCTGTCGGTCTGTGTGACGCAAGCCGACAGTGTGTTGGATAGCATGATGATGAGGCATATGATACAGGCTTTCTTATGGTTTTTCACCGCTAATCCCTTCCAAGGTAACGAATGCTTCTGGTGGTTTCTTGCCTATTATAGCTTTTTTTATTGGTATTGTCTATATGGTTGAGTTGGCTGGATGGTTAACTTGTCATCGTCATATTGGCCAGGCAGCATCGGCTCCGGTTCCGGCTCCCGAAAATAAGTGTATCTAAGTTTCCCGCCCAAAGTACTGGTCACTTCCGTGTCGTCATCAAGCGCCCTCCTTGGCACATGATGACTTGGTCGGCCATCCGTGGCCGCCCAACACTAGGTTTTCGCTTAACGTGAAACTAAGATACACTAATTTTCTCCCACAGTCACCGGAGCCGATGCTGTCTGGCCAATATGACGATTCGGAATTCCAACTGGTAGTTACTAGAATCATATGGTAACGTAAAGATTGTGACGGTATTGGTTTATGTCTGTATGTTGATTATGTATTCATTGTTTAGATGTTTTACCAATATTATATTAATGAAGAAAATAAGGGCTGAAATGACAAATAATAATATGAGCAACCCTAAATGAATAAGCATGTTTTTATCCGCTAGGTACATATTAAAATACATACATCCAATATAAGAAAATACCGGCAATAATCCAGCGAGTGCTTGACCTTGGCGGCTACTCCACATAATAGTACCTATTATGCTTAAAAATGAAAAAGAAATAATTGGTACAATTAGTATAACCATCAACAAGCTTTCAAAATCGAATGGTATCCAGAGACGGAACAGGATTCTGCTGAATACCAAAGCAATCAATAAGGAAATGCACGAAAGCCCATAGGCAATTATTAGACTTGCCATTAGCTTAGCAGACCAAATACGGTTTGGCTGTGTACCGTCAGCCACTAATACCTGCAAAGCTTTGTTTTTACGATCTTCATTCAATGTCGTTTGGAAAACGAGTGTTCCAATCATTGGAATCTGCATAGCTGGTAAAAATAAGATGCTTGTCTTAAGATACAGGGCTAACATAATTGGATCATTATCGATTGCTTTGATCTGTTCTCCTACAATCCATAAAATAGGCAAATAACCTACTAACGTGATGAATACTATGAGAATTCCTACACTTCGCAAACCCACTTTACAGTCTTTCCATACCAATATTTTCATGAAATACCCCCCAAAGTCTTAATATAGGCATCTTCCACATTGGAACATTCCTTAACTACTTCTTCAATTTCAAAATCTTCTAAGCAAAGTTTTTTTACTATTTTAGGAATTTGTGCTTCTTGTGAATAAATATGTATTTCGTTTTTTTCACTTCCGGCGGTAATTTCAACATGGAACTCTGACAGAGCCCTTTTGATATCGGATACATTCCGTAACTGCATTAACCTAATTTTTAAATATTTATAACCTTCCTCTTTTAGATCAAGTATTTGTTTTTCCATTACTATTTTTCCCTCATTAATCATAATGAGCTTGGAACAAAAATCTTCTACATCGGACATATTATGAGATGCAAACAAAATACTTCGTGTTCCTTCTGATACCCAATTTTTTAAAAAATCTATAACAAATCTGTGACTTTCTATATCCAATCCATCAAATGGTTCATCTAAAATTAATAAATCAGGATGCGTAATAATCGCTCTGGCAATGGTTAGTTTTCTTAACATACCTTTAGAAAAAACCCTAGTCATACTATCCTTCCAATCTATTAACTGCATATCTTTTAATACCTGATCGATTAGTTTTTCACAATTGTAGATTTGGGGATTTTTTAATTTCCAGAAAAAATATAAATTCTCCTTTGCAGTCAATTGTGGATATAGTCCATTGAAATCAAAAACTGTACTAATTCGAATTCCAGAGGGCTCTGATTCAGCATGTAAAATAATTTCTCCTGAAGTAGGATTATTGATACCGCTAATAATTCTCATTAATGTGGACTTACCTGCTCCATTTGGACCAACCAAACCTACAATTTGATGATTCGAAATAGAAAAATTGATATCCGTTAATGCTTGAACTTTTTTGTATTTTTTTGACACATTTTTAACGGTAACCATACGTCTTTACCTTCCTATGATTATATTTCTTTATATTATAATGAATTAATTCTGCTACAGATGGCTGATCCACCTGTCTTCTTTGAATTGATAGCCATCTCTATTGCTGTGCAATCTTCACAAATAAATCTATAAGGACATTCACAGCAAACAAAAATTTGTTGCTTTGTCATTCTCCAATATTTATCAATCAATAAGGTTTGAAATGGTACCGCTAATTCTTCGATTAATAAATCAGCCATGACTTCCTCTATCATCGGACATACTTTCAAATGACCATACAAGTTAATTGCCAATTTCCCATATAAACATGAATTATATCTCTTGTTTCTCCTGTAATTTTCGACTTTATTATTTTTTCTTTCATTATAACATTTAACTGTCTGAAAAGGAATATTGTTCTCATATATTTCAGCAGTTTTAGTTGTTAATAAATTCCATCTTTTATTAATAAGAAATTCATTTATTTTTAGCATATCAGATGATTTTGCTAAAATCGAAAATTCATGTAACACATTTTTTCTTTTACATGAGTCAACAGCATGTATTAAATCTAAGTATATTGAATTACTTCCTGTAATTTTAACATAACTAGATTCGTCATAACCAAGTACGGTAAATACTAATTTTACGTTATTTTTAAGGCAATAATCAAATATGTCATCATTTAAATAACTTCCATTTGAAATTATTTTAATTTCAACACTATTTGTGTTTTGTCTTATAATTTCAATAAATTCTTGTATGCGTGTCCAATTAATAAATGGATTGCCACCGGAAAAAATAATTCTTTTAATCATTAATCCAGTAACTCTTCTTATGATTTTAAGGAATGTTTCGTCATCTACACTAATTGCATTTTCAAATCTGTTAATCCAACTTTTACAACTATAGCATCCTCCATATATCAATTCATTATTATTGATGCAAAATTTACATTTTCCATTACATAAAATTGTTGACTGAATAAAGATAGTTTCTATGATAGGAACTTGTTCTGCAAGGCCTCTAATTTCAATTTCTTTATTTTCTAGATATTCCTCATTATATACATTACTATCATAAAAATATCCCATTCCTTCTTGCATTAACTTAGATATTATATTTTGCGTTAATTTATCCAAATCATTTAGTTCACTTATCGGATTTTCCAGTAAATAATTCATCTTTGATACTTGAATATGATCTAAATGTATTTTTGTATCACCAAATAAATTAAAAATACATCCTCCTTTTTTGTCAAATAAATATTTAGCATTTGGAAAAAACTTAAAATATTTCATTATAATTCATCCCTTCTTTTTTATTAGAAATTAAATGCCCATTGATCTACCAACTTAAAATTGTCATATGCATGTGGATTTTCTTCTAATACACTAAATATAATACTTAGATTTTGTAAATAAGCATTTATAATATCACTACAATTGGGCTTATCAAATTTACCGTTCTTACAGCATAAGGCAAAACACATACCACACTGCCTTCTCAAAGGACATTCGTGGCATTTTTCTGTTACATGTGTTCTATATTCCATAAGAATATTCAGGATTTTACCATAATCATAACCAACTTCATTATCGCCTATAGGGAATGTTTCATTTATCTTTTCACACATATCATATGTACCATCCACTCTAACAGATACTTTCATGCCTGGTATGCAAGCACTTGTGTACGGCATAATTGGTAATTTATTATCGCTTCTGCGAAGTCTAAATAAAGATGAAATAAGGCGAATCTCATATAACATCTGTAAATATGGCGATATGGTCTCTCCTTTAATCTTATTATCAATATATTCGTTCATTAGGCCATAATAGTCTTTAGCAAAATTTTCAATATCATTTTTTGAAAATTTTTTATAATAATCTGTATTTAAAATCGAAACTTGTGTTATAAAACCCATAGGTGGCATCTGATTTTCAACAAAAAACGAACAGTTTTCTCTCAAGTCTGTTTTATAATCAAATACAGAAGATATATTCACATTTTGATAATCGGGATATGCATTTTTTAATTTCATTATATTATTTCTAACAATATTAAAACTGCCATTATTTTCTGTAAAAAGTCTGTTTCTATCATGGTTTTTTTTAGCCCCATCCAAACTTATCGAAATATGCACATTATTTACTATTAAATAGTCTAGTATCTCATCTTTTAATAAGGTTCCGTTAGTAGTTATATTAAATATCGGTGTTACCGGGCAATTTAGCTTTGAATATTCAATACTTGCATATATTGTTTGAAAGTTAAGTAGTGGTTCTCCGCCATAAAAAGTTATTCCACATTTTTTTCCTGGATTGAATTGTTTTATTTTTTCTAAGCGCATAAAGAATTTATCTAATGCTGTTATGGCTGTGGCAACTGTCATTTTGCTTTCAGTTCTATTTCTGGTATAATGATAACCCTCCGAGAGATAACAATATTGGCAACGCAAATTACAGTCTTCTGTTACATTTAAAATTAGTTGTTGAATATGACCAGCATTAAAAATTTCATTTATCAGTTCAGTATCTAATTTCTCTTCTGTACCTCGCATATTTTGATAATATTTATTGTTGTTGTTCAAAAATGCGCCCTTATTTGTTATAAAACTATTTAAAAATGCTAAAGCAGAATTTACATTATATGTGTTTTTATATTTATAATATAAAAAACTTCTGATTTCTTGCATCGACTTGCCAGAACTGATCTCTACTATACTATCCAATATCAAATCGTCAATTGCCAAAACAGTTCCAGTTAAACCATCCAAAACATACCAATTTTTATTTCTTGTTTGAAATTTTAAAATATCAAGTTCCGCCATTTTATGCTCCTCGCCTACTTTTGAAATTAACAGGCTTATTTATTATAAATAAGCCTGTTAATTCTCCTTTGCTCATTTCCCTTAATAATGCCACACTTTTATCAAGTAGAAAGTGTCGCTGAACCCGTAGCACCTGTGGTTGCAGCTGCTATACATCCAATTCCAGCAGGAGCTGATGTAGTACCAACAACTGCTGCGCAACCGGCGATACAACCTGCTAACCCAAGAATTCCACACGTTCCAGCACATATTTCTCCACATCCCATGAAAACACCTCCTTTACAATTTATTTAACCATGAATGCGACTTCACTTAGTTACATATACATTACATCAAATTCTACAAACTATAAATCAATGTATTTATATCAATCTCAAATGCTTTTGCTATTTTTATAAGGGTCCACATGGACATACACTTATTTCCCACCTCTATATCATAAACATACTTTTCGTTAATATGTATTTCCTGAGCCAATCTTTCCTGTGTCCACTTCTTCTGCTCTCGTATGACCCTGACACGCTTTCCAATAATTTTTTGATAATTTAATCGCATTTCTTTGTCTTCAATATTTTGGTCCAAATATTGGGTAGATATTTTTTTCATTCTATTCCCCTCCTTTTTCAATATATCAAATATTTTGATAAGAAAACACCGTCAATAGTGCGTAATTCAAATCAAAAGCTTATAATTATTTCCAATAATCAAGTAGGGGAGCTTATCTCTCTCGTCTCGCATTGATTTAAAGCAAAAAAGCCTGCTAAAACAGGCTTTTTTAGAATTTTTATTTTATGAATCAGCCATGAAAATACACCGTTTCTTCAGAGTCGGCTAACTCAGCTTAGCCATCGGATTGACCGGAGTCCCGTCTTTGGTCAGTTTAAAATAGACATTGGTACCCTCGATGCTGAAATATTTGGTAGGTGCGGCTACTTCGCCGATGACATCACCGGCCGCAACATAGCTGCCTTCTGATACCAGGACATTGGCTAGCTGTCCGTATGTCAGCTCATAGCCGCTTCCGAGTTCCATCGTGACGGCTTGTCCGATCTGAGGATCATCATAAACGCTGGTTACCTTGCCGGCAGCCGCTGCTGAAATAATATCTCCTTCTGTTGCTTGGATTACGATCGCCGGATTATATTTGTACTGCTGCAAAGTCGGAAAATATACTGTCTTGTCCATGCTGTAGTTGATCAGGACATTGCCGACAATCGGCCAGACCAGATTATCACCGTCTTTAAATGTCAAGGCCGACTGCATGGAAGTGGATATCGCGGGAATGTTTTCTGCCTGTGCCGACTGCGGACTGCTTTCCGCTGTCGTCTCGGCGGCTTCGGGTTCTTCTGCGGCGGCGGCCTCTGTCTCGGCAGCGGCTGCTTCTGTCTCGGCGGCGGACGACTCAACTGTATCAGGCGGTTCCGATGCCATCACGGCCTCGCCTACTTCCAGCTTGCTTGATGCGATTTCTTTTAATATATCCAAAGTACTTTTTTCTTCGGTCGTCAATCCCGCATCGGCAACTGTAATCTGATCCTGAGCGGCGTCGGGAAGACTGTCGGCCGTTTCTGCCGTATCACTGTTTTCGGCCGGGGTTTCATTATTGTTTATTAGATCACTATCGCCGACACTGTCGTTAATCTCAAATTCATCATTTTCAATCTGACTGGAATTGGCTTCCTGAAAATAGGGATCGTAGTCCAGGTCATCCGTCGGGACCACGCTGTCGGTTACATTTTCTGATAACTGGATCGAGGGCTGCTCCTGTGCTTCCAGGATTTCGTCAGTTTTTTGCGCCACATTGTCATCCATGGCACTGAAATCCACCACATAGCCATCGTCATTCTTTTCGTTTATGTCCCTTACATATACCCCTGTCAGTGTCAATGCTGCCAGTACAAATACCGCCGTAGCCGCTATTATCCAGCGTTCTTTGGCTAGACCGGCCCTGTTTCTTCTTTGATATCTTTTCATCCTGATTCCTCCTAGAACATTTACAAATTTTAGGTAATTAACTACATGCATAGCTTTTCCCTTTTTTTTGCGATTTATTCAAATTTTGTCAATTGAGTCTCAGGAAAAAAATATTGCAGGATTTCTACATAATCGGATTCTGTTTTCGCCATCTCGTTGGCAGCAAACTGGCTCATGCCCAGGCCATGGCCGACACCCCGCACGGTGAATTTGATGTGTTGATTTTCCTCCTCCATTTCAAAGCAGGCCGAGTCCAGGCCCCATATTGTCCGGCATTGTTCTCCGCTGAGCTGCACTTCTTCAATGGCTGTATTTACTCTTGCCGGCCGCCTTAAGTTGAGATTCTGTTCCGCTGGCCCTGGATATGAGATTTGGATGACATAATCATTAGAATCTTTTGTCACCACAAAGTTACTGATGTCAAAATCGTCCTCCAGTGTTTTCCCCGCTGCTTTTTCCCAGGCGGACATAAACTCGCTTCTAGCCATTGTTTTTTGGCTGAGAAATTTTTCTGCCATAAAATCCTTGCTGCAAGCGGCCGGCTGCAGATAGGGATAATCTGACGTTCCCAGTGTCTCCCCGGCATCCCTGGTCATGCCGTTGCTGACGGCAAAATAGGGGGCTTTGGCCGGTACATCCTGATAAGTCAGGATGACACCCCGGGTAATATATACTGCTTCTGTATAAGCCTCGTTGACTTCCCCGCAGCCATAATCGTCATCCCGGACCGTGACTGCCCCTCTTGCCGTGCCGGTGCTGTTCCACAACTGTTCCGCCAAGGCCGTCCGCAGGAGAATTGCCTGCGCCTTTAAGGTTTCCGCTTCATATCCTTTTTCAATCGTCCGGGAAAGCTTATCGACCAGATAGATTTCCGCCGGTATTCTTTCGCTTCCGGCTGCAGTGACGATTTCTACATAGATGTCAGTTGCGATAAAATCTTCGTCCATGATTTTTTCAATAGCCCTTTGGTCGGCTTCATTACTGTTTTCAACATTACGGAACAGGGCGGTAATAATATAAGGAAGCAAAAAAAGAAACAAAAGAATCGTACCCAGATACTTAATTAAAGTAGCTGATACGATTCTTTGCTGATATACTCCTTGCAGACTTGCTCTTCGCAGATTTGCTCCTTGCAGACTTGCTCCTTGCAGACTTGCTCCTTGCAGACTTGCTCCTTGCAGATCTAATCCTTGCAGACTTAGTTCTTTGTAGCCGACGTTTGTTAAGACTCTTTTTTTTCTCATAGAACACCTCTACCTTATTGTATGTCTGGGTGTTCTCTTCTTATTCAATTTTTAGCGGCCTAAGCCTCCATCCTCAACTTGGCGACATCAACTTGCTGGACAGTTCCTGCCCCGCCGTTTTCATACAGAAATATTCCGCTCTGCCGGATCTTTCCTTTGGCCATATTGGCAGCGTCAGTAAGCGTAAAGTCCGTACCTACATGCGCAAGGCCGATGGCTCCCAGGCCCTTTTCGGCCAGGCTGTATAACTGGCTTTCACCATTTTCATCCATGACCCAGATCTTCAGCTTATTCCATATTTCATCACCTTCATCGATCCAGCCGTTGCCGTCACTATCGTATTTGGCCAGATCGGCAAAGCCGTTGCCGGATGCCGTGCCGAACAGCTCGCTGCCGTCATTGACCGTGCCGTCGCCGTTTTTGTCCAGTGCCAGATAGCCGCTTCCCTGGCCCAGACGGGAAATATTGTCCTGCTCGCCGTCACTGTCGATATCAAACAGGAAGGTCTGATCCGCCATTTCGGCAATGTTGCCGTCCAGGTTGATGACCAGCGGGTCACAGAAAACCGCGGCCGGCATCACATAATTCTCTTGGTAATATTGCTGAAAGCTGCGGCTCATCTCCAGATTGAGATTAAAAGAAATCTCCCTTCCGTCGGCACATTTCACGGTACCCTGGGCACTGAACGTAGTCTGCTCGGCTTCCGAATAGCTGTATGTCCGGACTATTTCCGTCGTCGCCGGTGCATTGCTGAAAAAACTCACAGTTCCTGACCCCGAGGCATTCGTCAGCCCGTAGCCCCAAGTTCCCAGCTCCAGGCCATCACCCGCGGTAACTCTTCTCTGTCCGAACAATGAATAAAACAGGTATTGAAAGCTCTGATCCCTGATCGACGTCATCGTGCCCCGGTAACTGCGGGCATCAATAATGGTGTGTCCGGCTATCGTGCGGGAAGAGAATCCGTTCATCTTGGTCCGCATTTCCTCCATCCGTTCAGCCAGGGTTCCGGTATTGCTGTTATCCGCAGCTGTTTCTCCGGTTTCTTCCTGCGTCCCGTCACCCAGCAATTGATAATCAGTCGTCATCTGTTCGTTGCCGGGGCGGAGAAACCCTCGATATGATTTTGTAGTAATTGATAATGCAGAAGAATATCTTCTGGCGGAATCCATTCCTATTGTACTGGAATCAATTCTCAATGGCACCCCCTGAAATTACGGTATCACCCTCTGCCTGGCCTGCGCTGCCCTGTTTTCTTCCTTGATCACAGCAAATCTTTATTACTTACTACTGCTTACTTACTATCACTTACCTTCCATTATCTACTTTTATTGTAGATAATTTTTATTGTAGTTAATATGGTAACAATACTTGTAATAGAAGATTTGTAACAAAAACGGACGGATCACTGGAATATCCTTTTCTCCATGTGTCCATCCGTGGTTAGCCGTTTTGATTCAATGGGTTTCATATTGGCCGATACAATTCCCATTGTATGGTATATATCGGATTATTTTGGCAAAACTTTAGTCCTTGCGGTTATAGTTGATCAGACAGCCCTTCAGGATGATTCTTCGCTCTTCTTCTGTCAGTTCGCCAAGCGCCAGGGTGAATTCTTTTATGTTGTCATGCTTTTTATCATACTTTTCATCATGCTTTTTATCATATGTTTGATCAGGGTTTTCATCATGGTTCATCCCAGCAGCGTTCATTCTTCCACCCTTGATTACATAGGCTTTAATCTGATCTGAGTGCTCTTTCACCGCTGTCCGGATGCCGGGGATGAAAAGATAGTCCTGATTAGCAAAAGGAAGTTCTTCTTCCGCGATGATAAACGGGAGCATCCCCCAGTTGATCAGATTGGAACGATAGCGCTTCGTGGCATAGTCGGCGGCGATATTGGCCCACCCGCCAAGGACCTTCTGGCAGGATGCGGCCTGCTCCCTGGCCGAACCGTCTCCGGGCTTCACCGCATAAATCGTCGAACCGATTCCGGTATCAGCCGGCTGCACTGCCGGGAAGGAAGCTTTCACTGCTGCCAGTACCGACTCCAGCTCCGGCAAGGTGTCTTCGGGGCGGCTGCCGCTCTGACGGGCTTTCTCCGCCGTCTGCACTTCCTTGGCCAGACCCACATAAGCAGGATCCTTCCGGGACAAGGTATATTCCGCCAGACCTAAAGGATTGGAACGGTAAGACGACGTTTCTCCGGAAGGAATCAGCTCATCGGTGGTGGTAACCGGATCATGGATCACCGAAACCACTTTTAAGAGCAGGTTCTCCGTCAGCGGGATCATGACCGGCCAGTCCTTGATATTCGGTCCCAGCTGGATCTCTGTCGCCGGATCGGCGGTTCCCTTGGAGTCAAACACACTGTTGGCATAGATCGCGGCATCGAAATGATAGGCGTACCGGGTTATGTTCCCGTCACATTCCGTGGCCGGTGTCAGCCGGCCCTGGTTGGCGGCAGTCGCTGCAATCGAACGGGCATCCATCAGGGCCACCGAGGAAATCTGTCCGTTCTGCAGCTTGGAGCCCTCCCGGTTGGGGAAGTTCCGGGTGGAATGGCGGATGCTGAAAGCATTGTTCGCCGGTGTGTCGCCGGCCCCGAAACAAGGCCCGCAAAATGCCGTCTTCAGCACGGCGCCGGTTTTCAGAAGGGCGGCGGCGCAGCCGTTTGTGATCAGCTCCATATAGATCGGTGTCGAAGCGGGGTATATGCTTAGGGTAAAGCCGTCCGACCCGATACGGCAGTTCTTCAAGATCTCCGCTGCCGCACAGATATTCTCAAATCCGCCGCCGGCGCAGCCGGCGATGATCCCCTGATCGACATAAAAGCGGCCGTCCCGGACCTTTTCCTGTAAAGAATAAGGGACGGCACCGTCCAGGCTGACAGCCGCCCGTTGTTCGACCTCATGCAGGATGTCCGCCAGATTATCGTTAACTTCTTCAATCGTATAAGTATTGCTGGGGTGGAAAGGCATGGCTATCATCGGCTTGACGGCACTAAGATCCACGGCAATGACCCCATCATAATAGGCTGTCTCTCCCGGTTTCAGCTCCTGATAGTCTTCCGGGCGCCCGTGAATCTCATAGTACTCCTGAATCACCTCGTCCGTTGCCCAGATCGATGACAGGCAGGTAGTCTCTGTCGTCATCACATCGATGCCGATGCGGAAATCCGCACTTAGGCCGGCAACACCCGGACCGGCAAACTCCATCACCTTATTCTTGACATAGCCGTTGGCAAACACAGCCCCGATAATTGCCAGCGCTACATCCTGAGGCCCGGTTCCCGGTGACGGCGTCCCGGTCAGATAGACAAGCACCACACCCGGCCGGCTGATGTCATAGGTCTGTTCCAGAAGCTGCTTTACCAGCTCGGGCCCCCCCTCTCCCATGGCCATCGTCCCCAGTGCCCCGTAACGGGTATGTGAGTCGCTGCCCAGGATCATCTTCCCGCCTCCGGCCAGCATCTCCCTGGCATACTGATGGATCACCGCCTGGTGCGGCGGGACATAGATGCCTCCGTACTTCTTCGCGCAGGAGAGTCCAAACATATGGTCATCCTCATTGATGGTACCGCCGACTGCGCAAAGGGAATTGTGGCAGTTCGTCAGGACATAGGGAAGCGGAAACCGCGTCAGCCCCGAGGCTCTGGCCGTCTGGATAATGCCGACGTAAGTGATGTCATGGGATGTCAGTTTATCAAATTTTATTTTTAGCTGGTCCATGTTGCCAGATGTGTTATGTGCTTCCAGGATCCGGTAGGAGATCGAGGCGCGGGCCGCATCTTCTTTCGCGATGTGCCGTCCGGTTCGGGATGCCAGCGCCTGAGCGGCCTCCTGATCGTCCGGGATAATGTCAGTGCCGTTTATTAGGTAAGCACCTTTGTTCAGTAATTTGATTGCTTGCATAAATCTTGCCCTCCTGATATGTCATGGCCGCAACTGTCTTGCTGTGTCAAATCAGCTTAATTGCGATCTCCCAATGCTCTTATAGCACTATCACATTATAAGGGAAATAAGGATTTATTGCAATAACCTGACAACATGTTACTGTTCACTCCTGTTTACTCGATAGTGTCATTGGCGAATGGGAGGCGAGGGCTCGGGGGCCACCACTTTTCATTAGTAGGACTTGATAAAAAAAGGATCTGATAAAGAAAGATGGTTATTGAGAGTTGAGTAAGGATATTTAGAGAATTATATGATACTATAATAATTGTTATTAGCATCGTTAATTATAAAAAAGAAGGATAATGCCGATCATGAGAATCTTACTTGCCGAAGATGACCAAGAACTGAACCGCTCTTTGACCTTCGCTCCGGAAGCAGAAGGCTGGCCTCCGGTGCTGTCTGACGACAACCGACTGTGTATTGCTGACATTCAGCTTACACCCGGGAAAGCCCTTTTGAGTGGTCCCGCCGGTGAATGCTCTTTATCCAAGCGAGAAACTGCCTTACTTGAAATCCTTGTTAACAACCGGAACCAGACCTTGCACCGCAGTACCCTGCTCTTGAAAGTATGGGGGCCGGACAGCGACGTGGCAGACGGTAATCTGGAAAACTACATCTATTTTCTGCGTAAATGTTTGCGGATTGTCAAAAGTACCCTCACAATAAAAACTGTCCGCGGGATCGGCTACTGCCTGAAAGAATAGCATTAAGCATCACTATCGGTCTTTCTTTGGATTAAGCGGGTAAATAACTGATGCAACCCTGTACTTGCCAGACCACTGAATAATCCCCGCAAAACAACAGGGGGAGATATAGACCGGTGCGTCCATATCGCTACCAGTATACCGATGACGGCAACAATCGTGGGGATAAATTTATTATTTATATCTTTAATCCACCTTTTAACGATATAGCCGATGCAAAGGCAAATTCCGACTGTTACCGGTTCTAAATAATCTTTCAAGAAACTTATGTCCATACTGTCGCATCCTTTCTTTGATGTACTTGTACTTGTTTGTACTTGCATTTGATTGCAATCTCGGTTCAGTATATTCCGCATCTATTCAATACATTCCTCTTGATCAATAAAATATAAGGCATTTCTTGATTGTATTTGGCGATTGACATATATCATATAAACTGTTATATTATAAAAGCAGTTATTATTGCGTATCATTCTAAATGAATTGTAGTCATTGTTGGATATTTGATCAAATCAAGAGGGAGGTGACTTAAATAAATATATAATCCGAAATAACGCGCAAATATAAGACTATTGATTTGTTATCAGTAATACACAATTTTACAAACGAGGAGGTCATAATGGACAAGAAAAGATATAATGTTTTCAATAAAATTTTTACATCTCTTGTTATAATGTCAATAATTATAACATTATTCCCTAACTACTCAATAAGTGCCGCACATCCCTCTGACCGTGTATACACATATGACAATTACAGTATCGAGTATACGGTCAGGAGCAGCTGGGACAACAATCAGGTCATCGATGTGAAAATAACTAACACTGGCACCGAGCCAATCCTGAACTGGATCCTTACATACAATGCCGGCGGTATCATCAGCGGGCTGCATAACGCTACGGAGCATAAAATCACCGGTACTACTTACATCTTGAAAAACGGCGGTTATAATTATGAAATCCAGCCCGGACAAAGTGCCAATTTCGGCTACACCGTTACCGGATCCAGCTTAAGACCGCCGGACGACATAGAAATCATCTCGGTCGAGGCTGAGCGCACAGATGGCTATGACGTACAGTATGAAATAAGCGACTGGGGCACGAACTTTCAGGCCATCGTGACCATTACCAACCTGTCGCCGATGCCGATCGAGGCATGGTCCCTGACGTTTCAGGGCAATTTCACGCTGGGCAATGTCTGGGATGCCCGTCTGAACGAAAGTGACGGCCAGACTTATACCGTGGCCAGCCAAGCCTGGACCAACCCGATTCAGTATAATTCCTCAGTCTCTTTTGGTTTCATGGGTTCGAAAAGCGCCGGTACAGAAGCAACCCTGAGCGATTTTGTCCTGAACGAAGTGGTTATTTCCGAAGAATATCTCATGGCCGATGAAGAAATCGACCAGGGCGACATTGAAGTGATGATAACCGACGGGACAATTGAAACTATCCGTGGCGAAAACGGGGTTTTCAGTGTGATCGACGGGACGTTTACTGACCGGGCCGTCACTTCCGTCGATGACGCGGCAGCGATATTAAATTCCGCCAGAAGTCTGTTCGGGGAAAATTTTTATGCCGAAGCTGACGAAATTACGTCCCAGAACCTGCCAGGCGACGGCGAGGCACCTGCCATGAATTTTTACCGCTATACGCCGGAGATTGACGGAATACCGGTTCTGGGCAGCGAGATTGTCCTGACTGCCGATGAGCAGGGCACGGTATCAAGTATGTTCAATACCTACAATAGAATGGTCGAAAACGTTGATGCCACCGCTACGGTAACCGAGCAGCAGGCAGTTGATGCTGCACTGGCCAAACTGCTGGCGGAAGTGGAAATCACTGCTTCACTGCAGGCTGCCGCTGAAGGCAACCTGGGCTATGAAACTGTGCAGAGCCAGTTTACTGACAGTCTGACCGTCGAATCGGAACTGGTCGTTTACGCCATGTCAGGCTCCGGCGCTCCGGCGCTGGCATGGCAGGTCAGCTTGGCTACCGACCTTGACTATATGCCGACAGATGATCTTTTTCTGCCGCTGGTCGGTCAAGATGAATATATTTACGCCAACGGCACTTCATCCGGCACGGTCTTAACCACCATCCCCCAGCTAATTGAGTGGTCACCGGCCACTGTGACGGCTATTGATGCCCTTGGTGAAAGCCGGACATTTGAAGCTGAGGAAGAAAACGGACAGTACCGGCTAGTTGACGGCAGGCGCAAGATCAAAACTTATAATTTTACTGGTTATTTTTCACTACCGGGAGAACTGGTTACCTTTACCGGAACTCCTGAGGAGTCGGCGGCATCGGCTCATGCCAATATCACGGAAGTATATGATTTTTACAAGAATGTCCTGGGCCGTGACTCCTATGACGGCAACGGTGCTGACGCAGTATCAACTATAAACTATCCCTTTTACAATGCTCAATGGACAGGTACCCAAATGCTCTACGGTTTAGGACACTTTGAGGCTGCATTGGATGTGGCCGGGCATGAGTTTACCCATGGAGTCATCGACAACATAGCCGACCATGAAATTCTGCTATACGAGTATGAACCTGGCGCTTTAAACGAATCTTTTGCCGATATTATGGGGGCATTAATTGAAGATAAGAACGGGGATGAAAGATGGCTGCTAGGCGAAGACATTGACTGGGGAGCTTCCAGAAATATGGCAGATCCTTTACAGTTTAACCAACCGGATCATTACGATAATAGATATACCGGCGAAGATGATGTTGGCGGTGTGCATATAAATAGCGGTATATTTAATTTTGCCGCCCACAAAATGATGGTCGATTACCGGACCAGAAGCATTTCCGACGAAACCTGGGCAAAGGTATTTTACCGTTCATTATTCCACATGGCCGCAGACTCCCACTTCATTCACGGACGCGGAGCCGTAATCTCTGTAGCAAAAAGTCTTGGTTTTGACAGCAATGAACAGCAAGCCATTAAAGACGCTTTTGACGATGTCGGCATCTGCGAGCCAAACACTATCCGTATTTCATTAAGATGGGGCGAAAATCCTCATGATCTGGATTCGCATCTTATTGGTCCGACAACAAGTGGCAGCGGTAATTTCCACACTTACTATTCTAATCCCAACTATTATAATGATGGAACTTCAAGTAATTATGATAACGGAATGTTGTTTGCCGCTGATCTGGATCATGATGACATCACGTCTTACGGCCCGGAAATAACCACCATCCATACGCTGACACCGGGAGATTATTACTTTTATGTCCATGATTATACCAACCGCTACATGACTTCTTCAAGAGCATTGGCCAATTCGCAAGCGCGGGTATATGTCTATTACGGTTCCAGCCCGACTCCATTCGCAACTTATTATGTGGATACGGCCAGGGAGGGAACCAGCTGGGGTGTTTTCAAATTAACGATTTCCGGCAATAGAGCTACCTGCGTAGCGCTGAATACCTATGAATATGAGTCCTCTCCGGGTCAAGTCGGTCCATAATGGAATAACGAGAGCTGCCGCACGAAGTTGTCAGTGCGGCAGCTCAATCTTTTTTAATCTGTAATCTTAAGGCTGTTTAGCCATTCAGCAAGGCTTTCTTTGGTCTGTATGCCGTTCAGCATTTTTCCAACTATGAAACGAAAAGATCTGCTTGGGATTAATAAATGTTTCTCGAATAGTTCCAGATTAAGCATATATTGGCTTATTTACGGAATATGATTAATAAAAAGGAATTTTTATGGAAATATATATAGCAAAAAGAGGAGACAATGTAGAAGAAATCAGCAAGAACTTTGGGGTTGGGGTAGCGGAAATCGCTTATGTGAACCAGCTGCCTTTCCCGTACAAGCTGGCCGTAGGACAGTCGCTTTTGATCCCCACCAATACTGCCGACAGTACAGCGAAGAAAACAGTAACATCTCGCGGATATGCCTATCCTTTTATCAGCGAGTGGGTTTTAGAGCAGACACTTCCTTATCTGACCGAACTGGCGGTTTTTTCTTACGGATTCACGACAACCGGAGACCTGGTTCCACCTACATTGGATGATGCCTGGATGATAGAACTGGCAGAGGAAAACGGCGTCATGGCAATTTTAACCCTGACACCGCTCGACGAAGAGGGAAGGTTTAACAATTATTTAATTACCTCTCTGTTAAGTAACCAGGAAGCGCAGCAGAATCTGACCGATCAGATTTTAGAAACCCTCCGGGCTAAGAACTTCAGTGGCATTGATGTGGATTTTGAATACATCCCGCCGGAGAACCGGATTTCCTATGCGCAATTTGTGGCAGACCTCCGGGAGGCAGTCGCACCAGAAGGCTACTCGGTGTCGGTGGATCTGGCCCCCAAAGTATCCGAAGACCAGCCGGGTCTTTTATATGAAGGAAAGGACTACGGCTTATTGGGAGGCGCGGCGGATAACGTGCTTTTGATGACGTATGAATGGGGTTATACATATGAGCATGTATGACGCAGGTTATCTATTTATAGGAGTATTGCATAAAAGTAATAATTTCGTGGAAACTCTATAGGATATATGCTATACTGGTTAATATTTAAGAAGTACCGTGATTGTGCGTAACCAGCTGGGCGCTCACTTCGCTCACGGCGTATGGCGACGGCACCATTTCCCTTGACGCCCTTGGCGGCATTGGTAGGCGCTTCCCGCGCACAAGCGCATCTTCCTTGGGGACATGGATACAAAGGATGGCGATTATAAGCGGATTCTCTATCATCCCGAGCGAAAGCGTGAGGTTTGATACGGTCCGGCGGAATGGATGAATGAAAGCTCACCGCAAGAATGATATCATGGGAAACAGGAAAGGGGCTCGTTATGGCAGGATACATAGTCTATTGGCCGAAAGAGCAGGTCAAGAAGTTGCAAAAGGCGGGCGACACCGGGCCAATATCGGTGGTGTTCGGAAGCGTTCACAGCAGGATGCCCACCATCAACAGCGTGAAGGTGGGCGATATTATCTTCCCGGTCACGCTGTTGGATGGCGTTTTTTGTGCGTTGGCCCGGCTTCCGATTGAGAAGATGGAACCGGCGTATGACTACCTTGTCCGGGAGGTGGGCAATCAGTGCAGCGCCCTTGTTCCCGAGGGCGTCGACCGTGATACCTACTACAATACCCCCTACGCCCCGCATCAATACCATCAACGTCCCTTCAACTGCTGCTCCGAACGGGCGGCGCAGGGGACGCAGGGTTCCTCCATTCGCCCGCGTCCCATCGCCAAAGAGAGCATCCCTGCCATGCTGTTCGGCCCAACCAAAGCCAAGCAGAAGGCGCTTATCCTTGATAAGAACGGCAATCCCAATGTGACTTCGCTGATGTCAACCAGACGCATGAATGACGAAACCCTTGCCATTTTCGAGGCGCTGTTTGCGGAAGAAGTGTTAGCAACTTAATCATTGAGGTACAAAACACGCTGATGAATGAAAATCACCAATTTTTTTATAGTCTACTTCATCGGTGAAGTTTGTCCAGTTTTCCAAGGTTGTTCCGTCCCTCCTTTTCGAACCGGGTTGCATTGGTGCAACTTTGTTACCTGCGGGTAGCTTGTCCGATCCGGAACCGGCTATTCGGTTCCTGTTTCCTGTACTCGTTTCTGCTGTTCCAACCATATCCGGCGATCGGCCCGAGCCGCGATTGCTGCGGCACGGTTCACGATTTCCTGACACTCTTCATGGGTCTTGCCTTTGTAACAGTCATCGTGGACCCGTATTAGGCCGTATTCAGTGGTATATTCTTTTACTACCATATGCGTACCTCGTATACCTTTCTTTCTACAGCCTATGCTGCAAGGCTTGTCAGAGTTTCGTACTATCCGCCGGCCGGATATTCTGGGGAATGCCGACCGGCGGCTTTGTCGGGTACAGTATGGGGTACAAAGAACTATTAGAGGCGGCCTGAAAGGTATTGTGGCCGCATATAACCGTGGATGCAGTACGCTATATGAGCTGGCGGAGTTTTGGGACGTGACGGAGGTCTTTGCGGCCGCCGCCATAGAATGCTACCGGGCAAAGTATGGGTACAGCGCAAAATGCGGCGACTGCATGATTCGCTTTGATCCGTTAGAAATAATGTGAAGTTTAATATAAACCAAAGAAGAAAGGAATTTTATGATGGCAACAATATTTTGCGAAGAATGCGGAAAAGAAATTTTTGAAACAGCAGAGAAATGTCCTCATTGCGGTTACCCTGTATTTTCTAGACCACTAGGCAGGCGGGCGACACCTGAGACACCAAGGCCTTTGAATCAAAAACCAACAGGCCAATCAAGACCAGCGTCACCTATAGAAAATGCCGCGCCAACTGCGCAGTCGCAGTCAGGCATGGGCCTCATTGCGCTAATACTTTCCGTGCTGGGCTGCACCTGTTTAGTCGGCACCATTCTTGCGATTATTGACCTCACAAGAAACGATAAGAGTAAAAAACACGCCTTATCGGTTGTAGCGTTGGCTGCATCCGGACTTTGGTTCGTAACTGCCATTATATTTGGCGTAACTCTCAGTAATGACAGTGGTGGTGCAATAGCGGAGTTACAGGATAGCATAATTTTTGAGGATTCTCGTGCAAATCTGGCAGATACGCCAGAAGCGACAGAGATCATTGAGGAACCTGCCGAAAAACCTACTGGCGAAGATGCCTCCAAAGAGACTAACAGAATTACCATTGACGAACAGGTCATATTAGACCAGGACGGATATACAATCACAGCCAAAGAAATAACCGACGGTATATTCGGGTCGGAAATCAATCTGCTGATCGAGAATAACTCTTCGGGGGACATCACAGTGCAGTCTCGGAACATGACTGTAAATGGGTACATGATCAGCTCGATGCTTTCAGCCGATGTTGTCGCTGGTAAGAAATCAAATGAATCGCTGACATTGAGCGGGATTGACTTAGAGATGAGCGGAATAGATGCCGTAGCATCAGTGAAATTCAACATCGCCGTGCTTGATGCCGACTCATGGGATGAATTGCTTTTTACGGATACAATTGAAATCGAAACATCAATAGTAAGCGATTATGCACAAGTCTATGATGACAGTGGCGAAGTATTGCTCGATCGAGACGGGATAAAGATAGTATCGAAGGGTATCGGAGATGAAAGCATCTTTGGCCCTAGCGTGATCCTGTACATCGAAAATAATTCTGATCAGGCTGTGACAGTACAGGTAAGGGATACTTCTGTCAATGGATTCATGATCACCCCGACGATGTCTTCGGAAGTCCTACCCGGTATGCGTGCAGTATCAAACCTTACATTTTTTGAGTCCGAGTTGGAAGAGAATCAAATAACTGAAATAAAAGATATAGAAACTTCATTCCACGTTTTTGACACCGACAGCTGGGATACTATATTTGATTCAGAAACAATAGTGATAACTTTCTAGTCGTTGCGACGTCGCAACAGGAAGTCTCACTTGCGAAAACATGAACAGGATGAGGCATAAATAGACAAGGAGGAGAAGGTACTGAAAAACCTTGAAAAAAGATTATTGGAGAAGTCAAAAGAATCTTTCATTATGGCTGTAGAAATGGAAATAAAACTGCTTGATGTTGCCTACACAGGATAGAAAAAAAGAGAGGGACGCAATGGATCAGTACTGTGCCTATCTGCGAAAAAGCCGAGCGGATCGTGACGCCGAGATGCGCGGCGAAGGGGAAACCCTGGCTCGCCACAAAAAGATGCTGGAAGATCTATCCAGAAGGATGAACCTGCTGATCAGTCGGTTCTACTCCGAAGTAGTCTCCGGTGAAACAATCGCAGACCGTCCGGTCATGCGGCAACTTCTACGTGATGTAGAAACAGGGCTTTGGGCTGGCGTCTTTGTGATCGAGGTGGAGCGTCTTGCCCGCGGCAACACAAAGGACCAGGGGGCCGTAGCAGATGCTTTCAAGTATACCGGCACGAAAATATTGACGCTGTCCAAGACGTATGATCCGGAAGATGAATTCGACGAGGAATACTTTGAGTTCGGCCTTTTCATGAGCAGACGGGAATACAAAACGATCAACCGGCGGCTTCAGCGCGGTCGGATCGCCGCCGTAAAAGAAGGACGGTTCATCGGCGGTACCGCGCCATATGGGTACCGAAAAGTGAAGGCCCCGGATAAAGGTTACACCCTCGAAATAGTTCCAGAACAGGCAGAGGTCGTGAAAATGATCTTCGACTGGTACTGCCACGGCCTTCCTGAACCGGACGGGTCTATCGCGTCCATGGGACGGATTGCCATCGCCCGGCGGCTGGATCTGCTGGGCATTCGACCGCCGCAAAAGCCTGTCTGGTCTAAAGACACTATAGGCGGGATATTGGGCAATGCCACATATACTGGCATGGTGCATTTTGGCCGCGAGAAAGAGGTGAAAATATCGGCAGGCGGGGAAGTTGTGAAGAAGCGAACCTTGGCGGATGAATACATCATGGCCCCCGGTCTGCATCCGGCCATAATAGATCAGGACATGTTTGCCAAGGTGCAGCGCATGAAACGCGCTAACCGGAAGAACACCACTCCGGCCAGATCAGTTCTACAGAATCCCTTTTCCGGACTGATCTACTGCAAGAAATGCGGGGTTTTGATGACAAGGCTTGCGCCTAACTCCAGAAATCGGTATGACACGCTGAAATGTCCGAACCGGTACTGCGAAAATGTGTCTGCGCCGATGCATGAAGTTGAACAGCAGGTTTTGTCGTTCCTGCGCGATCTGCTCCGCAGGTATGAGATTGACACCATGATCCCAGCATCTTCTCCCGTCACGGATCAGCTGGCCGGAATAGAAAACAGCATCGAAAAGATCGATACTGAACTACGGACGCTTTCAGATCAGATGAAAAAGGCATATGATTTCTTGGAGCGGGAAGTGTATACTCTGGACGTTTTCCGGGATCGGCAAGAGACATTGAAAAGGAACATATCTGCGTTGGAGAAGAACCGCGCTGATCTGGCGGCTGAGCTGGACAGATTTCGGCAGCTGGCAGCTGCAAGGGACGACTATCTGCCGAAGCTGAAGGATCTACTTGAAAAATATGACGTGCGCTCGGCTAGAGAGAATAATGACATACTGAAGGGACTGATCGCAAGAATGGAGTATGGAAAGGATCAGAGGAATAACTTCAAACGGAAAGAGAAGTTTTCCTTCGTGCTGGACATCCATCCATCAGTGATTTATGACATATGACATGTGTAGGGCTATACATATGGACCGCCGATGGCGGTTGCGCCTCTTAACAAAGTCCGCGAAGTAATAGAATACGCTATCACGGAAATACCGGTTGAAAAGATAAATCTGGGCATACCGAATTATGGCTATGACTGGAGCCTGCCCTATATCAGAGGAGAAAGCAAAGCCGTCACCATCGGTAATGTGGAAGCCGTACAATTGGCTGTTACGCATGGCGCTGAAATCTTATTTGATGAGGTGGCAATGTCTCCCTATTTTTATTATTACGAAGACGGGCTTACCCACGAGGTATGGTTTGAAGATGTCCGGAGCATGAGGGAGAAATTCAAGCTGGTCACCGAATATAACCTGAACGGCGTCGGTTATTGGCAGGTCATGCAGTTATACCGCGCCAATTGGCTGCTGCTGGCAGATACCTTTTATATTATGAACACATAAGGCCGAAGCACTTTCCTATTGAAGAAAAAAGGTAACGTTGAAATTTACCACGTTACCTTTCCTAAGCTCTTACTCACAGACTAGCAAACGTACAGCGGTTCCGGCCGCCCTGTTTCGACTCATAAAGCATTTCATCCGCGAGCTGGATATAGATATCGCTGTTGTGTGTATGCTCTACCTTGCCGGTCATGACACCGATGGAGACGGTAACGAAGTCTGATACCTTGCTTTTATCATGCGGTATCTTGCAGCTGCGAATGTTTTCCATGATCTTCTCCGCTATGATGCGAGACCCGACCTCGTCAGTATTGGGCAGGACTACTACGAATTCCTCACCGCCATAGCGGGCAATGAAATCATCGGCTCTTACCGCGCTCTCCTGTAATACTTTGGAAATCGTTTTCAAACAGTTATCGCCTTCAATATGACCGTAGGCATCATTATAATTTTTGAAGTAATCAATGTCAATCATCATCATGCTGATGATCCCGCCGGATCGGGACAGAGAACGGATCAGACGCTGCATGGTTTCATCAAAAAAGCGGCGGTTATAAATACCGGTGAGCGGATCATAAAAAATCTTGTCCACTTCGACTTCCAGCTTGAGGACGTTTTTCTCCAGCCGGTTGCGCATCAAGGCACTGGCCATCAGCTCGCTGGCCGAACGCAAGATGCCGACCTCATTATCGGAGAATACCCGCTCTTTGCGGCAGTCATCAAAAGCAACAAAACCTTTCAGCTGTTCCTGCAGATAGATGGGCACTACTAAAATCGACACAATTCCCTGCCTGGCAAGATAGCCGCTGACACTGTCATCCATGTCCCGGACGATGCCGTTGATACAATGACCCCGCAAAAACTCTCTTTCCCAGCCCGGCAGGATATCACTATATAAAAATCCCTGCGACTTCTCGATGTCTTGCCGCGGCTCGGCATTCACCGGCCATTCAAAGATCTGTTTACAGTAGACCTGGTCTTCTTTGAGATAGTTTTCCCAGAAAAAAACCCGGTCGATTCCGGCCGATTCGGCCATTATGCCCATGGCATGGTGAAGATCTGCTGTAAAGCTGTCGGTACCGGATTGAAGCAGGATCGTGGAGACGTGGTTCACCGCACGTAGCAGCCGGTTCTGATACTCCGTCTCTTGCATCATCTGCTTCAGCTGCATGTCCGCTTCGCGTATTTTACTGGCTTCCTCATTACGGATTACCGCGTTGACCAGCATGAAACTTGCCGTTCGCAGGATATTGACCTCACCTTCGGTATAAGTCCGCTCTTCGGTAAGATTTTCATAAAGGACAAAACCCCAGAACATGCCCTTATTAAATATCGGTATCGCAAGTACCGTCACACATCCGAATGCTTTCAGCGATTCGGCCTCCGGCATGAGAGATACCGGGCCGTTGATACATTGCCCTGATCTCAGGATGTCTTTCCAGCGCGGGATATGCCGGCCATAAGAATTAATCTGAAGCTCTTGCAAAGGTGTGATGGAAGTGCCCGCCTCTTTGCTCCAGCGGTAAATCTGCGATGCATACAGGCCATCCGGCCTCTCAACATTGCGGGACACCGACATCCTGTCAACATCCGCAATCCCGGCTATGAGGGCAACACCTGCAGACATCATGGCCTTAAAGTTTTCGGCGCTTTGTGAAAGGAGGATAATCGCCGCGCTGTTCAGGATGCCAAGCCTCTTTTCCTTTTCCTCAAGCATATTCTGGGTTTCTATCAATTCGGTGATATCGATGGCATATTCCAGATGGGCCTTTTTTCCTCCCGGCCAGTCAACCAGGCGCGCCGTCTTATGAAATACGCTGCCCTTGATCGCTTCTTTATGGTTCCATATTATGGTTTTGTCAGGATCCTTCATCAGTTCCAGATAAGGGCAATGTTCACATGGCTGATCCAGACCTTGGAGCAGCTGATAGCATACTTGCCCCACCCCATCGCCTTCTATACCAAAATTCCGTCGGATGCTGTCATTGAGAAAAAGTATCTTACCGTCCTCCGGCGTACAGACCGTAATCAGCGCTTCCATTTCATTTAGGATATCTTTCAGTAGCTTAAGCTGATCCGCTTCTTCTCGGCGGCTGGTTTGGTGTTTCTTCGGCAGTTTTGTGTTCCTTTCTTTCGGCATCAGTATTCATCCCCTCCCCCTTACTACTGTGCACATTTTGCCAATATTGCCAGCTTATTTAACTGGCAGCTTGACCTTATCCAAATGCCATATATCATCAACATATTCCTGTATGGTCCGGTCTGCGGAAAACTTACCGGAACAAGCCACGTTAAGGATGGCGCTCCTAGCCCAGCCTTTTTCATTGCGGTAGGCTTCTTCCACCTTCTTTTGCGCTTCGGCGTATGCTTTAAAATCTTTTAAGACAAAGTAAGTATCTGCTTTATCCGTACTCAGCGTATTTAACAGCGAATTGTAAGTATTGCGGAACAGATCCGGGTCGCCCGGTGCATAGGTTCCGTTGATCAGCTGCATCAATACCCTGCGGATATCTTGGTCATTGTTAAAGATTTCCATCGGATTGTAGCCGCGCTGTCTTTCATAATGAATGACTTCATCGGAACTCATCCCGAAAATAAACGCGTTTTCTTCCCCGACTTCTTCGACTATCTCGACATTTGCCCCGTCCATCGTCCCGATCGTAAGAGCGCCGTTCAGCATAAACTTCATATTTCCTGTTCCCGAAGCCTCTTTGCTTGCCGTTGAGATCTGTTCGGAAACATCCGCCGCCGCGAAGATAAGCTCGGCATTGGAAACCCGGTAATCCTCGATGAATACTACCTTGAGTTTGCCGCCAATCGATGCATCATTGTTCACTACATCGCCCACCGCATTAATCAGCTTGATCGTCAGCTTGGCATTTATATAAGCCGCCGCCGCCTTACCGCCGAATATAAAGGTCCGGGGATAAAAATCCATATCAGGATGATCCTTCAGTTCATTATAAAGATACATTACATGTAAAATATTCAGTAGCTGACGCTTATACTCATGCAGACGTTTAACCTGAACGTCAAATATCGAACGCGGATCTACTACAACCCCGTTATTCTGCAGTATGTATTCTGCCAGACGGAGTTTGTTCTGATATTTAATATGCATGAATTCCTGCTGAGCCTTTTCATCTTCGGCATAGATCTTAAGCTTGTTGATCTTTGGCAGGTCCGTAATCCAGTCATTGCCGATCCGTCCGGTAACCCAGGCGGCTAACAGCGGATTACCGTGAAGCAGGAAACGGCGCTGGGTAATCCCGTTAGTTTTGTTGTTGAATTTCTCCGGCATCAGTTCATAAAAATCCTTAAGTTCCTGCTGTTTTAAGATTTCCGTATGCAGCCTCGCCACACCGTTTACCGAATAGCCGACGGCAATCGCCAGATGGGCCATCTTAACCTGGCCGTCATAGATAATCGCCATCTTACGCACTTTATCCTGATTACCGGGATAACGCTGTTCGATCCGGGCGATAAAACGGCGGTTGATCTCCTCAATAATCTGATATATCCTGGGCAGAATCCGGGAAAACAGCTCAATCGGCCATTTCTCCAAGGCTTCCGACATAATCGTATGATTGGTGTAAGCACAGGTCTTGGTCGTTACTTCCCATGCTTCGTCCCATGTAAGATAAAGCTCATCCATCAAAATCCGCATCAGTTCCGCGATGGCCACCGTAGGGTGAGTGTCGTTCAGCTGGAAAGTGACTTTTTCATGAAACTTCTTGATATCTTCATGAGTCCGAAGATATTTAGCCACAGCTTCCTGAACCGAAGCGGAGATAAAGAAGTACTGCTGTTTTAAGCGCAGCTCCTTCCCGGCATAATGGGTGTCGTTGGGGTAAAGCACTTCCACGATACTGCGGGCCAGATGTTCCTGTTCCTTGGCCTTCTGGTAGTCCATCTTATCAGAAGTATCTAACAGGAAGCACTCAAGCGGCTGGGCATCCCAGATCCGCAGGGTATTGACGATCCCGCTGCCATAGCCTACAATCGGCAGGTCGTAGGGAATCGCCTGAACCGACAGGTAATCCTTCTGGGTAAAATGGCTTCTGCCGTTCTCATCTACATATATATCCGTATAACCGCCAAACTTAACCTCTTTGGCATATTCCTGACGGCGCAGTTCAAAAGGATTGTTGTTGTCCAGCCAATTGTCCGGAACTTCCTCCTGAAAGCCCTTGCGGATCTCTTGCTTAAACATCCCGTAACGGTAACGAATCCCGCAGCCATAAGCCGCATAACCAAGGGTCGCCAGAGAATCTAGGAAACAGGCGGCCAACCGCCCCAAACCGCCGTTGCCCAGCGCAGCATCCGGTTCCTGATCCTCGATGGCATTCAGATCCAGTCCCAGTTCGCTTAATGCTTCTTTGACCGGCTTCAGCGCCTGCAGGTTAATAATATTATTGCCGAGGGCACGACCCATCAGGAACTCCATCGACAGATAATAGACCATCTTGGGATCCTGCTTCTCATATTCCTTCTGCGTATCCATCCAGTAACCGATAATCGCGTCCTTGATCGCATAAGATACCGCCTGAAATACCTGCTGCTCATTTGCTTCTTCCATCGTCTTTCGGTACAATGTCCTGACGTTATAAACCACACTTCTTTTAAATAACTCCTTATCAAAAGCCAGTGCCGGCGTTGTTGTTTTCTTGGCCATCCTGATTTCTCCTTATCCACTAATTATTTATATTCGGTTTTTAACTGTAAGTCATTATACTATATCCTTTAGAAAACCACAAGTTGGTATTGGTGGAATTCTTTACTAGTAACAGCTGGCTTTATAAAGCGATGTTTATATCTTGATTTCTTTTTCCGTCCCAACTACATATTGCACAGTGACAAGTGGCTCCCTTTAGCCGATCAAAAAATATGTGCTGTATACTTCTTCCAATCTAGCCTTTAACTTCAGGAACTCACTCATGCACTGCCTCCTATTAACCATGTGGGCATGAGTTCTGCGACTACAGCTTCTCTACATGAATCCTCACCGTTTCTCCGTTCACGTTCCACTCCCTGGCGGCCGCCTCAGAACCCACCACGATATCATCCGAACCAAGTTCATCAGCCAGCACCTTCTCGGCAATAGAAGTCCGGTTGCGCTGCACGATCTCCGCAATCTTTACGTTACCGCTTAAGCTTACCCGGATATGATCCATTACCTCAAAGCCGCTATCCTTACGCATCGTCTGGATCTTACTGATGATCTCATAGACAAAACCTTCTTCGATCAGTTCTTCGCTTAACAAGGTACATAGAACCACTGTAACTCCGTTATCCGCTTCTGTCACATAACCTTCCTTCTGGCTCACCTCGATCAATAGGTCTTCTTCAGCCAGTTCCACCGAGACACCGCCGACATCAAACCGAAGACAGCCGTCCTCTTTCAGATCTTCCATCGCCTGATTCCCGTCAAGGCTTTCTAAGATCTGCCGAATCCCGCCTAACTGTTTTCCGTATTTGGGTCCTACCGTCCGTAACTGCGGTTTAAAGGTGTAGCTGGTAAACTCTCTCACATCATCCGTAAAGATCACTTCTTTAACATTCAGTTCTTCCTTGATAATGTCCACGTAAAATTCCTTCAGCTTTTCCGGTGCCTTGACATACATCGCTGCAATCGGCTGACGGTTCTTGATATTGGCTGTATTTCGGCAGGCGCGTCCTTTTACGACGATATTCAGCACGGCATCCATGGCAGTTTCCAGCTGTTCATCCACAGCCTTTAAATCTGCCGCCGGGAAATCACATAGATGGACACTTTCCGGTGCCTGCGGATCGATACCGACGACAAGATTACGGTAAATATCTTCGGCCATAAAGGGGATCATCGGGGCCGCGCATTTACATACCGCTGTCAATGCCGTATACAGCGTCATATAAGCATTGATTTTATCCTGTTCCATACCCTTGGCCCAGAAACGCTCCCGGCTTCTTCTTACATACCAGTTGCTCATGTCATCGACGAAGCTTTCCAGTTCTCTGGCCGCCTCCGGGATCCGGTACTGATCCAGATCTTCATCCACTTCCCGGATCAGGGTATTCAGCCGGGACAGCAGCCATTTGTCCATAACCGGCAGCTTATCATAATCCAGTTTATGCTTAGTCGCATCAAACTGGTCGATATTCGCATATAGGACAAAAAAGGCATACGTGTTCCACAGCGTTCCCATAAACTTCCGCTGGCCTTCAATAACCGCCTTCCCATGAAAACGGTTCGGCAGCCACGGGGCAGAATTGATATAAAAATACCAGCGGATGGCATCGGCCCCATAGGTTTCCAAGGCTTCAAAAGGATTGACTGCATTCCCTTTGGATTTGGACATCTTCTGGCCATTTTCATCCATCACATGCCCCAGGACAATGACATTCTCATAAGGTGCCTTGTTAAATATCAGCGTAGACTCCGCCAACAGGGAATAAAACCAGCCTCTGGTCTGATCCACTGCCTCGGAAATAAACTGTGCCGGAAACTGTGCTTCAAAAAGTTCTTTATTCTCAAACGGATAATGGTACTGGGCAAAAGGCATGGCCCCGGAATCAAACCAGCAGTCAATCACCTCCGGCACCCGCTTCATCACACCGCCGCACTTTGGACAAGTCCCGGTAATCTCATCGATATAAGGCCGGTGCAGTTCTACGGTACGGGCTGCCGGATTGCCGCTTAACCGTTCCAGTTCTTCACGGCTCCCTACCGCTTCCATATGGCCGCAGTCACATTCCCATACGTTTAAAGGCGTACCCCAATAGCGGTTCCGGGAGATGCTCCAGTCCTGAATATTCTCCAGCCAGTCACCGAAGCGGCCTTTACCGATCGATGCCGGAATCCAGTTGATGGTGTTGTTATTGCGGATCAGATCTTCCTGAACCGCCGTCATCTTGATAAACCAGGACTCTCTGGCATAGTAAATCAAAGGGGTGTCGCAGCGCCAACAGTGCGGGTAGCTATGCTCATAATCGGGTGCTGAAAACAGCAGACCCTTTTTCTCCAGATCGGCTATGATGAGCGGATCGGCTTTTTTACAGAATATTCCCGCATAAGCGGTTTCTTCCGTCATTTCTCCCTGCGGATTGACCAGCTGGACAAACGGCAGGTCGTATTTCCGGCCCGCCTTGGCATCATCCTCGCCGAAGGCTGGGGCGATATGCACCACGCCGGTCCCGTCTGTCAGGGTGACAAAGTCATCGCAGGTCACAAACCAGGCTTTTTTATCCTGCTTTTCAACAATCTGTCTGGCAAAATCAAAAAGAGGCTCATATTCTTTGTATTCCAGATCTTTACCGGTCATTTTCGACAGAATCTCACAGCCCTCTCCCAACACCGCCTCCAGAAGGGCTTCAGCCAGATAATAGGTCAGTCCGTCTTGTCCCTTCGCCTTCACATAGGTTACCCGAGGATTGACACAAAGACCGACATTGGATGGCAAGGTCCAGGGTGTGGTCGTCCATGCCAGGATATAAGCCGCTTCGTCCTTCACTTTAAAACGGGCAACTGCCGAGCGCTCCTTGACATCCTGATAGCCTTGCGCCACTTCATGAGAGGAAAGGGGCGTTCCGCAGCGCGGGCAATAAGGGACGATCTTAAAACCTTTATATAGAAGCTCCTTGTCCCAGATCTGCTTTAAGGCCCACCATTCCGATTCAATAAAGTCATCATGGTAGGTTACATAAGGATCTTCCATGTCCGCCCAAAAACCGACTGTATCGGAAAAATCCTCCCATAGACCTTTATATTTCCAGACACTTTCTTTGCATTTGCCAATAAAGGGGTCAAGCCCGTAAGCCTCGATCTGTTCCTTCCCGTCCAGACCAAGCAGTTTCTCCACCTCCAGCTCCACCGGCAGGCCGTGGGTATCCCAGCCGGCCTTCCGCGGCACCATATTGCCTTTCATGGTCCGGTAACGGGGTATCATGTCCTTGATGACCCGTGTCAGCACATGGCCGATATGCGGCATCCCGTTCGCCGTGGGCGGCCCGTCATAAAAAGTATAAGTGGGACAGCCTTCACGGTTCCTCATGCTTTTTTCAAAGATCTGGTTTTCGTTCCAGAACTTCAGTGTTTCCTTTTCCCGATCGACAAAATTAAGATTAGCCGGCACCTTTTGATACATTATTCTACCTCCGTTTTCATAATCGAGTAGGAGGGAGTGATTAACTCCCGTCCTCTCACACCACCGTGCGTACCGTTCGGTACACGGCGGTTTCAATAGTTGATGTGCACTGACTGA
>QMCD01000941.1_pt1 | contig 43166 bp, 33 predicted proteins | sample 1821841 | NCBI WGS metagenome assembly QMCD01 (sample SAMN01991225, study PRJNA193472) | Termite gut metagenome, whole genome shotgun sequencing project. | isolation source: worker | host: Macrotermes natalensis
TCATTTAACTATTCTGCATCAACTTCCCGATTTCGGTGATGGTACGAATCTTGGCTGATTCGAGCAAGATCAACCCGGTTTCGAGCATGAGCCAAAATATTGAGGAGTAAAGTAATGCTTGAAAATTGTTTTTTCTGCCAGAAAAACAGATTCGCGCTGAATAAGGAAGTTAAAATCGCAGCGGAAGAATCTATTGTTTACGAAGACGAATACGTATTTGCGGTGCCCGATATTGCGCCTTTGAAGGCAGGGCATTGTCTTATCATATCGAAAAATCACTACTGCTGTTTTGGCAGTGTTCCGGAAATTGTTTTTCAATCACTGGAACGAGCAAAGCAATTCTTTGCCCAAAAAGTCTTTCAAGGTCATGATTTACTTTACTTAGAACATGGTTCAGTAATCGATAATCCGGCAGGTGCCTCTGTTGACCATGCTCATTTACATGTGCTTCCTTCAGTCGGCTTTGATCTCATTCAACAAATGGAGAAGTCTATCTACGTAAATTCCGGTAAAGCAATTGCTGACTACGCTTTACTTAAACAATATGCCTGCAATAATCAACCATATTTATTTTTAGAGACGAGTGGTCGGAAATGGGCGTATAAAGTAAATGACTTGCCCAGTCAATTTTTTAGACAAATTATTGCCACGCACTATTCTTCGGAATATGACTGGCGAAAAATGTATAAAACACCTGAATCACAAGAGCTTTTCAACTCTACGCTCAATCATTGTATGAATCAAAAGTAAGTTATTCAGGTCCCATCTTGTTACCGACTTGATATGTTCTGTAAAGATTTGGCTCTTGCCTAACAATGGAGATCGATGACAAACTTGGAGCAAGTCAAGGAAGAAGTTTGCGAAATCGGGCGTCGAATTTACAGTAAAGGCTTCGCGGCGGCCCATGACGGCAATATTTCGTACCGAATCGATGAGAATCGCGTACTTTGTACGCCCACGCAAATTTGCAAGGGATTTATGAGGCCGGAAGACCTTTGCATTGTCGACATGGACGGCAATCAGGTTTCCGGCCAACGAAAACGAACAAGCGAAGTGCGGCAGCATATCACCATTTTGAAACAGCGCAGCGATGTCAATGCGGTCGTTCACTGCCATCCGCCTTACGCCACCGCCTTCAGTATTGCGAGGGAGGCCATCCCGGAACACGTCTTGCCGGAAGTCGATCTGGTCTTGGGGGCTGTACCCATCGCACCGTATGCCATTCCCGGCGGTCAAGCCTTTGCGGACGCCGTTTTGCCGTTCATCCAAACCGGCGACATTGTCGTTCAAGCCAGTCATGGAACGGTCAGCGTGGGTGAAAGTGTCGAAAAGGCGTATTGGTTGACGGAAAAACTCGACGCCTATTGCCAGACCCTGCTTATCGCGCGGAGCCTTGGCCGGGTCGTCTATTTCAACAAGCAAGAAGTCGAGGAACTCAATGCCCTCAAGACGCAGCTGGGCTTGGACCAACGAGCGGGACAGGATAGCCAGTCATTGGAAGCCCGGCATGCCGCCGGCGTGGAGCACCGCGCTTTTACGCCTCCTCGCTTTTAGGGAATGCCTTCCAACGAGTGCAGCGAAAATCAAAATCGTGTACAGCACTACCGCCCCGTCGGTCGCCATACGCAGGCATTCACCACAATATACAAACGGCGAGGTCGCCCTAGCGTGTTGTTTGGCGTTTCCTTCTCTCGCCGGAGTCTGCCACGACCCCGACCACTCCTTTTCATTTCACCTCTCGCCACTTTCGCAACATGATTCCCAAACGCCTTCTGTTTCGATTTCGTTTTCCTTGTCGGCAAGCGAAGAGTTTTTGGTCGCCCAAGGGGCCGGCCCTCGACGAATCTTTTCGCATTCCTGACATGAACGCCCTCGAAAGCGATAACGCGGCAATCGAGCCGTCGCCATGCGATTTCCGAATCGCGTGGAGTCCGACCGGCTTGGTCTTTTCATTGCGAATCACCGGCAAAAAGCAACGACCGTGGTGTCGGGCGATTCACCCGGAGGAAAGCGACGGCCTGCAAATGTGTCTGGATACCCGTGACATCCACGATGTACATCGGGCAACTCGATTTTGTCACCGGCTTATTTTTCTCCCGGCGGTGGATGGCCAGCCGCCGTCAGTGCCGCAAGTTTTTTGGTTCCCCATTCACCGCGCAAAGGCTCACCCGCAGCCGATTGACATTGGTCAGATTAAGCTGAAAACAACATTATTGGCCGATGGCTATCAACTTGATGCCATGATACCGGGCAAGGTTCTCACGGGCTTTGATCCGGTGGAATACCCCGCGCTAGGCTTTCATTACGTTATCACCGACCGAGAATTGGGCGACCGCTATTTTCTCGTTGAGCCGCCTTTTCCGCACGACCACGACCCCAGTCTATGGGGAACTCTCCAACTCGTTTCGTGAAACAAACATTATTTTTCCAGTAAAAACGCATCAATGTCATTGGCCGCGATGACGCCATAATTGACTGCCCCAAGCCAGCCGGACATGATGATGCCGACACTGCCTGCGTGAAAAAGGCCGGGAATCTGCTCGTGAAGTTTCCGACTCACAGCAAGCCCCTCATACTTCGTGCCGAAACTTGAACCGCCCCAGTGGCCCGTGTAGCGGCGGAACGTCTTGGGCGTGGCGGCCTCAGACCAATCGAGGTTGTCTCGAACATCGGGAACGTAACGCTGCAAATAGTCCAGCGTGTTGCCAATGAGCCATTTTTTTCGTTCACCGTACTCCACGTCGGAAAGCTCCGCCCAGTCCCCGAACCGCGCATTCGTGCTGGACACCACGTAGCAGCGGTCTGTACCGGGCCGCGTTTTTGGATAGTAAAACGAGAATGTGCGGCTCGAAATGTCTTTGCTCAGCAGCTTTTCCGATGAAAATTCAACTGCCTCGGAGGTGAAAAGTAAATCGCCGCATTTTTCCTCATCGATCAAATAACCCGGCTTCAGGGCTAGGTAAACTTGGCAGCTGGAATTGTTGAGCCGCACCGCTTTCGCTTCTTCGACAAAGTCGGCGGAAAAATTCTCCTCGCCGACCATGTCAAAAATCGTTCCCTTGAGATTGGCATTGGACAGCACAACCTTGGTCCCGACCGTCCGCTCTTCGCCATTCTTTTTTCGGATCACGACACCGCCAATTCTGCCGTCTTCGACCAAAATTTTGGACACCGGCGACGACTTTTCCACATCCACACCATTTTTTTTCAGTTCAGCCAGCATCATGTCAATCAGCATGTCCGTTCCACCTTGGAACGTGTACACACCTTTCGACATGAAATTCGAGAACACAATGCCATAGGTCAAGGCCGGGTCGTCGGTGGTGGAGCCGTTAGCGTAAGTGATCGGCTCCATAAGCAAACGCACAACATCCGTTCTGCCGGGAAAAAATTCCTCAAACAACTGTCGGGCCGTGGTTTGACCGTCATCATAATGTGTCATGCTTCGAGCCTTGTCGAAAAAGCCCATCACTTTTTCCGGTGCAATGCCAAAACGCTCAATCAAGAGTTTGGTGAAATCTTCCCGGTCGAAGGTCGTTTCCAGTGAAAATTGCGGATTGTCAAAGCGAATTTTGGGAAGCTGCACAATTCGGGCGGCAATTTCCGGCGACCAGTACCGGCGACAGCTTTTTATCATTCCAACGGGAAAACCATGTAACGACACGTCGAAAATGATGCCACCGGGCCGCTTGAACGTGGCCGCGAGGCCGCCGAACTGGAAATGCTGCTCCAACAACAGGATTTTGTGGCCGGCACGTCCCAGGATATTCGCCGCCGTCATGCCCGCGAGGCCGGAACCGATTACAATGACATCGTAGGAGTCGTTCATGTCTGAAAATAACGTGCAGATGTGTCGGGAAAACCTGATTATCGAAGATTTTCAGGCACTGTCAATTCCCTTGAAATATCTGTAAAAGGGGGCAGGATGGCATTGCAGGAGGCGTGCAATGAGCCAGCCAGATGACATCGCAGCCAACTCCACCGGCGACCTCGCCCCGTTATAGAAATTTAGGAGGTCATGCTCGACCATTCCACGATCAAGTTCCACAAGCCGCTCGTGCTGAAACTAATTTTGCTGCCGGACGAACCTGACAACAATGGCCCAGCCATTGCAGCTCACGAAATCGCAATTTCTCGAACTGGTCGACTGCACATTCGACGAAAAAGTCTATCCGGCCATCCTCAAATCGCGGGGTTTGGCCATGCGAATGCCCCCTTGCCACACGATGGAAGAATGTTATACTGGCCGCTCGGTCGATTTTCGGCAAGCCAGCTAATCTGTATAATCGGTAAGAAGGGTTTTGAGTCTCATGGCACATGTTTGTGAAATCTGTGGAAAAGGTCGGACTGTCGGAAATCATATCGAGACGCGCGGTAAAGCAAAATATCTCGGCGGCGTGGGTACGAAAGTCACCGGAATTACCCGCCGTGTTTTTCAGCCGAATCTCCAGAGTGTCAAGACGACCACGGACAACGGCACAACGAAAACCGTCAAGGTCTGTACCCAGTGTATGCGTTCCGGTGCGATTCGCAAACAGGTCAAAAACGCTCCGTTCAAATTGGCTCACGAACTGGAAGGCTCTCCTCTCAAACATACGTCTGCTCCCAAAAATACGTCCGTCAAAAAACAGACGGAAAAAGCTGTAAAAAAGAAGTAACGCCGCCCCCCGTCGGCGAGCTGGAGTCGCCTTGTCTTGGCCCCATGCCTTGCACTTCGGGGTTGTTCGATGAAGGACTGCCATGCCTTACCTCACTGCCCATCAGACGCGACTCCGAGATGATATTCGGGGACTTGTCAAAGGCGAGGTGCGTTGCGACGAAATCTCTTTGCAACTCTATGCGACTGACGCTGGCATTCTCGAGTATCGTCCACAGGGCATTGTCTGGCCACGAGATACGGACGACATTGTGGCCTGCGTCAAGTATGCTTCCGAGAAAGGTATTCCCCTCCATCCGCGCGGAGCGGGGACCGGGGTGACCGGAGAAGCACTCGGTCATGGCATTGTTCTCGATCTTTCCCATTTCATGCGGCGGATCATTTCCGTCGACGAGGAATCCGTGTTGGTCCAGCCCGGCATTCCCTGCTGCCGACTAAATTCCATACTTCAGCGCGAAACCGGACGCATTTTCGGTCCCGTTGCCGGGTTTCGGACGGCCACCACCGTGGGAAGCGTCTTGGCTCGCAACGGAGCCGGTTTGCACTGGCTGCAACATGGCCTGCCAAGCGGGCATGTGCTTGAACTTAAAGTTGTGCTGGCTGATGGAGCCGTTTTGTCACTCAACAGAAAAACCCTCCCCAAGGCACTGCGAAGGTCGCATAGTGATTCCGTAGTGTTTGTACCTACAGTCGCGCCGCCACACGGGCCGCAAAGCGGCAAAGCAAGTGCCGACGACAACCTTGCCCGGGGAATTGCGTTGGCACGGGGGATCGTTCATGGAAGAGAGCATCCTCTTGCCGACGAAATTTATCGCATTCTCACGTCCGACCAACATGCGGCGGCGATTCAACCCAATCTTCCCGTCGACCGAAGCGGCTATCACTGTCAAAGCATCCTCACCGGCCCTGAAGGGCGGCATGTTGACTTGGCACGGCTCATCACAGGTAGCGAGGGAACGCTCGGCCTGATCGTCGAAGCGAGGCTCAAAACGACGGCTTGTCCCGGTCGAGCGGCGGCGGCCATGCTCTTCTTCAATAGCTTTGAAAAGGCCACCGCGGCGGTATCGGTGATTCTCCCTTTTCAGCCAAGCCTCTGCGAACTTGTCGACCGTCGCCGACTCAGTATGGTACGTGATGGCGAACCTCGCTTCCAGAATCAGATTCCGTTTGAGACCGAGGCGATGTTGCTGGTGGAACTTGATTCCAGAAACGGTGACGCGGACGCGTGCGATAGACTCGCCGCCATGCTGGACTTGGTACAGGAGAAAGAAAAACGCTGCTTTCACTCGCTCTGCGTGTCGGTGTCACCGGAAGCCCCTCTGCCCTTTGCGTTGTTCGACGATTTTCTACGACGTTCTGAATTGATCCTGTTTCAAATGCGACGCTCTTTTCAGGCGATTCCTCTGTTTGAGGACATGGCCGTGCCCGTGCCCGCCCTACAGGATTTCATGGCCGAATTGTTTGGCGTTTTGCGGAAAAATGAATTCACCGCTTCGATTTCCGGGCACGTCGGACAGGGGCATCTGCGCGTTCATCCGCTTGTCAATCTTTCCCAGAAAAATTTTCCGCAACTGCTACGCAGGCTCGCAGACGACGTTTATCGGCGAGTGCTCGATTTCGGCGGCACAATCAGTTCCGAATACGGCACCGGCCTGATGAAATCCCATTTCATCCCAACGCAGCATCCATCGCTGATACCAACCTTTCAGGCCATAAAAAAAGCCTTCGACCCGGATAATCTGTTTAATCCCGGCAAAGTCCTTCCTGAAGCCTCGCCCTGGACGCATCACTTGAGAAAAGGGCTGGCCTATCGCGGCATGGAACACCCCGATACGCCGGGCATGGAGACCCATATTTGGGACCCGGCCTGCTTGGAAACAACGGTTGTCCCGCCAACATCCCTCACGGAATATGAAACCGAGACAACGCCCGAAGACACAACTTTTACAAGCCAACTCGAACTGCAATTGAAATGGAAACCGGAATCGGTTTTCGAGGCAACACATCTGTGTAACGGCTGTGGCGCATGTTTTCGCTCCGATGGGGCGGGCCGAATGTGTCCGCTGTTCCGCGTCATCCAGCGCGAAGCCGCTTCACCCAGAGCCTCCGCCAATCTCCTGCGTGGCGTGTTGAACGGCAGCGTGGAATTGGAAACCCTCACGCACCATCGGGCCAAGGAAATTGCCGACGCCTGTTTCCATTGTGGCCTTTGTGTCAGTGAATGCCCTGCCGAGGTCAATGCGTCGCTCCTCGCCTTCCGATGCAAAAGTGCCCACGTTTCCGCGCACGGCTTGGCTTTGGACGACCTGCTCCTTTCCCGGCTGGATTCTGTTCTCAGCTGGTTCGCTATGGCCAGTTGGCCGATCAACTGGGCACTCGGCAACCCGACGATGCGGTGGATGCTGGAGAAATTTCTGCAAATTCCGCAGGGAAGCCGCATTCCAAAACTGACAAAAGTCTCGTTCCTCAATCGGGTTGCCTGGGCAGGACGCCATTCAAAGCCTCAGCAGGGCCCCGTGGAAAAAGTGGCTTTGTTTGTCGATGCTTACGCCAATTATTTCGACTCGAAGCTGGCCGACCTGGCCATACGAATTTTGGAGCACAACGGCCTGAGCGTTTACGTGCCCCCGCGTCAACGCTCATCCGGTCTGCCGGCCTTTGCGATGGGTCACATGGAACGTGCCGAACGCTTGGCCCGGCACAATTCATTGCTTCTGGCCGACCTCATCCGCCAAGGCTTTCAGGTCGTCACGCTGGAACCGACCTCGGCCTCCTGCATGACACAAGATTACCGATACGTGGTCGACGACATTGACGCCGCGCTGCTTTCCGCTCACGTAGTCGATCTCTGCCATTTCCTCTGGCTGCGGCACGGCAAAGGGAAGCAGAATCCCGACTTCCGCCCCATTTCAAAAACGGTCGGCTACCATGCTCCCTGCCGCGCGATTGCAAGCACGACACGCCGCGTCGACCTGCCCACCCCGGCGGAAGAATTGCTGCGGCTCATTCCCGACCTCAAAGTCCACCGCATCGAACGTGGCTGCTGTGGCATGGCCGGCCTGTTTGGAATGAAGCAAAAAAATTACCGTCGATCTCTTCAGATCGGAATGCCACTTTTCAAGGAACTTCGCCGCCACGACATCCACTGCGCCGTCTCGGATTGCAGTGCCTGCCTGTTGCATATCGAACATGGTTCCAAAAAGCCCGGCCTGCACCCCATCCTCCTGCTTGCCGTAGCCTACGGCCTTGCCCCGGAAATGGCGGATGCGATCCTGCACACTTAGCTGTTTTCGATTGCCTGCACGCAACGGCGGGCAAGGTCGAGCAGGTCGCAGAGTTTGGCCAGTTCGCCTATCGGCATCGGAACCTCGTTGGAGACGACAGCCTGCCGAACCATGACGAGGCAGATGGCTTCGACAGTCGTGTCGACGGAGTCTAGGTTGTGGTGGAGTTCTTCCAGTAGGGCGGGCAGGGATGTTGACATGGCAGTCGGCATAAAACGAGCAAAGATTGCCGACTCAAAGCGGTGCAAAATGCCCAGAAAAGCGGAGAGCCGGCCCGAACACACATCGTACTCAAAACCCTCTGGAAAGGGGCCAGCCCTCAATGGTATCGAGACCGGTCCCCATGTAAGCGCAAAAACAGCGCACACCGGAAGCCCGGCCCGATACCATCCAGAGCTGACGAATCAGCCAATATTTTCCAGATATTTTTGAGTAGAATGGCCGAAGGCAGCCGAAACCGCCTTCAACGCCGGTCGCCCGACGCATCGTGACACGATTCTAGCAGAGATTGGCCGTGATGTCAATTTTACGAGAATGAAGACAGAAACTTCCGGCTCTTCTTGAAACAGGGCGCAAAACTGGCCTTGCCGTCAAAATCTGTTTTCGCTAGAATCCTCCAACCTTGTACCCGACGTCCAAGACCCGACACCCACAAAGAGCAAGGAGGCTCTTTTTCATGCACGGCGCAAAGACGATTGTTTCGTTCATCCTGTTGTTGGCCGCTTTTTCCAATTCGGCTTCCACCTCGGCCTTGGCCGCCATCCCCGCCTCCCAAGAAGCGACACTTCTCTTCGTGACCACGCCCGGCTGCGTACCCTGCCAGCAGTTCGCGCCGGTGGTGCAGGAGATCGCGGCACTGGGCTATTCCGTCGAAACAATCGATGCCGCGCAGCAACCGGAGCTGGTCTATAATCAGCTCCAAGTACGGCAATTTCCGACCTTTTTGATGCTGTCCCACGACAGGATTGTCGACCGCGTTGTCCCGAATGCCGGCCCTGTCAATATGAAGCCGCGCATCTTGAAAATGTTCGACATGCGCGCTCCCGTGCCACAAGCCGAGAACGGTGTTCCCGAAATACAACAAAACTGCCTCGCTTCCTCTGTCAAGCTCCGTGTCGATGCCGACAACACACATTCTTGGGGAACCGGCACAATCATCGATACCCGGCAAGGCCAAGCCCTGATTCTGACCTGCGGCCATATTTTCCGCGACTCGAAAGGTGCGGGGAAGATTGAAGTTCAGCTCTTCGGTGAAAATTCCAGCGTCTCCGTCCTGGGACGCTGTTTGTTTTACGACTTGGAGATTGATCTCGCTTTAATTGTCATTGCCCCGCCCTGTCCAGTGAAGGCGGCACCGCTCATTTCTGCGCAGCTGCAACTCGCCCCGAATCAACCTGTTCTGAGTGTTGGCTGTGACGGCGGGGCCAATCCCACGCTGCGCACGCACACGATCAGGTCCTTGGACCGTATCGGCACACCCACTGAAAATGCCGTGCCGTTCCACTACATCCAAGTTTCCGGCGCACCGGTCAGCGGTCGTAGCGGCGGCGGTCTGTTCACAGAGCAAGGCCAGTTGATCGGCGTCTGCAACACGGCGGACCCGGTGGAAAACGACGGCCATTTCGTCCCGCCGCACATCATTCGTTACGTCTTGCAGAAAATGCAACTCGCGGCCATCGCCGAAAATCCATCGCTCGTTGACACCAGCCAAGCGGAAGCCGCAAACGTCGTCCAAACGGTTCGAGTGGAAACGTCACCGCTTCGCCCCTTGTCCAACACCAACGCCGATGCGGCGGCTCACTCCGATTTGGCCGGTTGGCAGGAAGTGCAGGAAAAAGCCGTGTCGCAAAGTGACATTCACGAGGCGACGCTGGAAGAAATCCGACGGCGCGCTCAGGACGGCGACGAAATCATCGTCTTCATCAAATCACGCCGCAACCCGGAAATTCCCGGTGATGTCATTCGCCTCAATGACGCTCATGCCACGCCGCTGCTTTCTGAAACAAGTACAGGGCGAGACAACGTGATTCTCTCTTCCGGTCCTATGCCGGTTTCGCATTCGGTGGCGCATTAGTCGCACCGACTTCTTTTTGTGAAAATTATTCTCAAAACTTCGTACACTCTGTACAAAGCGGGAAGATTGTGAGATAATGGCAGTCGAATAAATAATAATTTATTGAATTGCCGATCCAAGAGCCGGATGGGTAGCGATGGCGAAACTTCCGGGCATTTCACTCTCCAACCATATACAACCATGAGCACAGCAGTCCAGTCAATCGAATCGGGCGTGAAACAGATTTTGAAAAACCATCCGAACGCAGGCCGGGATGCCCTGATTCCGATTTTGCAGGAAATTCAAGAGCAGCAAGGTTTTTTGTCGCGTGAGGCTGTGGTCGTGGTGGGCAAGGAGCTGGACCTGCCCGCCAGCAAAATTTACGGAGTGGCCACATTCTACAATCAATTTCGTTTCACACCGCAGGGGCGGTATCACGTTCAAGTCTGCCGTGGCACAGCCTGCCACGTCAAAGGTTCGCTGGCAGTCTTGGATGCGATAAAGCGTGAACTGAAAGTCGAGCCGGGCGAAACGACCAAAGACGGCCTGTTCAGTTTGGAGGTGGTGGCCTGCATCGGTGCCTGCGGCTTGGCCCCGGTTATTAACATCGACGGCAATTTTCACGCGAATTTGACCTCACAGGCCGTGCCTGGCGTGCTGAAACAGTACCAGAAACAAGGGAAGTAAACCGTTTTCCATCGTTCATTTAATCCGGTTTCATAGAAACCGGCTCACTTTGTGCGGAAACCGGATCAATCGACTATGACCATGCCATAAACCATGCCGCTATTACAATACGAAACACAAATTGCCGAGGACGGAAGCATCACGCTTCCCCGACTGCCTGAATACCGAAAAATCGTGGTCATTGTGCAAGACGGCGAACTGGAGGGACAAGATTGGCAAGCTGTTTTTGACGATTTCATGTCGTCTTGGCAAGGTTGTGCAAAGGGAGTGCCACACACGTTGGTAGAGGAATTCCGAGCAGAACGTTTGGAAAAAGAAGGCGTTTTCTGGCCGAATCCGACCGACGAACAACTCGACAAAATGTACGAAGTGTGCCGTGGTTGCCTTGAAGGGATGACGGAGGAGGAATACGATCACATGCGGGAAGAACGCATTTTAGGGAAAAGATGAAACGAGTGTTGATCGACACGAATGTTGTGGTTGATTTTTTCCTGAAGCGAGGCGAATTTTTTGCGAATGCCGACAAGATTTTCGCCGCCGTACGAACGCGAAAAATTCAAGGTTGTGTTTCCTCATCCGTTGTGACCGATTTGCATTTCATCATCGGTCGTAAGGCTGGCGAACGCCGGGCACGCGAAACCGTTGAGAGTATTTATGCGACTTTTGCGATATTGCCCGTGAGCAGAGGGACCATCGGCCAAGCCTTGAACAACGGCATGGCCGATTTCGAGGACGCCGGCCAAGGCGATGGGGAATCGATATTGTCGTTACCCGCGACAAAGCCGGTTTCGCTGGCAGTGGCCTGAACGTGTTTGCGCCGGAAGAGTTTGTGAAAGAAATCAGTTGATTTTTTGAAACGAGATATTTGGCATTCCCCTCTCCCTCCGGGAGAGGGTTAGGGTGAGGGGGGTATGCCTCTGTGAAGAGAAATATAAATTGGTGAATGCTGAGATTGTTCACAAAGAATTTTGATATGACAAGAGAAAAAATCCAACGAAAACAAGAACATTTGGAGACATTTCAATCCTTTGAAGGCCAAGAAATCGTACTTTCGCTGAACGATTTTTTTGAATGGGCTGATGATGGTTCAATCGGCTACAACTTGTCGCTACAGTCTCCTTATGCCCCCTTATTTTATGATGTTTTCAAAAAATTGCTGCGAGAAGAAAACATTGAGGAGATTTTTGTCCGAATCATGGATTTCAACGAATCTGACGACGCTGATTGGTTTACAACGGATACTGTTTACGTAGTTGGCACGATCACAAAAGAAGAATTGCAAAACCTGATGGAACACCAAGAGCAAGAGATTTCGCCCGATGAAATTCAGGCAGGGTGGATGTATTCAACGCCTGCCAATCTTCCTTATGCAATTCCTGAAAATAAAGTTCTCAGTATGTGGTGGGATTGATTGCCTTTTTTAATTCCATCACCCCTCTCCCTCCGGGAGAGGGGGATAGTTGCCACCGTTTTTGGCAATTCAAGTTACAACATATACTTATCATTCACCCCAACAACCCCAACAGACCATGCAAGCACAAACTGTCGATAAAAATTTTCTCAACTGGGCCATTTCCGGCGGCGATAATCCCGACTTTGATGCCACAAAATGCGGCTGTGGCTGCGATGGCAAGAGCGTCGAAACGTGGCAGGTCAAAATGGTCGAGCTACGGCGCGAAACAGTGCAAAGACCGACCATCTTCATCGGGATGGGAACTTGCGGATTGGGGGCCGGGGCCGCTTTCACGCTCGAAGCGATCCGCAAATATCTGGCCGAAAAGAAAATCGAGGCCGACATCGTGGAAGTCGGTTGTATCGGCCTCTGCGTTTACGAGCCGCTGGTCGACGTGCAACTGCCCGGTCGAACACGCCTCATGTTCCAAACCGTTACGCAAGACAGAGTCCCCGCCGTGCTCGACGCCGTCTTCGGTGACGGCAAACTGCCGGACGATCTCGTTCTGGGCCAATTCCGTTCAAAAAACACGAATATCAAACCGTGGGCCGGCGTGATTTTCCAAGATGAACATCCCTTCTTTGGCCCGCAAACCCGCGTCGTGCTGGCCAACTGCGGCGTCATCGAACCCACGCAGCTCGAAGAATACCTGGCCTGGGGTGGCTATCAGGGCCTGAAAAAAGTGCTCGGCCAAGGGGGCCAGAACAAAATGCCACCGGAAGACGTTTGCAAGACCGTCGAGCAGTCCGGTCTGCGTGGTCGCGGTGGCGGCGGTTTCCCGGCGGGTGTGAAATGGAAATTTGCGCGTAACAATAATGATCCGCAACGGTATCTCGTGTGCAACGCCGATGAGGGCGATCCCGGAGCGTTCATGGATCGCGCCGTCATCGAAGGCGATCCGCACCGCTTGCTCGAAGGTATGGCCATCGCCGCGTATGGGATCGGCGCGAACAAAGCGTACATTTATATCCGTGCCGAATATCCGCTGGCCATTCAAAGGCTTGAACAGGCCATTGCTGACGCGGAAGCCAACAATTTGCTGGGCGAAAACATTCTCGGCACGGACTTTTCGCTCAAAATGATTATCAAAAAAGGGGCCGGCGCTTTCGTTTGCGGCGAAGAAACCGCCCTGATTCACAGCATCGAAGGCAAACGCGGCATGCCGCGACCGCGACCGCCGTTCCCCGCCGTTTCCGGCCTGTTCGGTCATCCGACGATCATCAACAATGTCGAAACGCTGGCCAACGTGCCCGCCGTTTTGAAGAACGGAGCCGAGTGGTTCACCACGATGGGAACCGAAGGCAGCCGTGGCACGAAGGTTTTTGCCCTGTCCGGCAAGGTTGCCCGGACGGGATTGGTCGAAGTCGCTATGGGAACGACGTTACGAAATGTCGTGTTTGAAATCGGCGGTGGCATTGCGAACGGCAAGGCGTACAAGGCCGTGCAAATCGGCGGACCGAGCGGCGGCTGTATTCCCGAATCGCATCTCGACATTCAGATTGATTACGAGTCGCTTAAAACCGTCGGCGCGATGATGGGTTCAGGCGGTCTTGTCGTGATGGATGAAGACAACTGCATGGTCGATGTGGCCAAGTTTTTCATGGATTTCATCCAGCGCGAAAGCTGTGGTAAGTGCATACCGTGCCGTGAAGGAACGCGGCGAATGCTGGAAACGCTGACCCGGATCACGACTGGCCGGAAGCACGAAACCGACAAGCAAGTTCTCGAACGTTTCCAGAGTGTGGTGTATCTGGAAAATCTGGCCGAGGTGATCCGCGACACGTCGCTCTGCGGCCTGGGCCAGACCGCCCCGAACCCGGTGCTGTCGACGTTGCGCTGGTTCCGGCACGAATACGAAGCCCACGTTTATGACCGCAAATGTCCGGCCAAGGCCTGTGCGGATTTGATTACGTACCGAATCACGGACAAATGCACGGGCTGCACATTATGTGCGAAAAAATGCCCGGCGGACGCGATTGTCGGCAAGGTGAAGGAGACGCACCACATCGTGGCGGACAAGTGCATCAGTTGCGGAGCCTGCGCCGATACTTGCCGCTTCGGGGCCGTGGAGAAGGTGTGATACTAAAAACATCGATAAAGAGCCGGGAACCGTGTTCCCGGTTTGGGGAAGTGTAACATGACGGAAACGTTTGCGATTTGGTTTTTGTTATTAGTCTTTATCGTGGCTCATCATGCTGCGTTGTTATGGCACAACATGAACACTTGGGTCAGTCCGAGAACTTTTCGTGATCTCGTCGCAAAAGAGTCGCATCCGCTGATAGTTGTGTACCACCGGCAATTATTCCAAACAAGAATATTCGCCTTCGGACCCATGATATATGCCTATCGGTGTTGTGTCCGTGGAATGCGATTTTATACGCGAGTTTCCGAGCCGTTGGAATTTCCTCCTGAATGCGAGTTGGTGGAAATGAAGTTGCGAAATTGGTGGTTGGGCGCATACCGTGTCCAGACACCGGAGGAATAATCCCATGTCCACCCACTTTGCCAATGTTATGAACTGTACGGTCTCCCTCGACGGCACGATTCCCATCGTGCCTCCGGAAGAGTAAAAAGGTTGCCCTCGTGACTGAAGGCGAGGGCCGTCCTGCGTACAATTTATACGATGATAGTTTTTACCCCCCAAAAACATTGGAAGAAATCATTGCGGGGCAAGGAAAAAGCCCATTGAAGACATTTCCGAACTATGTCCCGAAAAACCGAATTGATTTTGACGACATTTCGCCGGAACTGAAAGTTGTTTCGCAGTACCCAGCCGTCGGCGTGAAACGGGTGTCGCGCAAAAAACATGGACTACAACAGATGGATCAATCAGATTTTCAATCGCAAGGTCAAAAATGAATTTGAGCTGGCTTGGTCGGCCGGGTGGTATTGGGAAATGGACAAACTGTCCGGTCTGGAAAAAGTCCGGTTACTCGTCGAAACATTTCAAAACACCGAACGGGATTTGAGCCGATTTTCAAAACAACAAGTTGCCCTGGGGTTGAACCTACTGACAGGCGAAGCCGAAGATACGCTTTGCTGCATTTACGACGTCGATGTCCCTGCCGCAGACCGTTTGGAGGTAGTAAACAGTATTTTTTCGTTGTTCCGCGATTGCATTGCCAAGCGATGTCGGGATGTTTTTGTCGAAGACTTAAGTGATCCCCTTGCGAATTACGGTTACATGTTTTGGGATGCGAGCCAAATTCATGTGGGTGGTTTTCACCAAAATCCCGCTGACCCGGCAAAACAAGCCCTGATTGACGCGACTTTTGGCGTTTTGGAGAAAACACTGGCCATTCCACACACCGTGTGCCAACAAGCGGCATTGCATGGTTTGGGCCATACCCTGATGGGCGGCGAAGTGATTTGCCGGGAACCGTTTGAGACGGCTTATTCCAAACGTGTGGAGACAATTATCGACGATTTTCTCGCAACCGATACGATACCCGACGAAAGGCTACGAAAATACGCCTTACAGGCCCGAACGGGCAGGGTCAATTGATACTTCGTTTGGCTTTACAGCAATTCAAACAGCTCCTATCGAGATGCGATAGAGCAGATTAAAGCGAAGTTGGAAAACCGTTTTTTATCCCAAAAATGTAATGAATACGCAGGAATACATTGAATACGAATGCTCAAACCCTGTAACCGATGAAGTTTACTATACCCGCGACGCTCAAGAGGCCATTGATTTCTTCGATGATGGTTGGATAGTTTGTGAGACGCATGTAACGATCACAATCCCTTCGCCATTCGTGTCAACACGCGAGGAAGTGAACTTGCTTTGGAACAACAACCCCTTTTTTGAGGTGTAAAATGAAATCATTATTTGACAATGAGCAAGTTCAGAAAATGCTGAAATCACAAGAGGAGCGGGCGAGACGTGATAGAAAAGCGATACGGCAAAAGCAAGCGGAAATGCTGGAAAAATTCAAACAAAAACGGGAGGAAACGAACGCTGTCGAAAAGTTGGTGAAATGACCGATGATTTTTCCTAGTGCAATTTTTGCCTGTACACACTGAAAATTAACCAATTCACCCTACCCCTTAACATAACAAACCACTATGACCGCAACAGCCACTGAAAAAACCGTTCAAATCGAAGTCAATGGTCGGCCCGTCGAGGCCGTGCCCGGCGAAACCATCTTGAAAACCCTGAGGCGTATTGGCATTCACGTCCCCACGCTCTGCCACTACGAAGGACTCACGCCTGCCGGAGCCTGCCGTATCTGCGTCGTCGAGGTCGAAGGACAACGCAGCTTGATTCCGAGTTGTGCCTTCCCCGTTTTTGAGGGAATGAAAGTTCACACGCATTCCGACCGCGCGATCGCAGCCCGGCGCATGATCGTCGAACTGCTGCTTGCGGATCACCCGGACGATTGCCTCTACTGCGAGCGCAACGGTCGATGCCAATTGCAGACCCTGGCCGAGGATTTCGGCATTCGCCGCCGCCGTTTCGCCGGTCAAAAAGATGCTTATCCCCGCGACTGTTCCGGCGAATCCATTGTGCGTGACCCGGAAAAATGTATCAAATGTGGCAAATGCGTGCGGGTTTGCGAAGAAATTCAAGGCGTGGCCTGCATCGATTTCATCAATCGCGGTTCAAAAACCACCGTCGGTACGGCCTTTGATGAAGGAATTAACGTTTCAAGTTGTGTGAACTGCGGCCAATGCGTGGCGGCGTGCCCCACCGGAGCTTTGATCGGTAAGTCGCATGTCACGCGGGTCATGGACGCTCTGCGGAATCCCGAACTGCATGTCGTGATTCAACATGCGCCCAGCGTGTCTATTTCCATCGGCGACGATTTTGGCATTCCGGTGGCCGTCGACTCGATGGGCATCATGCACGCGGCCATGCGACAAATCGGTTTCGATAAAGTTTTCGACACAAGTTTTAGTGCCGACCTCACAATCATGGAAGAGGCCACCGAACTGGTGAGCCGTGTCAAAAACGGCGGCGTGTTGCCCATGTTCACCAGCTGCTCGCCCGGCTGGATCAAATATGTGGAAACGTTTTATCCACAAAACATTCCGAACCTGTCGTCTTGCAAAAGCCCGCAGGGAATGCTCGGAGCCGTCATCAAAACCTATTACGCCGAAAAAGCCGGGCTTGACCCCAAGAAAATTTTCAGCGTCTCCGTCATGCCCTGTACGGCGAAAAAGTTTGAGGCCAGCCGCCCGGAACTGGGCCGCGACGGCTATCAGGATGTCGACGCCGTCTTGACTACGCGGGAACTGGCCCAGATGATTCGGCGTTTCGACCTAGATATAAAGAGCCTTCAGCCTGAAGGAGCCGACACGCCTTTTGGTACGAGAAGTACGGCGGGCAAAATTTTCGGCGCGACCGGCGGTGTCATGGAGGCGGCCATACGCACTGCGTATTTCATGCTGACCGGTAATGAGTTGCAAAATCTCAACGTCGAAGCGGTTCGTGGCTTAGACGGCGTGAAGGAAGCCCATCTGGACATCAACGGCCTCAATGTCGGCGTGGCGGTGGTCAACGGCTTGGGGAACGCAAAGGCGTTACTGAACAAAATCAATTCCGGCGAAAAGAAGGATTTGCATTTCATTGAGGTAATGACTTGTCCCGGCGGTTGCGTCGGCGGCGGCGGTCAGCCTTACGGCACGAATTTGGACAGCATTCGCAAACGCATTCAAGCCTTGTACGCCATCGACGGTAATGCGCAGCTTCGCACCTCGCACGGCAACCCGGACATCAAAAAAATCTATGAAGATTTCTTCGGCGAACCGAACGGCCACAAGGCGCATGAGTTGCTGCATACGCATTACCACGAGCGGGAAAGTTTGACTTGATGATAAATATAAATGTTGACAACCGAACGGATGTTGCAAAACAACACATCTGTTGCAGAATCGTGCTTTCTCCTTTGTGTTTTCCCAAAGGAGACGGCTGTAAAAGTAGCGTTTTTGGGCTATTTTGAGGCGAGGTTCTCGTATTTTTTGGGCAAAAAGCGGCAAATACGTGGCTATCCTGCGAGTCGGCACAGTTTTTGCCCGTGTATTTTGTTTTTGGCTCAGAGCGAGTTAAGAATTGCTGTGGAGTCGTTAATGCCTAGGAGGCAACGACCAACGGGAGTGGAGAGTTCCAAAGCAATTCTAAATACGCTACAATATGGTATTCCGAACTCAATCTTTTATCTTCCCCGAGGTTCCCATGAAGAAACTTGTCCAAGTTTTTATGTGTTGTGCGGTCATCGTGTGTTGTTCCATTTCCGCCAAGGCGGACTTGTTGACAGACATCTACGGCGTGAATATCAACGACTCCACATCTGATGGCAACGCGTTGTTCCAATTGTTTAACCATTACTTCCAGTTGGACGCGGGAACAAGTTATGCTAGCAGTAACGACTTGTTCAATGCTCGCGGTATTGATCCTACCACGACATGGCTTACCTCCGGTTCCGAACTGATCGGAGCTTTCAAAGTTGCCGCCTTTGGCCACGAATTGACGGCGTATGACATGGCTGGATACTCGCTGGGCAGTATTATCGACATAGCTGGAACTCAGAATATCAATTCCCCGCTAGGAATTTCTAATCTGGCCGGCCAGTCTATCGTTTTGCCGAACGATGTCGAAGTCAACTTTCGCTTAGACGTCAGTTCCTCGCCGGGCAACCACTACTTCACATGGTCTTCCGATCCCACGGCCAACGGTCAGATTGAAGGCCAGGGACGCCAGGGTGACGGTATGATTCACATGGTTGCCTTTGACATTACGGATGTGTACAACGGCGTCTACGGGGGCGGTTTTGATTCCGTGTACATGATGGGCTGGGAAGATTTGCATGGAACGGGCGGCGGAGGCTACGGCACGGCGGACTTTGATTATCAGGATTTTGTGACCATTGTGACGAACTTAAAGCCCACCGCCGAAACCGCCGGCACGCCGGAACCGGCCACCTGCCTGATTTTTGCCGTTGGCGGACTGGGCCTGTCCGCTATGGTATGGCGTAACCGTCGTCGCGGGACGCTTGATACCGAGCAATGCCAATAAGGCAATAATTTTCGTCCTCAGCCCAACACCCCGGAAATTAAGCGGATTTACGGGGATTTCTTCGGTGAACCGAACGGCGAAGGCGCATGAGTTGCTACACACGTACTACAGCGAACGGGAGTCGTTGACATAACAAATAACCGGGAACACAGTCCCGGCCCGTTATCCACTAATCACGATTAACTATTCATTAAAATGTCCAAGCAGATACTTCTCGTTGAAAACGATGCCGATTATCGTGCCACGATTAAACAAAATCTCGCCAGTGCCGGATTTCTCGTTACGGAAGCGGAAAGCGAGCAACAGGCTTATGAGGCGGCGTCGAAACAGAAATTCGATCTCGCCGTTGTCAACCTGATGCTGGAAAACGCGGACTCCGGCTTCACGCTGAGTTATCATTTCAAAAAAGATTATCCCAATATGCCCATCGTGCTGCTCAGCAACACGCCCAGCGCGATGGACATCGACTTTTCGATTGAATCCGCCTGGGAACGCAACTGGATCAAGGCCGATGCGCTCTTGAACAAGCCGCTACGTTTCGAGCAAATTTTGAACACCGCCCAGCGGCTGCTCGGCATTTTGGCCCCGGCCCATTAGTTGAGGATGCGGCATGAAACGAATGCAACATTCCGAGGCCTATTATGCCCGGAATGTGTATCGAATAAACGAGAATCCCGTTCGTCCCTGTCCTTGTGACAAAGTGGCGACATAAAAATTAGTTTAGACTGCCCCCGTCGAACCTACCAGTTAAAAAGTGCAGTCGTCAAACCGGTCCCCGACATCCGCTTGAAAAGGCGCGTCGGACGGACGTTGGTTTGGCGCGCCTCCTGGTAGGGGCTGACGGGGCAATGGACGTTTCGGCGTGCCTTTTTGTGCAGACGTGTACGGAGTTCGGTGTTGCAGACCGAATCGGGGCATGGCCGGCGTGCGTTGGAGGGACGAAAAAAACGTGTCCGCCTCGTCATCCGTTGCGGAGCGTCGGTACCTTACCGTTGGAGGGACTGAGATGGCCCCTGCTTCACCGCGTCCCTCGCGGTCTGGTTATTCCCAGCATGTCACCAAGTCTGCGTCGACCACGAGCGGCACGTTCAGCGGCTGATTGAGCATCATTGTTTCCGTAACGATCCGCCGTAGTTTTTCCGCATCGCTCTTCGTGACTTCAAACACCAGTTCGTCATGTATCTGTAACAGCAACTTCGCGTTCATATCCGGGGGCAATGTGTTTTGCAGATCGATCATGGCCTGTTTCATTAAATCGGCCGCGCTGCCTTGGATGACGGTGTTGATGGCCATGCGTTCCGCTTGATTGAGTCCGCCTTTTCGCTCCCTTCGGACCGCGCCTTCTCTCAACGTTCCGTCTCGAAAGTATCGACGCCGTCCAAAGAGCGTGGCAACGAAACCGTTTGAAACGGCATCGTCCAGAATGGAATCCAAATAGTTTTTGATACGGGCATATTTGGAAAAATAATCGTCGATGAATTTTTGCGCCTCGTTCTGCGGAATGCCGATGCTCTTGGCCAGTCCGAAGGCCGTCTGACCATAAATCACGCCGAAATTCACGGCCTTGGCCGTCCGACGCATATTGCTTGTGACCTCCTCCGGGGCCACACAAAACACCTCGGCAGCCACGCGCCGGTGAATGTCTTCACTGTTGCGAAACGACTCCGTAAGTTTTTCGTCGCCGGAAAAATGCGCCAAAACGCGAAGCTCGATTTGCGAATAATCGCACGATAACAAGAGGTCGAAACCCTTGCCCGGCCTGAAGGCGGCGCGGATTTCGCGTCCCTCCGACGAGCGTACCGGGATGTTTTGCAGATTCGGATGGCTCGAACTGAGCCTGCCCGTGGCGGTCGCAACTTGATTGAAGGACGTATGAATCCGCAGCGTTTTAGGATGAATGAGTTCCGGCAACGCCTCAACATACGTTCCTTTGAGCTTGGAAAGTTGCCTGTGCTCCACGATTTTTGCGGGCAACGGATGCTCGTGTGCCAATTCCTCCAAAACCTCCATGTCCGTACTGAGGCCCGTCTTGGTCTTCTTCACGCTACGCAAACCCAGTTCGTCGAACAGTACGGCCGCAAGCTGCTTGGGCGAAGCGACGTTGAACGGATGGCCGGCCTGTTCGTAGATTTCCGCTTCAAGCTCTCTCAGTTTTGTGCCGAAGCGGACGTTGAGTTTTTGCAACGACGCCGTGTCGATGGAAACGCCGTTCGTCTCCATTTCTGCCAAGACGGCGACAAGCGGCAATTCGATTTTTTGGAGCAGTTTTTGAAGCTCCGGCGATTCGGAGAGCGATTCTTTCAGTAACGGATAAAGACGCCAGACGACGAGGGCGTCTTCACCGGCATATTCGCAGACCGCTTCGGTCGGCACTTCGTCCATGCGTTTCTGCTTTTTTCCCGTTCCGATCAAATCCGCAATGGGAATCATTCTGTGGCCTTGCAGCCGCTCCGATATGTCGTCAAGGCTGTGATTCATCTCGCCCGCATGGAGCAGATAGTCGGCGATCATCGTGTCGAAAGACAGTCCACGGAGTAGGATTCCGAATTGCCGCAACACGACCATATCGTACTTGAGGTTCTGACCGATTTTGCCGATTGACTCGTCTTCCAGAACGGGGCGCAACCGTTCCATCGTCGACTTTTCTTTCAAAACCTCCGCGCCGAGCGGTCCGCGAAGCGGCAAGTACCATGCCTCATCATTCGACCAGGCGAAAGACATGCCGACCAAAACGGTATATCGCGGCATGGTGGCCTCGAATCGCGCGTCCATCGGAGCCGTCTCCGTGTCGAAGGAAAATTCCGTTTGCTTCTTGAGGGCTTCAAAAAACATGTTGAATTTTTCTTCGTCGTCGACGAGATGGTACGTCGGTTTTTTGAAACTTTTCGGCTTTGCTTCTTGTGTATCAAAAAACGTCGGTTGTTCCGTCCGAGAACTGCGATGCTCGTCGTTCAAAGACAGGGCATCACCGACCCCGTTTGTGTCGATTTTCGAGAGCAGCGATTTGAAGCCGAAACGCAGAAAAAGTTCTCGCAATTTTTCATCGTTTCTACCGCGATAAATCACTCCACGACCGGCATTGTCCGCCCAGTCGATTTCCAACGGCACGTCATCCCGTAGTTTGACAAGTGACCGACTCATCAAGGCTATCTCTTTTCCGGCGGCCAAATTCTCGCCCTTTTTGCCCTTGATTTCCGAAACGTGCTCGAAAACGTTCTCCAAGGTCTCGTATTTGTTCAATAAATCCGTCGCCGTCTTCGGGCCGATGAGCGGCACGCCGGGCACGTTGTCCGTCGCATCGCCGACCAGAGATTGGAAATCGACGACTTGATCGGGCCGGATTCCCCAGTCGGCCAAAAGATTTTCCGCCGTGTAGAACGCCTGCTTGCGAAGGTTGAACAGCGAAACGTTTGCAGAAATCAGTTGGCGGCAATCCTTGTCGGCAGTTACGATAACGCAGTTGCCGCCCTGTCTTTCAACTTGCCGTGCCACCGTCGCCAAAATGTCATCCGCCTCAAAGCCGGGTACGGCCAGTGGCAGCGCACCCATCGCGTCCAACACCTCCCTGGCCGACTGGATTTGCGGCCTCAAATCGTCCGGCATTTCGGCGCGATTCGCCTTGTACTCGCCGTAAATTTCCGCGCGAAATGTCGGGCCGGGCAGATCGAACGCACAAAAAAGATAATCCGGTTGATGCTTTTCAAGTAGTGTGAAGAGATCACGAACGAAACCGTAGACAGCCCCGACCGGCTCGCCCTGCGGACTCGTCATCGGTGGCAAAGCGTGAAAAAGCTGGTAAAGAAGCCCGTGCGCATCAAGAATGCAGACCGTTTTATCGCAAACAGGGCCGGAAGACGGTGTGAGCATGGCGTCTGAACAAAAAATGAAGAAACAAAGCGGCGCAAGGGGATTGTACCACCGTTTCTCGTTTTTGCCAGATACCGCCGCTCGTGGTCGACGCGGACTTGGTGACATGCTGGGAATAAGCGGACCGCGAGGGACGCGGTGAAGCAGGGGCCATCTCAGTCCCTCCAACGTGGTGAGACCGACGCTCCGCAACGGATGACGAGGCGGGAACGCTTTTTTCTCCAACGCACGCCGGTCATACCCCGATTCGGTCTGCAACACCGAACTCCGTACACGTCTGCACAAAAAGGCACGCCGAAACGTCCATTGCCCCATCAGCCCCTACCAGGAGGCGTGCCAGCCCAACGTCCGTCCGACGCGCCTTTTCAGCGGTGTCGGGGAACTGTAGCTGACAGACTGCACTTTTTAACTGGTAGGTTCGATGGGGGCAGTCTAAACTAATTTTTTAGGTCGTCACTTTGTCACAAGGACAGGGACGAACGGTCATTGTACTTCATCTGCTAACTTTTTGCAACAGCCGGAAAGCCGGTTCCCATTCGGGGCGTATAGCCCCGGCTCGTTTTTTCTTGCCAAGTAATGTACAATGGTCAGGCGTTTTCAAGACATGTTTATCTTTTCACGAGGATATTGAATGAGACACACCGCCCTTTTGTTGATTTTGGCCTGCGTTGGCACTCACGGAGCCTTTGCCCAAGACATAGCCGAAGCCGCCAAGGAAAAAATGAAGAATCCTCTCTTCACGTCGTCGCTGGATTTTTTGAACGGCAAGCCTGCCGCTCCGGTGTCGGTTGACGATGCCGAGGCTGCCTCGCAGGACGACATGGAGTCCTACGAGGAAAAAATACCAGGCACGGAATTGACCTTCAAAATGATTCCCATTCCGGGCGGCAAGTTTATGATGGGCAGCCCCGCTGACGAAGCAGGCCGACACGATGACGAAGGGCCGCAGCATGAGGTCGAAATCAAACCGTTCTGGATGGAAGAACACGAGACCACATGGAAGGAATTTGAGCAATTCGCCCTGAAACTTCTCCGGCAAGCTCGCCCCGCCCAGGACGAACGCAGTGACCGGGAAAGAGCCGCCGATGCCATTTCGCTTCCTACCGCTCCGTATGACCTTGGTTTAATCAGCCATGACAACGCCGGTAAGCCGGGCTATGCGGCCAGCGGCATGTCGCTCTACTGCGCCCAGGCATACTGTAAATGGCTGACGATGTTGACTGGCCGGTACTACCGTTTGCCCACCGAAGCGGAATGGGAGTATGCTTGCCGCGCGGGCACGACGACACCTTTTTCCTGCGACGAAGACGCCTTGGAAGAATACGCTTGGTATATCGACAACAGCGAGGGCACATCACAAAAAGTCAAGCAATTGAAGCCGAATCCGTGGGGGCTGTACGACATGCACGGCAACCTTGCGGAGTGGGTACTTGAACAATACGCCCCCGACAGCTATGCCCGGCGCAAGCCCGGCGCGTTCGGCGCGCCGGTCAAGTCGCCCAAGGGCGAAGGTTATGGCCAAATCATTCGCGGGGGAAGCTGTGATGATGCCGAGCTGTCGGACTTGCGCAGTGCTCGTCGCCGCTATTCCGTGGAAGATTGGCTCGCGCAGGACCCGCAGTTTCCGCAGAGCATCTGGTGGGTGACGGATGCGCCGTTCGTTGGATTCCGCGTTGTCAGGCCGCTGGGGACGCCGACGGCGGAAGAAGTGAAGCAGTACGAACTGGACCCAATGATCTGGCTCAATTACTCGGAGACAAACCAACGCGAGTAGAAGCCTGCAAATTAGGCTTGCTCCGCTCACAACGGTTGTTCCGCTTTTTCGTCGTTCCAAAGGCCGGCATGCATTTCCGCGATGGACCACCAGATGTTTTCGTGTGGTCGCGGCACTTTAATGGCAACTTTCACGTATCGCGTATTTTGCTTTTCGGGAAAACGAATGACCGTTGCGCCGTCGTTGCCCTTCCCTGTCACAACGGGCCTGCCCCAGCGTTGTCCATCTGTGGACGTAAAAACATCGTATTCCTGTGGATAATCGCCGCCGCTTTGGCCTTGGTTGAGAATCAGGGCGTTAAAAGCGAGTGCTTTTCCGAAATCAACGGCGATCCAGTCGTTTTTGGCCATGCCGTTTTCAGTTCCCCAGCGCGTATCCGTCTTTCCATCGAGCATGTTTTGCGGGTTTGAACCGCGACTTGCCATCACCCGCCAGCCGCGTCGTTCCAGCACGTTTTTGTAGGTCATCTGTGCCGTGTTGCGAAGATTTCCCTTGAATGAGCCAAACGGCACTCCTGCCTGTGCCGCCGCGTTGGGCTGGCCGGACTCAACGATGGAGAAGTCCGCAAGCAACCGCTTAGCCTCATTTTCAGCCACGGGCAAACGGTTGCTCGGCGCATTCACCGAGTTCCCTACGAGCCGTAGCGTGCCCTTGGTTTGCGTTTTCGCTTCAAAAAATTGTTCACGGCCTGCTTGGTTGAACCGTGCCAGCAGCAGATTCAGCTTGCCACCGCCCATTTCCACGGCAGAAAAAGGCGAACCCCAAAAATCGGAAGCGAAAAGATCGACGCCGCCGGAAAAGCTCGGTGTTGTCACAATATAACGGGACTCCTGCCCGCCCTCGACTTCTTGCGGCAACGCCACGATTTGCGAGCCGATCAGATCGAAGCCGCCTCCGCCGATGCGGTCAAAAATCAGCGATTTGATGGCGGCGTCAATGCCATGCCCCAAAGCCATGCCCGAAGGAGCACCTCGCTGGGAACCGAAAGTCGTACCCGCCTTGCTGCCGAAATGGAAATTGTTGAACAACAAAAGATTGGTGCAGTCTTCCAGCACGAAAAATCGCAAATCCCGCCAGTTTTGCCGATAGGCCGGAATGTTTCCCCTCTGTTTCGTGGCATTGGGCCAGCGACCAAATTTGGATTCATTACCGCAGGCATAGCCTATCGTATTGAACTGGGCATTGCATATTCTCGCGCCGTCCGTACCGCCACCGACGTGAATGCCGTTCGTGAAGACATGGCCGGCGGGATATTCGATGTAAACGTTGTCCGCGCGGTGTGAAAACAGGTCGATGCCGCTGAAGGTGGCGCGAAAGCCGGGATGAATCAGATAAACATCCTTTCCTGCGACAGAAATAGCGAACGGATACGCATGGGGATTAAGGAGGCCTTCATCGTCTCGTCCCGTTCGCAAGGTATCGAAATCCTGTTCGGGATAATTGAACACGATCCCGCGCAGGCCGCTGCGCTCTTGCATGGTCAAAAAGGGCGGTGCGTTCGGATTGCCTTTGCCTTCGTAAACTTCCAGCACGCTACCCGGACCGAGCGGAACGGATCCGATATCGGTAGCTCCTTTGAGTTCCACACCCGTCGGCACGGACAAGTGACCGAGGCAACGGTATTTTCCCGGCGGAAGATAGACGACGCCGCCGCCTTCCGCCGCCGCCTTGTCCAGCAACGTCTGGAGCGGCGCGGTGTTGTCAAACGCAAGATCGTTCGGCTTCAGGCCATGCTCGGTGGCCAGATACAGCATCTCGCGGTCCGGTTTTTGTCGGAGCATTTGCGGGTCTTTGTACGGGAAATCAGGGATTTTTCTCAAACCTTCGATGGGTTTACCGTCAAAAACACATGCGTAAAGCGAACGATTGACCACACCGACCTTTTTGGAAAAACGGTTGCCCGCCATGATGACGCGGCCTTCCGAGCCGATTTTGAGCTGGGGATTCGCCGTGTCGAAATCGGAGTCGATAAAAACCGCCGTGCCACCGAATAATTCAATTTTGCCTGACGCGATGGTCGACTGCGCAAAATAGACCTGCTGCGATTGGTTTTGATCCATGGCAATAGCGTACCGGTTCGCGTCGATTTTCCAGTTGGTGGCTTGGAAGACCCCATTGGCGTTTTCCGGAACGAAAAGCCCCCAGTCACAATTGTCGATTTGCACCTCGTGGAACATCACGCCGACCGAAGCGATTTTTTCCGCCAGCACGGCGACGCGGCAATCCGTAAAACGGAGCAGGTAATTCTGGCCGTTGGGCGGAGAATCCTCCCCCTTGCTTGTTGTTTTGTCCAGTTCAAACCCCACGGCATAGCCCTCCACGTTGACGGCACTCACGAAAGACCAGTCGTTTCGCCGCATGACGATGCCCGTCCCGTTGGCTCGCAGCCATTTTTTGAAGGCGGGCGCATTCGTAGACGGCGCACCGGGCAAGCCGGAGCCGATCCAGTAATCGGGCGAAAAGTCGGCGGTTTCAACACGTCCCACCTCGGCGATATAATCGATTTCAATGCCGCGTTTCAGGGGCGTGCCGTAGATGCCAAACATGTTGGGAGCACCACCGCCGTAAAGCAGAACGCAACCGGAATAGGCATTGACCAGCGTGACATTCTTCGCCACGCAGTATTCGTTTCCAAAATAATGGGGCGCACCGAAGCCTATCGCCGGCGGGTACGGAAAGATTCTGTTCGGACTTTGTTTTGGATACCAAATAGCGACATCCATGACGCCTGCGGCGGGCTGCAAAATAATCAGCGATTTTTCTTTAGTCTCTTCACCACGTCCGAAGTCGGACATCAAAATGGTGCCGACGATGGGCTGACCCTTTTCCGGCTTTTTCCACTCGCCACGCAGCGTCACGCCTTTCGGCACGATGATGTTGCTACCGAGCAAGTATTTTCCTTCGGGCAAAAAGAGCACTCCGCCATTGCCCACGCCGCCCGAATCGGCGTTGCTGCCCTCAAGTTTTTTGAGCAACGCTTTAATCAAGGGAGCCATGTCCCGCTTGCCCGTGTTGTCCGCGCCGGCAAAGTCCATGATGTTGTAAGAAATCACGGGCATGTCCGCCGCCGGATACTTCAGCTTGGGAATTTCGTATTTGGGAACGGCAGTTTCAGGATTGGCTTGTCCGAAGACAAAAGAAGCCAAGGTAATACAAAAGACGACGCAGAGGGAACGCATGACAAGGGCGGGCATATTGATCCTCCTCAAAAACGGCTACGACGCACTGCAACCACGGAATACGGGAAGCCCACACAATCCGCAGTCTACGTTCGGATCAATATACTATTTCGCGTCCATTTCTTCAAGTAGTTTGACACGCACCACGGTGGGCAACTTGATCGTGAAGGCCGTGCCCACCCCGACAGCACTTTCGACACGAATCAGGCCACGGTGCTGCTCAATAATCGACTTGCAACTGGCTAGGCCCAGTCCGCTACCGCCCTTACCGCTTTCGTCCGGCCCTGTTTTGGTAGAATAAAAACGGTCAAAAATTTTAGGCAACTTTTCGGCGGGAATGCCGCAGCCGTAATCACGAACCACGACATCGGCCATCTCGTTTTCTTCATCGTAGGAAATTTTGAGCACAAGCCGTCCGCCGTCCGGCATGGCTTGTCTTGCGTTGATGAGCAGATTCAGCAGCACTTGCTGAATCTGGTTGCCGTCGGCCATGATGTCGGGAACCGCCGCGGCAAAATTTTTCTCGACCGTGATTCTGTACTTGTTCATCTCCCGCTCCAACAGAAGCAAGGCGTCTTCGACAAGCGAAACCAAGTTGGTTGGCTCGAAAAATTGCTTGCGATTTTTGGCGGAGGCGAGAATGGTGGCGGCAATTTTTGCGGCGCGATTGGCGGCTGTCAGAATTTTGTCAAACGATTTATTGCGCGTCGCCTCATCTTTGTGACGCAGGCCGAGCTTGGCATAATTGATAATCGTCATCAAAATATTATTGAACTCATGCGTCGTCGTTCCCGTCAGCTCCCCTAGTGCCGCGAGCCGCTGCGAATGCGCCAGTTGCTCTTGAAGCATTTCGATTTGCTCTTTCAATTTTTGTATGTCACTCTCGTCGTTCATGGGAACGGATGTTCGATATTTTTGTTTAGCGCATTTTCCGTGTGGCGACGGTCAGGCCGTTCCAAGTTTATGCGTGAAACGTTCTAGGGCGTAACCCGCAACAGTGGTATCGTCATAAAAAAGCGTAAAATCGATAGGAAAGCAAAAAAACAAAAAACAGACCGCTTGAAAAAACGACGGTGTTGACTTATCATATCATGGGGTGGTCATGTCGAGCGATTTTGGCGACCCGACCGGGATTGTTGCGCTATCATGTGCCTATTCGGAAACAAATTATGAAGCTGATCCTTGCCATTCTTCCACCGGATCGATTGGAAGACGTCAAAACCGCGTTGGCCAAAATCGACGTATTTCGCCTGACCGTCATGGACGTTCAAGGGTTTGGAACGATCAAGCCGAGTGTCGAACCCGGAAAAGGGCGGGAGGCGGAATTGAATTTAATGCGTCGTGTTCAAGTGATGATCGGCGTCAACGAGGAGTTTCTGGAGCCGACGGTCGAGGCCATTCGCGCTGGAGTCAAGGCCCAGGGCAGTGATGGCGGTATTGATGGAAAAATTTTCATTCTTCCCCTGCACGACTGCATCCGTATACGCACCGGGGAACGCGGCGGCGAAGCGATCTGAACGTTCTTCCCTGTTTGCACGCAGGCATCAACTCAAAATTTTATGCTCCTTGCCTATTTTGACTGTCCGTCCGGAATCAGCGGCGACATGACGCTTGGCGCGCTGCTTGATCTTGGTGTGCCGCTCGACCTGCTGAACAACGCAGTGCAGTCCGTGTTGCCCGGCCTGCGAATCGAGACCGCAGAAGTTCGCCGAAAAGGTTTTCGGGCCATCCAAGCCAAAGTGACCGAGCCGCATGAGCATGGCCATCATCACGAACACGGCCATCACCATCATCACGAACACCGACGTTTGTCGGACATTTTGGCCCTGTTGAACAAGAATACGCTGACGGAGAAGAATAGGCAATGTGCGGCAAGTATTTTTCGGCTCATTGCGGAAGCGGAGGCGAAAGTTCACGGCACGGACATCGAAGATGTGCATTTTCACGAAGTCGGCGCGGCTGATTCCATCGCCGACATTGTCGGGGCTGTTGTCGGCTTGGATTTTTTGGGGGTACAGGATTTTTATGCTTCGACGGTTCCGACTGGCTGCGGTACGATTCAAATTGCCCACGGCCTCTGTTCAGTTCCTGCCCCGGCCACGGCGGAACTGCTCCACGGCATTCCCTTGGCAAGCTCCGATGTTCCTTTTGAACTGACCACACCGACAGGGGCCGGCATTTTGAAGTATCATGTCCAACATTTCGGTCCCATGCCGGCGATGACGATCAAAAAGATCGGCGTCGGAGCGGGTAGCCGGGATTTGACGCAACAAGCGAATACTTTGCGCATTATCGTGGGCGAAAGCCATGATGCCGCCACTTTCCAAGCGTCTCCAGACGACGCGGCATGGATGCTGGAAACCAATCTCGACGATGCGAGCGGCGAAATTATTGGACATTGCATTGAGCGGCTTTGGACGCTTTCGCCTTTGGATGTCTGGTATACGCCGGTGCAGATGAAAAAGCAGAGGCCAGGCATCACGCTCTCCGTGCTTTGTCGCCGTGAACAAATTACGGCGGTCGAGAATTTACTTTTCGCGGAAACGACGACGATTGGCGTGAGACGCTGGCCTGTGGAGCGGACGGTGTTGCGGAGGGAAACGTGTCAACTGCATACGCCTTGGGGGCCGCTCGAAGCGAAGCAAGCACTGCTTCCGGACGGGAAAAAAAAGACGGCCCCGGAATTTGACGCTGCCAGAAAATTGGCCGCCGAGCATGGCCTGACCGTTCGGGAAGTTTTTAATGCGGCAAAATCGGCGCACAAAGCGGAAGGGAGTGAAGCGTAACGAGCCACATTCCATGAAGGCAGGCTTGCCCTTTCACACCATCTCGATCACCAGCTCGTTTTCGTCAAGGAATGCCGCCAGTTCAGCCCGGTTGAACAGCGTTTCCGTTGCGCTTTCGCTTCGAACCACGCTGGCTCCCATCGCGGCTCCCCAGCGGATGATGTCCTGTAGGCCAAGCCCCTCCAGAATCGCGGCAATCATGCCGGCCCCGAAGGCATTGCCTGCCCCGGAGCCGCTGACAAAGTCGGTGTGAAAGGCTCCTGCCCGAAACTGCTCCGTTTCGCCGAAGCACAGTGTGTCCTGCTCGCCCTGGGTGATGATGACCGTTCTCGCACCGGCATCGAGAAAAGCCTTGGCTTGGTCATACAGGTCGCGCTCTCCGCAGATTTTCTCGCCTTCATGTTCGTTCGGCAGAAAAATATCGATGTGAGGCAGCAACGGCTCAATCAAGTCCCAATAGGGTCTAAGACCGTTGAGGGCCACGTCGACCAAGGTTGTCCAGCCGTGCTCGCGTGCCGTTTTGAGGAAATCGACCGTCCGCTCGTTTTCCAAGCCGCGGAGCATGAAAAAGCCGCCCAGATAAAACACTTTGCGCTTCGCTCTGGGGGCGGAACGTATCGTTTCAAACAGTTCGTCGCAGAGGACAAAATCGTCGTTGGCTCCCGTGGCGCAGACACGGCATCGATCTTCGGCCTGGACCGGAATCGACAGGACAGCACCGGAACACCGGCCAAGTGAATGTTGAATGGCCGACGTGTCAATCCCTTGTTTCTCAAGGGTACTCAGAATGAAATCACCCAGGCCGTCGTCTCCCACGCAGCCTGTCGTCGTGACCGGAACCTCCAGCCGCGAAAGCCCCACCGACACGTTCGCCGCATGTCCGTCCAGACGGAGTTCAATCCTTTCCGTCGAAACAAGCTCGCCCTCAAGAGGCCAGTGCGTCAACGGCTTGCACGTAATCTCGGCATTCAAAATTCCGGCACAAAGACAGGTCATGGCACGAACGAAAAAAGGAAAAGGGAACATTCACAACGGAGCACCCACGAACGAGACAGTGTATCAAATTCGCGGCCAAAAGACTACCGCTGGAAAAGTCACAAGCGAAATATTTGCGTTTTTGCCTTCGCACGAAATTTTTTATAATTTTCTCTTGACACCCAAATCCTTTTGTGCTAGTCTGGCAGCATGTGCTGCTGTACTAGCATGTTTTTCCAAGGAGGTGAAACTAACATGGCTCACAAAATACCACGATTGGAATCCCTTGCCGCCCGGGAGCGGCAACTGGTCGAAACCGTTTACCGTCTCAACGAAGCTGCGGTATCCGATGTATTACGTCATTTGTCCGACCCACCGAGTTACAGCGCGGTCAGGGCCATGCTCAATTCCTTGGTGCAAAAGGGATTTCTCGAATACCGGCAAGAAAAAACAAAATTTCTTTACAGGCCTGCGATGGCCAAGGATGCGGCACGAAAATCCGTGCTCAAAAATCTGATCGACACGTTCTTTGCCGGCAAGCCGACCGAGGCCGTGGCCGCCCTACTGGACGTCGCCGCCGAGGATTTGAGCGATTCCGATTACCGAGACCTGAAAAACATGATTGAAAACGCAAGAAAGGGAGGGCGATGACATGCTGAATGATTTTATCATCCGCTTGCTATTTAGCATAACGGTTCTTTTGCTCATGGCGTCGATACCGGCCATGCTTTTCCGCAACAAGTCGGCGGCGACACGCCATCGCGTGTGGAGTTGCGCGGTGCTGGGCATTCTTCTCTTACCCGGACTTGTCGTATTCCTGCCTCAGAAACCCATCGCCACCACAACTGTACAAACGCCGGTCGGAAAGGAGGTCGTACTTGACCGTGGCGACGCCCCAAATGATTCCCGCTCCCGCCGCGAAGGCGGCGTTTCCGAAATAGTAAGGCCTGTGGGACACCGTGACATCACGAATGACTCCGAGCCAATGGCCGCAATTGACGGAATGGCGACATTCAACGCAACCGTTGCGTTATCATACGGTAGCGAAATGCGGCGGCCTGCCGAAAATTCTCCACAATTTTTTATCTCTTTTCTTCACACGCTTTTCTTGGTCTGGTTTTTCGGAACAATTTCTCTTCTGTTTCGTCTGGCCGGCTCGCTTCTATCGCTGTATCGTATGCAAAAACGTTTGCTTCCTCTCCAAGACACATCAGTGGAACGAATAGCCACAGAAATCGCGGCAAAATTAAAAATTCGGCGACCAGTACGTTATTTTCAAAGCGAAGTCGGTTTGATTCCCTTCACGGTCGGCGTGTTTCAGCCCCGTGTGGTCGTACCTTCGGAATTTTTCGACTGGAACGAATCACGCCGCCGCGAAGTGCTCACCCACGAATTAGGGCATGTCGCAAGGCATGACGTATTCTGGCAGATTTTGTGCAAAATCGTGTTCGCCCTCTATTGGTTTCATCCTCTCGTTTGGCTGGCGACGTGGCGAATGCGGGTTGAGCGGGAACTCGCGTGCGACGATCTTGTGCTTCTCCACGGTGCCTTGCCGAGTGATTATGCCTCGATTTTGCTCGAACTGGCCGACAAACTGACCGACCGGAGCCGCGACCACGTTTTGGGCTGCACGGTGGCGATGGCTCGACGAAATGCGGTGCGAAAACGCATCGCAGCGATCTTGAATCCGGCCACACGCCGCAAGCCACTGGGAAAAATCGGTTCCGCATCGCTGCTGTTTTTTTCCGTCGTGGGCATTTCCGTCGCCGCTCTGTTGGGACCGCCGGAAGAGCGAGGCGTCGATCAAACCGAACCGGCAAAGCCAACGGCCACGGAAAATCCCGCCGAGTCGCCCAGCGTGCCGCCCTTATCCCTTTCCGTGCTTGATCCCGACGGCAAGCCGATGCCGCATGTCGAAGTGGAGGTGCGCATGTCGCCACAACCGGAAGAGTGGACGACAATTCCGGAACTTTTCGTGCGGAAACATCGATATGGCGTCGTGCTGAAAACGGACGAAACAGGAGCCGTGCCGATTCGACTTGCGGACAGAAAAATAAATTCCCTGCAATGCTTCGTTCGCACCGACGGTTACACGCCGTTTTGCGCCCAGTGGAAAGACGTGATTCCGGCCAGTTACAGTATGAAACTCGACAAGGCGGCCACGGTGGCAGCCCTGTTTGTGAATGAGAAGGACGAGCCGCTCGAAGGCGTCGTCTTGGATCCGAGCGTCGAGTACAAAAAACGCGAAGATGATCTTTCGCAACTCGGCATGGGCGGAACGTTCAAGTCGGACAAAGACGGCAACTGGATTTTTGCGTCCGCTCCCATTCCGCCGGGCTATCTTTGGGTCGAAATTTCGCACCCCGATTACATGCCCGTCGGTATGCGTCTGCCGCTGGAAGAATACGGTCTCGATCCTAACGGAAAACCGACGAAAAAAATCGTTCTCAATGCAGGAAACAGCATTTCCGGCACCATTACGGACAAAGACGGCAAACCGGTTGCGGAGGCCAAACTGCGTGCCCGTTTTCTCAATATGGAACGTGAGGCGAAAGCCGACGAAAACGGCCATTATCGTTTCACGGCCATTCCCGAAGGCAAACATCGCTTTTTCGCAAGCGGCAAGGGGCACGCGCCGGAGGAACGCAGCATTGAAGTAACAAAAGATTCGCCGAAAGAGCGAACGGAAATCAATTTCAAACTGGAGCCGGGCGGGACGATCAAAGTTGTCGTGACGGAAAAAGACGGCACGCCGATTCCAGAAACGCGCATTTTCTTTCAACGCTGGCATGGCCGGTTCAGCGACCTTGAAGAAAACTACGGCTTGGGGGGAATGTACCACCATTACACGGACGAAAACGGCGTTTGGACTTGGCATGAGGCTCCGCCGGACGGAGTTTATTTTGACATCTGCGCACCTGGCAAGATGCAAGTGGGCGACCAATTGCTTGTTCCGCGTGCCGAGGAATATCGTTTCACGCCGTCGCCGGAACTGGTCGTTACGGGGCGTGTCGTCGATGCCGAAACGGGTGAGCCGGTGAAAAAAATGACCGTCATGCCCGGCTGGTTCGGTGATGAACGCTACGATACCGCACCGCATTGGGATATCGGTGGCCGTTATGAATCCGTCGACGGAAAATATCGTTTCGCAACGACTTCGTCACGAGACGCTCACGGTTTTCGCATTGAAGCGGACGGCTATCTGCCGTTTGAATCGCGGCGCATTTTGGGCGACGAAGGGGCGGTGACGATGGATATCAAGTTACAAAAAGGCCGGAACATCGCGGCCACCGTGGTGGATGCCGGCGGCAAGCCCGTCGGCGATGCGGATGTGCTGCTCGGAATTCGTGGTTCGCAAATTATGATCAGTAACGGCAAGCCGAATCAGTCGACGTTTTGCGAACGTGCCAAGACGGACAAAGAGGGCAAATTCCATTTGGCCCCGCAGAAAGACGGTTACGAACTGATCGTGTTGCACGATAGTGGCGTGGCCTGGGTATTCTGCGAGCCGGACACATCGCCGCAAACGATCACGTTGGAGCCTTGGGCCAAAATCGAGGGCGAGCTTAAACTCGGCGATCTCGAATCCAATGTTCCCAAGACAGATGCGAAAATCGCGACACTATACATGACCATGCGTTCCCGGCCCGGCAAAGAACGGTATCAAGACCAAGATTCGCTGGCGAACACACGTTTCGACGCTTCCGTGCAAGTGAATTCGGACGGCAAATTCGCCTTCGATAAAGTTTTGCCGGGGCCGGTTTCCATCGGACGGCAAGTCTCGTATGCCGTCACAAGAACCATGAGAACATTGACTTTGTCCCATACGAAGCGGCTTGACCTCAAGCCCGGCGAGACGGCAAAGGTGGTGATCGGCGGCGGTGGCCGGACGGTCACGGGCAAGCTCAACATGGCCGACCGCAAGCCTGATTGGAATTTCTGCGTCGTGCAAATGTATCAAAAACAGCGGCCACGAATACCGCAATTGCCGGACGACATCAAAGCCTTGATTCCCGAAAATATTCTTGCCGAGAAGGACGACGCAAAACGTCAAGCCCTTTACAAAGCATGGTACGAAACGGAAACCGGCAAGAAATACCGGGAATTGAGTACAGCGTTTTACATCACAATGGAAAAGGCCCTGATGGCCGCTCCACCGGATTTGCCGAGAGAAAAGTATGCCTGCCCCGTTGCGGAAGACGGCACATTCCGCATGGAGGCCGTCACGCCGGGCGAATGGACTCTCTCGGTGAGCTTGGACGAAAATTACCAGGATACGAAACGTGACGGAACGCTCACAAAAGAGATAAGTGTGCCGGAAACGCCGACCAATGAGCCGCTTGATCTCGGCGAGCTGGACGTGAAAGCCGTGGAATAGCATGATGAGCCACGTTCCGTGACCGCGGGCCCGTGGGGCACAGACCAAGGCTCGCCTTTCCCCGGCCACAAAAACCCTCTTGACAGCGAGGCCAAGAATGTTAAACTCCCAGTGTTTGAGAGTACAAACTTTTTCGTCGCCTCTGCGCAGGCGGTGAAGGGAATAGTATGACTCGTTCCCGACCAACATGATCGGGATGGCAACGACGAGTATGCAACGAATCTAATGCGTGACCATGATTTCCGTCCTGAAACCGGGCAGTGATTCACACCAAGACCATCCGGCCTCGCCACTCGAAAACAGTTTCCGCTCTGAAAAAGTCGGTTACTTGAGCCGCTTTCCCACGGGGCAGACGGGCACGGTCGTGGACATGAACGCCGAAAGCGAGTTGCAAGGCCGGCTCATGGGCATGGGCCTGTTCGTCGGCACTCGCTTCCACTTGCTCCAAGGCGGAGGCGGCTCGCGGAAGCCTGTACTGCTGGCCGTCGGCGAAACCCGCATCGCGCTGGGACCGGAAATTGCCACGACGATCCTTGTCGAGGAGTGACAGATGAGTGAATAGTGAATAGAGGTCGGTGAATCGTCAATGGAACAGTTCCGCTTGCGCTCGCCGTTTACTATCCACTATCAGTTATTCACGAATCATGCACGATCACGACGAAATTCTCCTCGCCTTGGTAGGCCAGCCCAATTCGGGCAAGTCGACCGTGTTCAATTATTTGACCGGCTTGCGCCAGACGATTGCCAATTATCCCGGCGTGACGGTGATGAAGAAGTCGGGCCACTACCATGACGGCCCACGGCGCATCGAAGTCGTCGACCTGCCCGGTACGTACAGTCTGACATCGTATTCGCAGGAGGAGCGTGTCACCCGCGATTTTTTGCTGCTGGAAAGACCGGAGGCCGTCGTCGTGGTGCTTGACGCGGCCAATCTTCGTCGGCATCTTTACATCGTTTTCCAGCTTCGTGAACTCCGTATTCCGCTGATCGTTTGCCTGAACATGATGGACGTGGCCAAGCGGCGGCGGCTGGACATCGACGTTGAAAAATTGGAAAAACTCTTGGGCGTACCCGTCATTCCGACGAGTGGTCGCAGCGGCCAGGGCTTGGAAAATTTGCGGGAGAAAATTAACGAAATTTCCGCGCTGCACGACCATGACCCGGAAGATGAATGGAGGATCGATTACGGAAATTTGGAGCCACTACTCGCCGAGTTTGAAAACAATCTTTCTTGCAGCGAATATCTGTCCAAGGATTTCTCGGTGCGATGGCTGGCGATCAAATTGTTGGAAAATGACCGCGAAGCCCGGCGAATCGTGCAGCACCACGTTCACGACAAGACTTGGGAGACGCTGCTCGGCTCCTGTGTGGTGCGAATCGACGAATACGAAAGGCAGACCGGCGATTCGCCACGCAAAACCATTGCCGCCAAGCGTAACGAATGGGCGGCGGCGATTGAGCGCGAAGTCGTTCACCGCACACAAATCCCGAAACGGAATTCGGATCGCCTTGACCGTGTGCTCTGCCATCCGCTCTGGGGGATTTTCGGCGTGGCGGCGGTGCTCTTCTTGACGTTTTATTTGGCGTTCAACATCTCGGACGGCTGGAATTGGCTTCCGTGGATGGCGTGCGGCCAAAACACCCTAGAATGGACCACGCCGGTGGCCGCCTGCGAAAACCTTTTTGACGCTTGGATCCCCCACTACCTGGCCGGCGTTCCCGCTCTCCAAGGCGACCTGAAATCGCTGGTCTTAGACGGCATTGTTTCCGGCATTGGCGGCGTGCTGACGTTCGCCCCGGTCATTTTTACCATTTTTCTGTTCATTTCCATCTTGGAACAGAGCGGGTACATGGCCAGAATCATCGTGGTCATGGATCGGCTCATGCGTATTTTCGGACTGAATGGGCAAAGCGTGCTGCCGATGATTCTGGGGGGCGGCATCGTGGGCGGCTGCGCCGTGCCCGCCATTCTTGCAACAAGAACAATGCGAGAACCCAGAGAGCGGTTTTTAACGATTCTGGTCATTCCACTGATGAATTGCGGAGCGAAAATACCGCTCTACGGCCTGTTGATCGCCGCCTTTTTTTCCTCGCACCGGGCCTTGGCCATGACCGGCATCATTTTTTTTTCTTGGTTGCTTGCTCTGTTTTCCGCTTGGGCGTTGGGCAAAACATTTGTCAGAGGCCCGGCCACGCCACTGGTCATTGAGCTGCCGAGCTATCAAATGCCCGGCTTGATCGAAGCGTTTTTGGCGGCCTGTCGGCAAGGCTGGCTGTTCATCAAAAAGGCGGGAACCATCATTCTGCTCATCAACGTGCTGCTCTGGTTTTTGATGTACTACCCCGCCCCGGCTGGTAACGGCATCGGCACAAACACGAACGAAACGCCGAACAACGCCGAACGCTTGGCCGGTTCTTATGCCGCCATGCTCGGCAAAACGCTGGAGCCTGTCACAAAATTCGCTGGTTTCGATTGGCGAGACAACATCGCGCTGATCGGCGGCTTTGCGGCCAAGGAAGTGATAGTCTGTTCACTTTCAACCATGTACGGCATGGAAGACGCCGAAGACCAAGAACTGGTGGCGACCATAAAATCGGCAAGAACTTGGACGCGGCCTAAGGCACTGGCCTTGCTCGTGTTCGTGATGGTCTATGCGCCTTGCATGGCCACATGCGCCGTCATACGGAAGGAGACCCGCTCCGTAAAATTGATGCTGGTCGCGCTGGTTTATACGACACTCTTGGCCTGCGTGTTGGCCATCGCGGTGTTTCAGGTCGGCACGAGCTGCGGTCTCTAAACATAATCCCGACCGAGCGCATAAAAAATGCCCCCGGGTACTCGTAGACAGAATTTGGAGGCCCGAAGTTTAAGGTGACACCTGGAAACCAACTTGTGTGATTCGACTCCGAAGAGGCGACTATACACGCTGTCAGGCTCATTTCTGAAACAGGCGTCCATCAGGCTCTATATCGACCCCCCGGATTGTTAGTCCGAATTACGAATACCACTGGGAGCATTTATCATACTATCATAATCGGCTGCAAAAGCAAGGGGCAACAGCCTCTCTTCCACGATTTTGAAAAAAACCGACAATTGTATCCGCCTCGTTGCCGCGTTTGCCCTCAAAAACTGTCATAAAAAACCGTCTTTTCCAACGCAACCCGGCTTTCGTGGGCCGGGGCGGGCTTGGCGTCTGTGGCCGGATAACCGAGCGGCAAAATTGCGACGGGCACAAAATTTTGCGGCAGTTTGAACTCGCTGCAAACTGTTTTCGGATCGAAGCAACCCACCCAGGTCGTGCCAAGTCCCAGTTCCGCCGCCGCCAGCATCATTTGCGTCGTGACAATGCCAGCATCGACAACGCCGCTGTCATCGCCGTCGAAGTTTCTCTTCCAGCTCACGTTTTTATCATAACAAATCAACAGAGCCGTCGGGGCATCGAAATGATATTTTGTGCATTTTTTCAGTTTAGCGAGCGATTCCTCGCTTTGAAGCACGAGAATGCGCTGCGGCTGAAAGTTGCAGGCTGTCGGAGAAAGCTGGGCTGCCCGGAGTATCTGGTCGAGTTTTTCCTGTTCGACGGACCGGGCATCAAATTTCCGAACCGAGTAACGATGTTTTGCAAGTGTAAGAAAATCCATGACTTCTGAGGAAAAGGGTGATTCCGATTGGCGGGGTAAAATCTTCCATCATCTTGGCATTTTTTGGCAAAAAAGCAATAGACGAAAAATGTTCAGGGGCGACCAGCGACTGTATCATCCGGCGGCGTCCCGGTACTACGGGCAACCGAGTTCGAGCCTCGTTTAACTTTTTTGATGAAAACCAAGAAATGCCCATTTTGCACACACCGTGTGGGGAGTAGTCTAGCAATTTGCCACGACTTTTGTTAAGATGGCTTTCCCGGTCCGCGAATGAGATTTGCCCACGGGGTTTAGAACCCTATTGCGGTGTTGCCGCTCCGGGCCAGATCATTCCGGCAGGGCTGGAACTTGTGAACGATTACGGTTTTTTTGCTTTGGTGTATTATGGTATCACGCAGTAACAAATTCTATATTGGCATGGACGGCGGTGGAACAAAAACCCGCGCGCTGCTTTTCAACGAAGACGCATCACAACACGCCATCGGCGAATCCGCCGGCTGCAATCCCATGCACGCCGACGGCTTCTTTGTCACGCAAACGATGAACGACGCCGTCGATGCCGCCTGTGTCGCGTGGAAAAATCAGTATGGCGAAGATTTTGACCGTTCCAAAGTGGCGGCCTATTTTCTCGGCAGTGCGGGCTTTTCCGCCGAGGATGCCCGATTGCGTCTGTTGGAGCGTTTCCAAGTCAAGGGATTGGAAAACGTGCCGCACGACGTTCGTTCGGACATGGTGACCACGCTGGTCGGCGGCCTCGAAGGTCGGCCGGGCATGTCCTTCATTTTGGGAACTGGCTCGGCCTGCTTGGCGGAAAACGAAAAAGGCGAGTTCAACCAAGTTGGTGGCTGGGAATGCCTCATCGCCGACGAAGGGAGCGGTTACAGCATCGGCCTGCAAGGAATCAAGGCTGCCGTGCGTATGGCCGATGGTCGCCAATCGGAAACGCCCCTGAAATCGGCCATTTTCAACGCCCTGGGCATCAAAACGACGCCGGAAATCGTGGACAGAATGCACCAGCCGCCGATTTCCAAGGCCGAGGTCGCTTCGCTGGCCGTCCACGTTTTTGAAGGAGCGGCAAAAGGCGATGAGGCCGCACTGGAAATTTTGAAAAGCACGGCGGAAGAAGTGGCACTGATGGCCGAAGCCAGCCACCGAAATCTGCCCACCGGCCCTTTGCCTTTGATTGCCGTGGCGGGCGGAACCATGCGTTCGGAATGCTATCGTAACTTTGTGTTTGACGCTATCAAAAAACGACTGCCAAGTGCCCAAGTCGCCGTCGCCTCCTTGCCGTCCGTTGTCGGAGCGGGGCTTTTGGCCGTCAAATTGGCCGGTGAGGCCATTTCGCCTGAACTGACGGAGAATTTGCGTAAGGAATTCGGCGAAAAAATCGTGTGAACAAAATTTGAACTACCCAAACGGTTATTTAGCCTTCCCCTCGCCTCTCCGGGGAGGGGGAAACGCGAAAAAATTTTTTCATAAACTTCTATTCCCCCCCTAACCCCCGTTGTTTTATGAAACACTACCTTCTATCCTTGTCGTGCGTCTTCTTGCTTGCAGGCACGCTTGTCGCTCAGGACAGTGCAAAAAAAGAGCCTGTCGACTATGTCAACCCGTACATGGGCAACATCAGCCAACTGCTCGTGCCCACGTTTCCGACCGTGCATTTGCCGAACAGCATGTTGCGGGTTTATCCCGAACGCGCGGATTTTACCTCGGATCAGGTTCGCGGCCTGCCCGTGATTGTCACCTCCCACCGCGGAGCATCTGCGTTTACCATCAGTCCGATTCAAGGTCTGGATGATGCCTCCAAGTCCGTGGTGAATTACACTTACGATCAGGAAAAAATTACTCCGTACAGTTATTCTGTTTATCTTGACGAAGCACAAATTCAAGTGGAATACGCTCCATCGCATCAAGCCGGCATTTACGAAATTACGTTTGAAAAAGATTCGGACGAAAATGTGCTGGTGTTCAATACCCGCAATGGCATGATGAATATGGTGCTTGATGGTAAAAATACCATCTTAACCGGCTTTCAAAACCTGGAGAACAACACAAAGGTCTACGTTGCCTTTGAAACGGAAAAGAAAACCAATCCCATCGTCACAACCGCAATATCCTACGTTGAAGGCAGATTGTTTGAAGGAAAAACAATTTATCTCGGTTTCGGCAACACAAAAACTGTCCGGCTCCGCTACGGCGTTTCGTTTATTGACGCGGAGCAGGCCCTGAAAAATCTGCGCCGCGAAATCACCACTTGGGATGTTGCGGAAGTTGCCCAGAAAGGCCGGGACATCTGGAACAAAACGCTGGGCAAAATTGCTATCGAAGGCGGCACGGACACACACAAAACCGTGTTTTACACCTCGCTATACCGGACTTATGAACGCATGGTCAACATTTCCGAAGATGGCCGGTACTTCAGTGCCTTCGATGAAGGCGGCGTGGTGAAAAGCGACGACGGCGTGCCGTTCTACACCGACGACTGGATTTGGGACACTTACCGTGCCACGCACCCGCTGCGCGTGCTGATCGAGCCGGAAATGGAAGGCCAGATGGTCAAGCATGGCCATGTCCAACAAGGAGGGCTGGATGCCTACCTTCCCCGAAATCACCGGCGACAGCCACCGCATGAACAGCAATCACGCCGTGGCCGTCGTGGCCGACGCGATGGCCAAGGGACTGGGCGGATTCGATTTGGCCGCCGCCTACAAAGCCTCGAAGGGCGCGATCATGGAAGCCTCGCTGATTCCTTGGGTACGCACACCCGCCTTTGAAATCGACGACTTCTACAAAGAAAAAGGCTATTTCCCGGCCTTGAAAATGGATGAAAAGGAGCCGTACAAACAGGTTCACCATTTTGAAAAACGCCAGCCGATGGCCGTCACGCTGGGCACATCCTATGATTACTGGTGTCTTGCCCAAATCGCCAAGCAGCTTGGAAACGAAGAAGATTACCGGTATTTCCTGAAGGGGTCGTACAATTATCGCAACGTTTACAATGAAAAAACCGGATTTTTCCATCCCAAGGACAAAGACGACAACTTCATCGAACCGTTCGATTACAAATGGACCGGCGGCATGGGTCTGCGGGAATTTTACGGCGAAAACAACGGCTGGACGTACCGCTGGGATGTGCCGCATAACCTGGCCGACCTTGCGAATTTGATGGGCGGCGCGGAAAAAATGGCCGCGAATCTCGACCAGACTTTCCGTGAACCGCTTGGCCGGAGCAAGTATGAATACTACGCCAAAGTGCCGGACAGCACGGGCATGGTCGGACAATTCTGCATGGCCAATGAGCCGTCGCTGCACATTCCGTACATCTACAACTATGCGGGCCAGCCTTGGAAGACGCAAAAGCGGGTGCAGTGGGTGCTCGACATGTGGTTCCGCAATGACCTGATGGGCGT
>QMCD01000582.1_pt1 | contig 43077 bp, 38 predicted proteins | sample 1821841 | NCBI WGS metagenome assembly QMCD01 (sample SAMN01991225, study PRJNA193472) | Termite gut metagenome, whole genome shotgun sequencing project. | isolation source: worker | host: Macrotermes natalensis
GCTGAGTGGCTGGAAGATGAGCCCTCAGAATGGGGAACCACATCATTTGAGATTGATCCGAGCAACAGCAGTAATGAGCTTATCACTGTAGATATTTTCAATCTGGTGAAGGATGGAGAATATCAATTAGGCTTGAAACTGAATGACACGCTTCCTATTTCATTACCTCTGATAACAGGCTGGGAAGAAGAAGTAATTGATGACCCTAAAATCATTTCCGTTACCGAGGATTGGACGTTTATTACCTCTGTTGGTTTGTCTAGCGGTATCTATCTTTTGCCCGGTACGGAAACAACATTATCCGTTTCATTCGATGTTCCCGAAGACGCCGAAATAACTCCCGCCATACAGTATCTTCACAATAATCAAATGACAAATACAAATCCCTGGGCATCTGATAATACCCAGTTTACTATTCATAATTACACGCCGGGAGATGAATCGGTTACCGTAAAGATTTCAAATCCTAAGCCAAACATACATTATGAGGGAGTGTATCTCAAGCTGTTCGACGACAGTAACAATATTTCTCTTCAAGACAAGGGAGGAAACACCATTTCCGATCCTGACAATGCCTATCCTTTACCAAGTATGAGGGGAAAGATCGATATTGCAAATGTTACTCACTCTGTTTCATCGAGTATGCCTTTGAATGGCGGTGTATACACTATACCGCTTGGTGATCCATCAACATTAACTGTTACTTTAGACAGTCCCAATAACGGCTATTCTGTAAATCCTGTTTTGGTATACAAATTGGGAGGTACATGGACAGAAGATAATCCTTGGGAGGATGATGTCAGTTTTGACTTAACCGCTTTAAGCGGGAATCCTGTCGATAAGCCTAAATTCACCATAACCGTTACTCCCGCGGAAATTAACACGCCGGTCAATACAATATTTAAGATAGGTCTGAAACTAGTAAATCCCGATGATAACTCTGTAAGGATGCTGGAATTGGATGATATGAAACTTGCTGAGCCGGAATTTATGCTCACCATAACCATAGTGCCGGATGCTTTACAGGAAAAATACTTTGTTAAAGAGTCCAGTAAAACCATCTCTTATGGAAGAGATCTCATCATCGAAATTAAAGATGGTTACACTGTTGATAGGTGGTATCTTGACGGCGTTCAACAAACTTATACCGCCGGTGGCGATGTTGTTGTGAACAGGATAAATCCGGGGGTTCACCGTGTAAGGATAATTGCCCGCGACAGCGAGGGATATCCGTATTCCAATGATATGACGATTACGATTGAGTGACGTGAGGAGTAAAAACATGAAGCGTATTATTGTGCGCACCGCATCGATGTTCTTGGTTATGCTGTTTGCTTTTCTGCTGCCAAGCTGTGCGGATATATTCCTGCCGCCCAAAAACGCAAAAGCCGGAGTGAAAATTACCATAGGTGATAAGGAAATCAATGAAGATGAAAGAACCGTTAATCCTTCTAACCCCCTTGGAATTATTAAAAAATATACGCTGACTTTTGAAGGCCCGGAAGGAGCTTCCCTTGCGTCAATGGATGCAGAACCCGGTATGCCAAAGTATGTTCAGTTTCCCTACGGAGAATGGACTGTTACTGCCAAAGGATATGCGGATGGAATAACCGAACCTGTAGCAAGCGGAACGTATATTGGCACTATATCAGAAGGCGTAACCGAAATAAAAATTCTCATATCCATGCTGCTGCACGAAACGGACGATGCCATAACAGGGACTTTTAAGCTTGAAACAGATGTAACGGCGGTTATAGTTGATATTTGGAAATATTCTGAAAAGGATGATCCTGGTAAGAAAATTTCAATAGCAGATACGCAGCTGCAAGGTTACATACTGCCTTCCGGATATTATTGGATGGAAGTTTCCGCCGGCGGAGAAATTATTGACATTGATGTTGTCTATATTTACCCCGGCACAGAAACCGTCTGGGATATCCGCGGCGGTTCTGGCGGTCAGTATCGTATGACCATAACTGGTATAGAAAGTGAGACCGGAGATGTATTCATACGCCTCTATGAAAACGGCAGTGATGTTGTTGATGACGACCCTCTTGCCGAGGGACAGGGCTCCATTGTTGACAATGAAGTTATGTTTACGTTGAAAAACAGCGTTAACCTCAACACCAACTTTACCGAATCCGGCGACTATGTCATTACTTTGAGTTTTCCGGACACCGGATATACTTATGTGTATACGCGCGGTGAAACACTCATTGAACTTGAAATCTCATCCATCACTGATTATAGTAAATTACCGAGATATTATGTAACTGATGAAGTAAGTATTGGGTTTGATAAATTTGTTGTGCTTCCCGAATATACTCCTCTCCAGGAGCCGCGTATTATCGCGGCTGTACCTGCGGGCGAAGATATTTTCAACCTTTATTGGTATCTTGATTCAACACCCGGCCATACTGAAGCCGTGAGCATGACGGTTTCCGGCGGTACTGATACGATTGATCCTTTACAGAAAGGAAACTGGGGAACGGGAACAGGAACCGAGGCTGATCCTTACATAACAACGGTTACACTCTCCGGTATAGATGCGGCAGAGCCGTTAACATTGAGAGTATATGATAGAAGTAATAGATATTTCGATGTTACAGAAGATCCTGCAGAGGTTACCGGGCTTCCTGTATATGTAAGCGGAAATGTTGATCCAGCCGATGACGGCATTCTTATAAACGCACCCGCAAACCTTGCCCGTGTTTTTAGTAATGTACTTGCCAGGTATTCAGACATAAAAATAATAGTTTCCGGAGACATCAGTATAGGGGCCTCGGATATTAATGCGGAAGGATATACCGTTAACGCAGAAAAAACCATCGTCATGGAACCATTCGGAGGTAATCGGGAGATAAGCCGCGGCGAGGCAGGCTGCCTATTTACCATAGATGGTTCTCTCACCATTCAAGGAAACACAGTCAGCGGTGACTTAACGTTCAGAGGAAATGTTGGTAATAATCGTCCTCTCATGACTGTTTCGCAGGGAACACTGATTATGAATAGCGGAGCCGTGATTACCGGAAATAATAATACCAACGACTCTAATACTGCCAATGACGGCGGCGGTGTACGTGTTAATGACGGCGGAAAACTTATCATGTACGGCGGAAAGATTAGGAGTGGAAATTACTCCCGATACGGCGGCGGAGTTTATGTCGCTGCCGACGGAAGCTTTACCATGGAAGGCGGAGAGATTAGCGGCAACTCTGCCGTTTACGGCGGCGGTGTATTTATCAACACTAATGGAAATTTTAAAATGACAAGCGGTTCCATTGCTCAGAATACTGTTTCCTTGGCAGGCGGCGGCGGCGGTGTATATATCAATGGCGGAAGCTTTGAAATGTCCGGCGGCATCATAGGCACAACGGAAGGGGACGTCAACGATTCTGATAATAAAGGTAATATCGCAGGCAACGGCGGCGGCGTATATAATGGAGGAACCTTTACCATGACCGGCGGAGCAATTAGCGGGAATAAGGCTTTAAGCGGTCAAGGCGGCGGCGTGTGGAGTTCCGGTAAATTTACCATGACCGATGGAACAATCAGCGGGAACACAGCCGCTGCCGTTAATGCCGGCGCCAAAGGCGGCGGCGTGTATATTGATGGCACAGTAAACAGTTCAGAATTCACTAAAAGCGGCGGCGTAATATACGGTATAGATGCCGTTGACGAAGCAGACAGGAACACAGCCGAAAATGGAGAAGGTCACGCGGTTTATGTTTCGGGAACTAATCCTAAAGGGGTGAATAATACCGTATCCAATGATAATGATCTTGAGTACGACTCGGGTACATTCGGGGATGGTTGGGGATTCACCGTTACATTTAACTCAAACGGCGGTACGCCTGAGCCGGCTCCTGTTTCGGTAGATTACGGCGGCAAGATTTCTCAGCCTGCCGCAATGAACAAAACCGGTTATACTTTTGGCGGATGGTATGAGGATGCGGCGTTGACTAACGCGTGGGATTTTGACAATGATGCGGTCAGCGGGGATACAACCCTATACGCAAAGTGGACGATCAATTCATACACGGTTACATTTAACGCCGACGGCGGCGCCGGAATCCCGGCGAGCATGAGTGTTACACACGGCTCGACATTAGAAGATGAAATGCCAATACCCGCCAAAGACGGTTATTTTTTCGGCGGGTGGTTTACCGATAATGGATTTACAAACGAATTTACCGCAGCAACTCCTGTTACCGCGGATATTACCCTATACGCGAAATGGACACAGCCGCAGATAGAAATACGGCAGGATTCTAACAATATTGCTTTATCTGGTGAATATGATTTTGGAGAGGTTTCCAAGACAGCCCCCAAAGAAATTGAGTTTACCATTGTTAATAACGATGGAGAGGAGCTTGTTTTCACTGCCGTGGACGGGAATATAGTTAATGTAAGTCCTGATACAGCGGGTTTTGAGGTTACCAATCAGCCATCTGCTGATACAAGCATTGCTCCGGGAGATGCAACAACATTCAAAATTAAGTTTACCCCCTCCGCTCCGACGATAGACAAGGTTTCTTCGCAAGTGTCGATTCAAATTAATAGCCAATATAACGCGGTCCTTTCTTTCAGTGTAACAGGAACCAGGTACTACGCTATAGGCGAGACCGGTCCCGCCGGCGGACTTGTCTTTTACGATGCTAAGGGCACTGAATTTGAGAATTCCAATTGGCGTTATCTAGAAGCGGCGCCTGCGGACAAAGAGTTTCAAAAAGTGCAGTGGGGGGCTTATGGAGATAATAGTGAGATCGGTACACAAACCGGGATTGGAACCGGAAAAGCAAATACCCAAAAGATTGTGGATTATCTGAAAGATAAAGGGGAAGTAGGACGTGCGGCACAGCTTTGCGATGAACTGAATGTTGGCGGATACGATGACTGGTTTCTGCCAAGTCTCGACGAGCTTAATGAGATGTATAAAAACCTTTGGCAGAACAATACAGATAATCCTGGAGGATTCCAGAATGTCGACTACTGGTCTTCTTCACAGGGAAGTGATGCTTACTCGTATCGTAAGTCTTTCGATAATACTGGCAGTCAGAACGACGGCAGCAGGAATTTTGAATATAATGTTCGTGCCATTCGGGCTTTTTAACACTTCACCCCTTTAACTATTAAAGGGGTACGCTATGTAAAAAGACCGCAAAACGGCAATCTAAGCTTTGTTCCTTGTTACTTGCTCACTGTTCACTGTTTTTCCCTTAATTCCCTAAAAACAAATGCCGATACTTATAAAGAAGAAGTTCGATGTGTATTTATCCATGTGATAAAAAGGGGCAGCAATCATGAAGGAACATTACGAATCGGCAGTGAATACCGTTCGTTTTTCAAATATCAATAAAGGTATCGTCGTTTTAAAGCAGGAAATAGACATATTGGATAAGATTATCGGTATTCAATGCGAGATACGGGCTTCCGTTATGATCCGGGAATGGGAAGATTTTGACGGATTGATGGAAACGCTCAACGTATACAACAGCGAATTTGAAATTCTGGAACAAGAAAGAACGCGGATTTTTTCATCTGTTCTGAATCGTTCCGATTCTTATCATTCCGAAACGGAAGAAACTTCTTTGTATGCTTTTTCCGCCCGTATGCCGGATGAACAGCGGCACGCTTTGACCGATCTTTACCGAGAATTAAAAATCAGGATTCTCCGGGTGCGGTATGAAAACGGAACCCTTCTGAAGAATTTAAACGAAGCAAGGGCTTTTGCCGAAAATTTCCTTTCCGATGTGTTTCCCGGACGCCGCGGGAAATTGTACACCGCAAAAGGAACCATCGCCGCTTCCGACATGAGAAGCATGATATTAAATAAACGCTTGTAATTCATAGAGCAAGGAACAAGGAGTTATCCTATGACATCAACTTTTTCAGGATTAGAAATCGGAAAACGTTCTATCACGGCCCATCAAACCGCGATTAGTACCACCGGTCATAACCTTTCCAATCTCGATACGGAAGGATATTCCCGGCAGCGGGTCGAGTTCTCAACGTTTGATCCTATCTATCTGCCTGGAATGAATCGGGAAGAGACGCCGGGGCAGATAGGCCAGGGCGTAATCATCGAAAGGGTTGAACGCATTCGGGATGAGCTCCTCGATAAAAGAATTATCGCCGAAGAAAACCACGAAGGCTACTGGGAAACCCGGAATCAATATCTCAGCGACATTGCGCGCATGTACAACGAACCGACCGATTCATCCATCCGAAGCAAGCTCGATGAGTTTTGGAACAAGTGGCAGGAACTCGCGATTCATCCTTCGGACTTGGCTCCCCGGCAGGAAGTTATCGAAAGCGGCAAAACCTTAATCGACGCGTTTCACAATCGTTTCCACAGTCTCAAGGCTGTTCAGGATATGGCGGAAAATGATATCCGTATTACCGTAAAACAGGTGAACGATTATTCCTCGGAAATTGCCGCTTTAAACGAAACGATACAAAAAGTGAAAGCCCAGGGCGACAACCCGAACGATCTTATGGACCGCCGCGATCTTCTTGTTGACAGACTTTCCAAGCTGGTTGATATTACGGTTGACCAGCGCGACCCCGACGAGTTTATGATTCACACCGCCGGAAACATTTTGGTTCAGGGCAGAATCGGCAGGCAGTTCAGTTTGGAACGGGGAATCGAAACCGAAGGATATTCAAACATCGTTTGGGATGAGACAGGCGATGATGCCGTCTTCCGCGGCGGGAGCCTTGCGGCCCTTGTTGAAATGCGGGATGTTACGATTCAGGAAGAAATCCGCGATCTCGATTCCATGGTGATGAACTTCACCGATCTTGTGAACGAAGCGCACCGTCCCGGCTACGGCTCCAACGGAAGAACCGGCCTCGATTTTTTTGTGGAACGTCCTTATGTCGCCAACGTTGACGGAAACTTCGACCGCACCGGAGACGGCGAATATGATTCAAGCTACATTTTCAGAATCAGCGGAAACAATACGCTTGATCCGCAGGAGCAGATCGGGCTTGAAGGCATTATGACTTTTTCCACCGACGGCGGAAATGTGGATATTCCCTATTACGCCGTTGATACCGTTGCCGAAGTGGTTCAGAGAATCAACAACGCGGGAGCCGATGTTGTGGCGCGGCTTGACCGTGACGGAAGATTATCGCTCAAGGGAACGCCTTCCGCGGAAAGAGAAAGCCCCGATTTTGTTATACGCCACATAGAAGATTCAGGCCATTTCCTCGCGGGATATTCCGGCATCTTAAACGCGCCGGGGCCGGAAGGCGCGTACACATGGACCGTCCCGGACGCGGCCGCGAGCCTCCAGGTCGGCGCGGAGAATTATTCGGTCGCGCCTGTCGCTCATCCTTCTGGCTGGATTGAAATCAATCCGGCAATATTGAAAGATCCCGGTTCTGTAGCAAGCGGCTACGGACAGAACGGAAGGCCCGCCAATATCGGGAACGGAGACGCCGCGTCCGCTATCGCGTCAATTCGGAACAACAAAGTCATGGTCGGCAGATTAAACACCTTCGACGATTATTTCCGAAACGCTGTAGCAAAGATCGGTTCCATGTCACAGGAAAGCGGCAGAGAAGTTGAAACATACAACAAAATCATGAAGCAGCTTTTGGACAGGCGGGAATCAATTTCCGGTGTCAACATCGATGAGGAATTTACCAAATTGATTAAATATCAGCAGGGATATAACGCAGCCGCCCGTTTCATCAACACGATGAATGAGCTCTACGATGTCCTTATCAACAGAATGGGAGTGTAAAAAATGGAACGCGTATCATCAAACATGCTGACCAATGATTCCCAGTTTTATTTGAGGCGCCACGAAAGAAATCAGGCCGATCAAATGAACCGGATCACGAAACAGACAAAAATAAATGAATTGAGCGATGACCCCGCCGCGGCGTCTCACGCGGTTCAATACGATTCATATCTTAAACGGCTTGGGCGCTATGAAAAAAACGCCCTCTACGCCGAAGATCATTACCGGCAGGTTGACGGTTATCTTCAACACGCGAACGAAATCCTCCAGCATGTCCGGGAACTGACCGTGAAAGGCGCAACCGGAACCTACGCGCCGGAAGACCTCAAGTACATGGGCATCGAAATGAACGAGATGCTGAAAGAGCTTATCACGGTTGCGAACGCCACAGGAGCCGAAGGAACAAAACTGTTTGCCGGCGATAAGGCGTTTACCGAACCTTTCCGCACGGTAGAAGGAACGGTTCCCGGCGGAAATGAATCGATGGTCGTGCGCGTTGAATACCGCGGGGCCGGAGCTGCCCGGAACGCCGAAATTTCGGAAAATACCTTTGCCGTTCTTGATGTCGGCGGCGGAGAAGTATTCTGGGCGGAAAAAATGCAGATCTTTTCAAACTATGACGCAAGCAATTACCGCGCGGAAAATGACGCGTCGATTTTTGTAGACGGCCATGAAATTTTTGTCACTACCGGCGACACGGTGAACGCGATTGTCGCGAAGATCAACGATTCTCCCGCGCCCGTGAAAGCCTACGTCGATCCTGAAACACGGGGAATCAGTCTTGAAGGAACGACCGCCCACCTTATCCGGCTGGAAGATCAACAGGGTTCAACGGTCCTACAGGATTTGGGCCTCATCAATTTTAACAGCGACGCCAATGCCCCTAACTGGAACCCTACAGCGCGCGTTTCCGGCGGATCCATGTTCGACATGATCATCAATATCCGTGACGCGCTGTTCCGCGGCGATCAGGATTTTATCGGGAGCCAGGGAATCGGCGGCATGGATTTAGCCTTGAACAACATGGGCGGCAAAATGGCGGAAGTCGGCGCGCGCATGACCCGTGTCAGCCAGACATGGAGCCGCCTGAACGAGGAAATCCCGAACGTTACACAGGCCCTCGCGCGGGAACAGGGAATCGATATGGCAACGGCAATCACCGATCTTAAAATGATGGAGCTTGCCCACAAGGCGGCTCTTCAAACCGCCGCAAAGGTAATTCAGCCGACATTGATGGATTTCCTCCGCTAAGGTGGGTGCCTGTCACCAAAAATGGCTGGTGTTGTTTGTCGCTTTAAGGCGCTGTCTATAGCGTATATATTAAGGAGTTTTGTGTGAGAGTTGCTACAAAGGCGTTTGGTCCTATGGAAGTGGATGAACGGCAGAAAGTTCATTTTCAGAGCGGGTTATTTGGGTTTGAATCGTTTAAAGATTATGTAATTCTCGATGCCGAACGGCAGCCTTTTTTCTGGCTGCAATCAATGGACGTGGAAAAAGCCGCGTTCATCCTCATCGATCCTTTTTTGTTCAGGCTGGATTACGAAATCAACATTGATGATGATCAACTGCAGGAAATCGGCATTTCCGATCCTTCCAAAGCGTTGATTTTTTCCATTGTTACAATTCCCGCGGACGGTCCCATGACCGCTAATCTTCAGGGGCCTGTAATCGTCAATAAGGAAAATCGTGAAGCGAAACAGGTAGTTCTTACCGATCCCCGTTGGAAGACGAAACATGATATATTGGCGGAGCTTGCCGAAAGCGGCGCCGAGTGCGGTGCCGAAAGCGGTGCCGAAAGCGGCGCCGAAAGTAAAAAGGAATAGGCTATGCTGATACTATCCAGAAAAGTGAACGAAAAGATCATGATCGGAGATGATATTTCCATATCGATTATAGAAATCCGCGGCGACCAAGTCCGCATCGGTGTTGACGCTCCCAAGCATGTAAAAGTATTCCGCCGCGAAGTGTTCGACGCTATCGAAGCCGAGAACAAAGCCGCCCTTGAATCGGCCGCCGTTCTGCCGGAACTTAAATTTAAGTAGTAAGTAACAGTCAGTAAAGATAAAAGGTCATCTTTGTTCTTTGCTGACTGTTATCTGTTCATTTGTCACTTATCCTCATTCCGAATATAAATGTCATCAAAATCCTTGTTGATCGAATAGAAAATTTCCAAAAGGGTTGGATCAAAATGGGTCGCTTTTTCACCCATCATTTTATCAATGGTAGTTTTATGATCATAAGCGGGTTTATAACTCCGCCTCATCCGGAGCGCGTCGTACACGTCCGCAATGCTGACAATTTTTGCTGACAGCGGAATCATGTCTCCCGCAAGCTGGAAAGGATACCCCGAACCGTCCCATTTTTCATGATGAGAAATAGCGATTTCTTTTGCCATAGGATTCGGATATGTCGAAAGAATGAAAGCGCCGTTTTTTGTATGTTCCTGCATTATCGACCATTCCCAATTTGACAAGGGGCCCTCTTTGTTCAAAATATCATCGGGAGTGCCGACCTTTCCGACATCATGCATGGAGGCAAGAAAACCAATGTCATCAATAAAGTCAACATCGACCTTTTCAAAGCCCTTCTTGTGATAGAGTTCTTTTGCCAAACGGCAGGAATAATAGTTTACTCTGGAAATATGTTTTCCGGTATCGTTGTCCTTCAATTTGGAGGCTTCCAACAAACTTAAAAAAACGCTTCGCAAAAGAGTTTTATTTTCTTCGGTAACATTATCAAAAAGAACCACAAATTCATGAGGCTTTTCATTATTGATAACCGAAGGGAAGACGAAAACCTTTGTCAGTACCGTTTCGATGTCTCTTGACTTCATTCGTGCCATTCCTTTCCAGGAATGACCGTTTCTTCCTTCCAGCACCGTTTCCCGAATCTCTCTGAGACTTTGTTCCCCAAAAGATTTGCCGAAAATGCTGTAAAAATGATTGCCCTCAAGTTTAAAGAAACCGGAGAACAATTTTTGACAAGCCTCGTTAGCGTATACTATGACGAAATTTTGATCGATAAGAAGAATTGGGAAAATACTATTCTTAAAAGAATTGACAACGTAGGCATTTGGTTTTTTGAAATTGCTCTTGACGCTGTCTTCCTTTGCTTCTTCAACATCTTCCAGGGATTCTAAATCCCCGGATTCAAGTTCATCAACGGCGCTTTCTTCAAAAGATTGCAAATCTTCAGATTGTAAATCCTCGGATTGCAAATCCTCAAATTCATGTATGTTGTCTTTCAAAACGTCCTCCAGAATTTAACCCGAACACCCGGCAATGCTTAGTTCTGCATCACTCTTCCTTAAATACATTGGACTGGAGACAGGTGAATCACCCTTCGCGTTATTAATTATATACTGTTTTTCGGCTTTTACAAGTAAATTGCCGGCATATCCGCCGTTTTTTCCTGTTTTTTGTGCTATAAAATGTGATGATTTGTGCAATTTTGATCCGCCAATTCTTTCTAAAAACAATTCTGCCGCGGGGCCGCAGACAAAAACCGGTTTATCTGTTGGAACAAATGACAGAATTTCTTCCGCGGAAGCGTCGGTATAATCATGCAGAAGATTATCATGATGATACAGCGCCGTAAAAAAACATTGTTTTTTTGCGTCAATTACAGGAAGCACATATCCCGGCCAGAAACTATAAGGATGGGCCATGCAGTCGAGTGTCGGAATCGAAATAAAGGGAATATTCAAGGCGGTTGATATTCCTTTTACCGCCGCAAAGCCGATGCGCAGGCCGGTAAAAGAGCCGGGGCCCCGCATACAGACAACTAAGTTCAAATCCTGCCGGGAAATTTCCGCCATCTTGATAATGCTGTCACAGACTTCCATGAGTAATTCCGAATGACGCAGTCCGGCCGCTATTTCGATATACCATCGCCCTTTGTCGGTTTTTAAGGCAGCGGAAAGTGTGTCTGTCGCGGTATCTACGGCAAGTATATTCACGATAATTCCCAGTCAATTCCTTTCACAGTGATGAGTCTTTCCCCCCGTTCGAGAATCTCTATGTTGATAAAAATAGTTTCTTCGGGAAGCAAATCCTCGACAATATTGCTCCATTCAATAACGCAGACTCCGCCGCCGTACAGCAATTCTTCGGCCCCAATATTGATAAAATCATCGGAACCTTTCAAGCGATACGCGTCGATATGGTACAGCGGCAACGGTCCGTCATATTCCGAGATAATAGTATAGGTGGGACTCGTAATTTCTTCATCAATCCCAAGCCCTAAAGCGATTCCCTTTGTAAGTTGAGTTTTCCCTGTTCCGAGACCGCCTTCCAAAGCCGCAATACTGCCTCTTTTTAACCGTTTCCCGATACTTTCCCCAATCACCAGGGTTTCTTCCGCACTGGCGCTGATTATTTTAAACAGGGAGCTGTCCGCTTGTGTCAAGTTCATCAAGATACAATTTTAACTTTTTCATTAAAGGAACCAAAGGATAATCTACAGGCTGTTCAAATGTTACGGAAATATGCTTTTTTCCGGTGGGCATGTGTTCAATTTTAAAATCGATCTTTCTTTTCACCGTTTTATCCATAATCTCCACGCTCAGAACGCCAGAATAGAACCTTCGGTAATAAATAGGGGAATCCGTTCGTTGTACATCGTTTAAACTTATTATCTTCATCCAGCTATCATCTTGTAGTCATCATATTTATCTTAAGGATATATGAATATGATATGTCCGTCAATACTGATCGTATTCAAAAACCATAGCGCTGATAGCATTTTGACTCCGCTGGGGCACTTTCAGAAATTTTATGTGCATAGTGATTGCCGCGGCGCCGCTTCGGTTGGTTCTGAGCACTAAACCAAGTGCGCTCATTTTTAAACCCTCATCATTTTCAAAGGTTATTTTCAGCCTGCTTCCCGCTTGGATAATCGATCCCGTTTTAAGCGCGCATCCGCCAAGGGAAATATTTTCAATCGTTCCCCGGTACCTTTGCGGGGCAACTACCATTTTCTTTTCCGCTTTTCTTCCGCTTCCTGTTTCCTGCATATGAACCATAAAGAAAACCGTGCTGAGTGAAACATCCTGCCGCTTAAAACGGCGCTGAATCATCGAGTTATTTACCTTGTTTGAATGCGCCAGTTGAAGCGCCGCTCCTTTGGGAGTATCTACGGTTCCAACGACTCTTGTATCAAACGAAAATCCTTTGCTCGATTTTGTGAAAAAAGAAAGCGTTACCTTGTTTCCGGGAGAAAACCGTATCGGCGTTCCCAGCGCGTTCCGGGGGCAGTCCACCAAAAGATGATCTCCTTTGGAAGACAGTACTTTGACAGAAAATGTTTCATCCTTGGAGCTTGTAAGTACTGCCGCCATGTTTTCTGAAATTTGACGGGTTGAACTTGCCACCTGGACCCGCCCTTGGGCGGTTTCGGCAATGTTTCTGATTGAAAAAAGGACAGTCAGAAAATTTTGCAATTCGTCTTCCGAAGAAGCCCTTTTTTCAATGGATTTGTACGCCCGCTTAAAAAGTTTATCCAAAGAAGCGGTGTTTGCCATAACGGCCAGGGGATCCGAAACGCCTTCATTCCTAAAAACATATTCCAGTAATTTTACCTGATCTTTGTTCAGTCCGTATAAATTCACGGCTTTACGCATATTAAAAATGCTGAATTTTCTCGGAGTCGCGGAACCGGATTTCTTTTTCTGTTTGCCGCCGAAACCTGTCGCGCCGACTCCGTTCCGGATAATATTGACCACAATGAGAATAACAATAAAAGAACCGAGAAAAATCAAAAAAAATCTTGAGACAGTAGGGTCTTCTTCCCGAAAAAAAACACCCTCCAGCTGTAGTAAAGGCAGCGGCAGATTTATGCTTCCCATTACGAAGACCTCCTAAAACAGAAAAAGATCAGGATTGTTTATGGAAGCATAAAAGTTCCTGAGTCTCGGTGCCAATTCGTACTCTGAAAGATCGCCCACCAATACGGAATCTTTTGATTCATAAGCCGACAATAGTTCCTCAAGAGCAGTGCTTAATTCTTCAAAAAAGGCTTGAAAAGTTTGATCTTCAATTTTGATGGATTCAAAATGAACGCCTTTCTGCTCCATTATCGCGATAATTCTGAATAATTTCTCACTTATTCCGGAAAAAAACTGCATGGTTTCGGCAGCCTTGACATTTTTACCGGTTTGCAAATCCAAAGGCAAATCTTCTAAACGCTTTACGCAGTCTTCAATAAGATGCTCCATACTGCCGATTTCTTGTCTCGTATGTTCCAATTCCCGAATCCTTTCCATGATGAGAGCCTGAGCATCCTTAGGATGCAAGCCGGTATTTGAAAAAACATCGTTCAGCAGGGAAAAAAGCGCTGTTTCCTTATGTTTAATAAAACTTGCCGCGGCGCCTTCTTCCCACATCTTTTGAATCGCTTTTTTATCCTCATAAGACGCGTTTTCACAAATTTCGAGGCATTGAAGCACCGTCATCAAGGCTTCAAGGTAGAGCTCAAGCTGGCTGCTGGTTCTGATATCGATGGTGTTAATAGAATCAAGTTTCTGTGAAAAGACTTCGGAAACGGCGCCGGACACGATATCTTTGCCGTCAATAACGATACCGCTTACACAATGATCCGAATTTTGAAGCCATTGTTCGATGCCGGATAAAAGCTCGCCGACGTTTTCTTCTTTTTCCAGAGTAATATTTGCTGTCTGTCCATTAATGGTAAAATCCATTACTCCTCCCGGATGTGATTCTGATTGCTATTGATTATTGTTTCTTCTGCTGAACTGATCCAGCGAAGAAGCGGTGCTTTCCATACGGTTGTAAGCGCCTTCCATCGCGCCGTATTGCCGTTTTAAATCTGCTTCTCTGTTTGCAAGCTGCTTATCCATTGTTTCTATGCGCCGCTGTTCCTGGCTTATTTTTGAATCGATAGTTCCTGTTTTTAAGCTGATGATGCCGCCGGTTTCAACATAAGACCTCATGAGCCCGTCAAGAGAAAAAGCGATGCCGGAATCGACAATCATATCTCCGTCGGTGTCTTGTCCGAAAAGCTGCTGAACTGCCGGAAGATGATCCGCCAAAACCGCATCCAAGACTTTTTCATCGATTTCCAAATATCCGCGCAAACGCGACGCACTGTACCCGCCGATTCCTGAACGTCTTACATCGGTTCCAATGCCGATTTGCGAAAGAAGCGCGACTTCCTGTTCGTCAACGGTAGGGTAGGGCGATGTTGTTATTCTTTGCATCGTGTTTTTAAGCTGATTAAGCGTAGTATCTCCGGAAAAAGCACCGGCTTTTTCTTTCATTGCGGTCCGCTCATCATCAGTAAGATAGGTCAATTCATTGATAATCGCTTCATCATTTCGGTTGAGTGTGTTTGTATTAGCCCTTAGTACGTTTATATCTGCCATAAGCTGATTGTAAGTTCCCACCATCGTGTAAATCGCGTCTTTTATACTTTCCCGGTCCGGTTCAACGCTGATGCTTACAGGATCGTCCGTCGGGCGGTGTACACGAAGGGTAACTTCCGGAATCAAATCATCTATCGTATTAGTAGGACGCCGGATTTCGATTCCGTCCATCAAAACAACGGCATCCTGGGCCTGGGAAACGGCCTGCAAGGGTTTAAATCCGCCCGAAACAGCGGGATCAAACATCGTGATATTCCGGATCGATACATCCCTGTTTGTGTTCTTGTTCAGCAGATCGATGGAAACGACGGTTTTTTCTCCGGCCGCGTCCCCCAGATTGTATTGATATGTATCGAAAGATGCCGAATCGTGAATGGGAGGAAGCGCGGCGTTTGTTCCGTCGGAAAAAGTGAGGAAAAGCACCTGCATGTCGTCAACGCGTTTCGGCGGCTCGGGGGGAATGTATGCCGGCAGCGGCACGGTAGAATTATCACTTTCAATGACGATGCCGCCGTAACTTACGGAACCTGTGTCCGGAATGGACGGTCCCGGCGGCGGCCCAGCGAGGGCCGAATCGGCATCATCTCTTACTCTTGTCGCTATTTCAAATTCGAGGGTTAAAGCGTTTTGATTGGGAAGGGCGCTTCCGATGGGAATAGTTACCGATGATTCCGCCCCCGCGGTTAGTGTGCCGCTTCCAAAAGAAACTGCCCCGGGATTTGCCGCGTTTTGGATGCGGACAGATTCTTGGGAAAGCGTAATATTCCGCGCGGAATCACTAACTTTTTCAATCATGCCGCTTTCGAGCGCGAACGTCTCCGCTGTTCCGGAAAATCCCAATTTCTGAGAAGCTCCCGTAACAAGTGATTCAATAATCAAAGATTTTGTCCCGGGCTGTACAGTAAGAACGCCTGCCTTAATTTTGTCCCTGCCCCGGCGGTTTACCGCTTCGGCAAAATCATGTAAGGAACCGCCCCGGTAGTTAAAGGATATTTCATCTTCACCTATGGAGAACGAGTAGTTCCCGTCGGGGACTTTAAAATCATTTCCAAGCGGCGCGGACAAAAATCGGTCGGCCGCCGCCGCCTGTTTTATCGTGAAAAAACGTTCTTGTTCAACGGCACCTCTTTCCGCCGTTCCGGTCAAAGCCGATTCATTTGAAGAAGACGCGATTCTTTCGTTAAAAGGATTCTGAAAAGAATACAAGACCCGCGTGCTTTCCCGAAGGGAAGTCATAAACCGGCCTACATCCTGCCAATAAGTCCTCTCGTTCTGGAGATTCTCGACGCTCTTCTCCATTCTTTGGAGAGGAACTCTCTCGACTTTCATGAGGTCTTCGATCATCTTTTCTGTATTGAACCGGCTTGTCACCCCCGGAATACTAATATCAGACATGAACCGCTTTTCTTCACCTTCATAGAAGCTCTCCAAAGCGAACTTTAGAAGGCTTCTTATACTTCTTCATCAAAAAGAAAACCAATTGTTTCCTTAAGCTTTGAGTTAATCCGCTGTAATTCTTCCGGCGGAAGCACCTTAATCACTTTATCGGTTTCCGGATCGATGACCTTAACAGTAACATCATGAGACTTGTGATCCACGACATACTGTAGTTTTCGGTTTAAAGATGAACTAATCTTATCGAGGTCCGCTGCGGCTCTCCGTTTTTCCGGTGTTGTTGAGGCTAATGTTTGTGCCGCGGCTTTTTGAAATTCCGCTGATCGCATCTGCGAAGCCGCTGATGCCCGGTCCTGCGGGAGCTGGTCCGAATAAGGAATTCCGTTTCCCATTCCGGATATTTGAATACCCATAAGGTACCTCCCTGTAATATGGTCAAAATGACCATATTTCACATATTACTTCCTTGTAATACGATTTTTTGATATGAGGAAAATGTAAACTAATCTTCCCTCTTACATTATAAGAGTAAAAAACACGTCACGCAAATTCCTCTGCTGCCGCTCATTACTCAATGCTGAATCAACCCACAAGATTGATTCAGCTGTCTTCCAAAAAAGGATGGGGAAGGGCGCGGGCTTCCCCCATCCTGCCTGCTAAAAGACGACGTCCAGATGCCTCTTAGGCTGGCTTACACGTATCCGGTGAAACACCGGAAAATTAACCAAGAAGACTCAAGACTGAATTGGTCCGGGTATTAGCCTGGGCCAGCATAGCCGTTCCCGCCTGGGAAAGAATCGAATTCTTGGTATATTCGACCATTTCCGATGCCATATCGGCATCGCGGATTCGGGATTCCGCCGCCTGAAGATTTTCAGAAGCGATTGCGACGCCTTGGGCTGCTGTCTCAAAGCGGTTCTGGTACGCACCAAGATCGGCCCGCTGTTTTGACACCTGCCTCAGCGCTGAATCAACAGATCCAATCGCCATGTTTGCATCTTCCGGCGTTGCAATAGTTATAATCCCGCTGCTGCCTTGAGCGCTCTGTAAACCTAATGCCTGTGCAGTCATGGTTCCAATAAAGACCTGTTCGTTCTGGTCCATATTGGCACCAACCTGGAACTGCATGACCCTTCCCACGGACGAATCCCGGGCAAACGCTCCGGTCAGCATATTCATACCGTTAAACTGAGCATGGCTCGCGATCCGGTTTACTTCGTCCACCAATTGGGAGACTTCAACCTGAATCTGCATTCTGTCCTCATCGGAATAAATTCCGTTGGCGGACTGTACAGCCAATTCTCTGACACGGTGCAGAATATCCTGGGTTTCCTGAAGATAGCCTTCAGTAGCCTGGATAAAGGATACGCCGTTCTGAATATTGCGTTCAGCCTGGTTAAGACCACGGATCTGACCCCGCATTTTTTCAGAAACAGCCAAGCCTGAAGCATCATCGCCAGCCTTGTTGATACGCAGCCCGGAACTCAACCGCTCAATATTTTTCGCGACATCGCCCTGGGTAACGCCGAGTTCACGGTTGGCAAACATAGCGCTCATATTATGATTAATTATCACGATAACCCTCCTTGTGTTGGAAACTATGGCTATCCTTAGCCACAGCGAACCGCATGATCAGAAGAATCCGAAGGAAACCCGCACCGTTTCCTTTCGTTCTTGCCGAACACGGAACAGACCGCTTCTGGATTTTCACTCCAATAAGCGATCCATGCCGTCATACGCAGCAACACCGTCTGGGTTTTTGTCAAAGAACATGGAACGAGCATGGTGTGTTTACACCACACCCATCCTCTTATAGTTTACTCCATTATTGGAGAAGCTGCAAGACCGAAGTTGTTCTTTGATTTGCCTGGGCCAGCATAGCCGTTCCGGACTGGGCAAGAATTTGATCGCGGGTGTAATTAACCATCTGGTTGGCCATATTGGTATCCCGGATTCTGGATTCCGCCGCCTGGAGGTTTTCCGCTCCGATGTCGAGGCCGACAATAGCATGTTCCAGACGATTCTGGTACGCGCCAAGATCAGCTCTCTGCTTGTTGATGATTTTCAAAGCGGTATCGAGAACGCCGATAGCCCTGTTGGAATCTTCCGAGGTTTCCAGGGTGATAAACGATCCGTCTCCAACAGCTCTAACGCCAAGACCTGCGGCAGTCATGGTTCCGACAAATACCTGTTCTCTCTGATCCATGTTGGCGCCGATGTGGAACCACATGGAAGCCGCTATCACGTTTTCGCCTCCCTGCCTGGCAAAACGTCCTGTGAGCATGTTCATGCCGTTAAATTGGGCATGGCTGGCAATCCGGTCAATTTCATCGACGAGCTGCGATACCTCAACCTGAATCTGCATACGGTCTTCCGCGGAATAAATACCGTTTGACGACTGAACGGCAAGTTCCCGGATTCTCTGGATAATATCCTGAGTTTCCTGGAGATAGCCTTCCGTCGTTTGAATAAAGGAAATACCGTTTGCAGCATTCGCGGAAGCCTGATTCAATCCTCTTATCTGGCTTCTCATTTTTTCAGAAACTGCCAGACCGGAAGCGTCATCGCCCGCGCGGTTGATACGGAGACCGGAAGAAAGTTTTTCCATGGACTTGGTAAGACTTCCCTGCGTTACTTTAAGGGACCTGTCAGCGAACATAGCGCTGAGGTTGTGGTTGATGATCATGTCATCCTCCTTGATAGTTGGCGAAGATACGCCTGGCGAAGATACGCCTCATGAAAGCATCCTTGCTTTCATGTTTGATCAGCCGAAAACTGCGGGATTTTTGCCGCGGACAATCACCCTTTTGCTTACTTCTAACCAGTTTTCTTATCGGCCCAAAGCATTTAATACTTTAGCGGTTTTTTTATTTTTTTTCAAAAACCGCCTGCAAGGGATATGAAAATAAATGTTCCCTTGATGATTTTTCTCTGTTTGCGTTACAATCCTTACATGCTCCAGTTTGCGGGCAATACCAAAGGATATATACAACAGCCTTTCCGTTGTTTTGCGGAAAGGCTGTTGGAAAACGCCGAAAGGCCGAAGAAACGGTAAACGTTACATCTCCATGTTCTTTATCCCGCTGAGGTCTCCGTTGACCGCCGCCCGGATAATCGGTCCCATGTACTCGTCCACTTTCGCGGCCGTAAGCGGTACCGGCATGTTCTTCAGCTTCATATCAAGCTGAGGGTCCTTCGCCGCGGTGAGTATCTTTTCGACATAGGAGTCGTTCCACTTGGGAAGATCTTTCAGCGTGGCCGGAGCATTGATCGATTTACAAAAGGCAATCATTCCCTGCGCAAACGCGGCGCCCAAATCCCGTCCCTTAAGCTCTTCCAGATTCCCGGATATATATCCGTACTTTTTGAATATATTCCCCGCAAGCCGAAGCTGCTTCTCGATAGCTGGCGCAAAGAACACCGCATAATATGGATTCATGAGTCCGCAGGCGGTTCCATGTCCAGCAAGATCGACAAGGGAAAAACTTGTCATGTGAGGACCGTGCGTGCCTCCAATCATGATAGCATATCCGCCGAGGTCCGTGGCCATGCCGATGGCTTCCCGCGCTTCCATGTCCTTTGGATCTTTCATGACCCGCGGAGCGTACTGAATCGTCAGCTCCATAGCGGTTTCGGTGATTTCCGCGCAGAGATCGTACTTTTCCTTCGGAGCACTTGCGGGAAGTCCCGTGAACACTTCAAAGCAATGGGCAATGGAATCCAGCGCTCCGTCGATGGTTACGGAAATTGGCATGGAAGCGGTTACATCATAATCAAAAACAGCACAGGGAGGGATAATCGCGTCATCAACAATGAGTTTCTTTTGGCCCGCGACAGGGTCCGTAATGTTGGAATACTTCGTAAGATGCGCGCCGGAACTGGCAGAAGTCTCAACCGCGATAAGCGGGAAAAGTTTCTTGCCGCTTTGCTTCAGAGCTTCACTGACGATTCCCGTCCCGAACCAGTGATCGATTTCCGGTGTAACGTCCGCGCCGAGAGACGCGAGAAAGTTGGCAGCCTTACAGGCATCGATGGTGGAACCGCCGCCGACCGCGATAATCACATCGGGTTTGTAATGAAGAATATACGTTTCGATGCGGTAGACATCGACCCGCGGCGCGTTGGGACCGGCGTCGGGGACAATGGTATTTCCCGCGAGTATCAGGCCGGCACTTTGCAGGGCATCCGTTACGGCATCGGCTGTTTGTTTCATGTAAGTTGTATTGCAGACTACGAGTGCGTTTTTGCCGAACGCAGAGGCGAGTTTTCCAAGCTCCGGCAATACTCCCCGGCCGAATATATAACTGCCGCCTTTCCAATCGGAAAGTAATTTTTTTGACTTTGCAAATAATTCGTTCATACGATACTTCCTTTAAAATATCCTAAATTAATCCGCCGCCCGGATAACTTTTGCGTCCAGCAGCTCGTTTATCTTATCTTCCGGTATATGCAGATCTTCCGACAGTATGTTTCTTGTATGCTCTCCCAGCACCGGCGGGGCAGTCCATCTTCCGATATCCATTCCGGGCTGCTTTACCGCCGGACCCAGGAGCTTCATTTCTCCCAGTGTAGGATGCGTAAGCTGTACTATCATGTCCATGCTTTTTATCTGTTCGGAACTCAAAGCCTGTCCGATAGTATTCACGGGAGCCGCGGGGATGCCCGCTTCAAGAAGTTTTGTCACCAGTTCTTCAACTGTTGTTGCCTGAAACTCTTTTTCCAAAATCTCCGCCAGTGCCGCCCGGTTTTCCCAGCGCGGACCGTTTTCGCTAAAGCGGAGATCGGTCAATAGTTCCGTCATTCCAAGCAGTTCGCAGAACTTTTTCCATATATGGCTGTGTCCGGCCCCGATTACCAAATATCCGTCTTGTGCCTTAAACGCGCCGTAAGGCGCTAGGTTCGCATGATGAGAACCCATCGCCCCTCGTACTGTTCCGTTCAAAAGGAAGGTGACCGCGGCGTCGGTAAAATACGATGTAATGCTTTCCAAAAGTGAAGTCTTCACCCACTGCGCTTCCTTCGTTTTTGAACGCTCCCGCTTGAAAAGCGCGGACATCACGCCGCTGAACGCATACACGCCGGCTACCATATCGACAATGGAAATGGCTGGCTTTACCGGTTCTCCTCCGGAAAGTCCGTTCATGCTCATAAAGCCGCTGTATGCCTGTACTGTATGATCGAACGCGGGATTTTCGGCGTAGGGCCCTTTGCTTCCATAGCCTGAAATACTGCAATACACAATCGAAGGGTTGATTTTTTTCAACGCTTCAAAGCCCAGCCCCATTCTGTCCGCAACACCGTTCCTGAAATTTTCGATGAATACATCCGCTTTTTTTATCAGATCAAGAATTATCTCTTTTCCTTCTTCGGTTTTCAGATTGATTGCGATACTTTTCTTGTTCCGGTTTGCCGCCATAAATCCTGTTGACAGATCCTTTCCGACAAAGGGCGGCCCCTGTTCACGCTGAGTATCGCCTTCCAGCGATTCCACTTTTATAACATCCGCACCGTAGTCGCCCAGCAGCATACCGCAATAGGGCCCCGCGAAAAAGCGCGTTACATCGATAACCCGTATACCATCCAATACTCTTTCCATGTCTATCCTGCTCTATGATTGTTGTTTGCCCGCTTCTTTCTGCGCGAAAAATGTTTGAATACCGGCATCGTAATCCGCACTGCCGTCCATCGGTTCCCGTAAGGCATTGGAATAGGCCAATGCGGTTTCAAGACTCATCTCCGGGGTATACTGGGTGATTTTCTTGACGGCTGCTACACCCCGCTTTGTGGACTTTTTAATTTCTTCACATAAGGCCGCCGCTTCGTCTTCAAGCCGCGCGTCCGAAACAAGGCGCTGAACAAGTCCGATGCGCAGCGCTTCTTCCGCGCTTACCTTTTTCGCGGTCATGAGCATTTCTTTCGCGGCCGCCATGCCCACCACGCGGGTTAAGCGCGCGGGACCGCCCGAACCGGGGAACGCGCCCAGCGTCATTTCGGGGAAAGAAAAAACCGCTGTTTCTGACGCTATACGGATATCGCAGGCAAGAGCCATTTCCAATCCGCCGCCAAGGCAAAAACCGCGGATAGCGGCAATTACCGGGATGGGCAGGGCTTCAATCTTGTTAATAAAACGCTGCAAACTGAGTGTCTGTGTCCATCGTTCCTGCGGAGTCATTACCTTCCGCTCTTTCAGATCCGCGCCGGCGCAGAACGCCTTGTCTCCGCTGCCGATAATTACCAGCGCCCGAACATCTGCTTCCGCACTATATGTATCCAGCAGCTCATAAAATTCCTCCGCTAATCCCTGGCTAATCGCGTTGCGGGCATCAGGGCGATTAATCGTCAATGTAACGACAGCATCTTTCTTTTCCTCTATGAAAAACTTGGCCATTCCGAATCTCCTAACTTGTGAAACGTTTCACTAAATGAAATCATTATAGACCATAATCCCGAATTGTCAAGCATCACATTGATTTTTTCCGCCGATACCTATACAGTCTTGTAAATCGCCAAAGGAGGGGGATTGCTATGGAATTCGGGGTATGCATTAATTTGGTTGAAGCAATGCGGGACGGTACGCTTGGTGAAAAACTCGCGTCCATTTCTGAGGCAGGTTTTTCGTTTGTCGAAACCAACGCCGCCGCCGCGATAGATATAACAGCAGATGAAATGCTGCTTATAAAACGCGCGCTTTCTGATTACGGACTTGTTTGCCTGTGTTCAAATGTCATGTTTCCGGGCAATATCAAGGTTGTCGGCCCTGATATTTCGGAAGAATCTATCCGCTCATATTTGAACCGTCTTATGCCGATTCTTTCCGATTTTGGCGTAAAAACTGCCGTACTTGGCTCCGGAGAATCCCGCCGCGTGCCGGATGGATTCTCTTACAGTGAAGCTTATGCCCAATTTCTGAATTGCGCGGCAGCCGCGGCGGATATTGCTGCTAAATATGGAATTAAAATAGCTCTTGAGCACCTAACCCCTCGCGAGACTAACCTTCTTACCACCGTTGGGGAGACACTTGTTGCCGTAAGGGACTGCGGACGAGCAAATTGCGGGCTATTGCTTGATTATTTTCACGTAGATAGGGACTCTCTCGATATATATAGCATTGAAGAGGGGGGGAGTATCTTGTATCATTCTCATGTCGCCGTACCGGAAAGCAGATTGTATCCAACGCCGGAAGACGCGGAATTACTGCGTCCGTATTTTGATACACTTGTGGGATGCCCTTACAATAGAACCGTGAGCATAGAAGGGGTGCTGCGGGAAGGCGTCAGTTATTACGATAATTTGGCGATGGCATACAAAGTTCTGAAAGCCCTGTCTAAGTGACAGCCGAAAATGACTGTTATATCGAATAGTGTAACAAAGAAATACCTTGATTTTTCTGATGATGAATCAGGAATGACTCTGCGCATTTTGCTCGAAAATGATTACGGAAAAAAATGTTTTTCTTGACAAAACAATTATTTGAGAAGTAGAATTATTTCATAAAACGTTTCAGTAGTATTTGCTGTTTCCTTGCGGATTGTTTTTTTTGATGGGACTTATCATTAAAGTGAAACGTTTTAGTTGATAGTTGAGATTTTCAGATAGACCTTAGGTCTGTAACAAAACAGATTTTTGAGTGGTTTTAAAGATATGAACCTGTAACAGGCATTATAGACCTCAAGGTTCAAGTCTAAGGAGTTTAGTAATGCTTGCAAAAAATTCAAATCCAGCGGCTGAAATACTGCGGAAAAACGGAAAAGTATCCGCCAGCTGGGTTCAGGGGGGAAGCCCCATTATGACCGAGATTCTCGCGGAAGCAGGCTTCGATGTGCTGCTTATCGACATGGAGCACGGCGCCGCCAGTGATACGATGACCCTTATTTCGATGATACAGGCCATGAAAGGGGAGCCCGCTGTTCCTTTTGTCCGGGCTCACTGGAACGATATGGTACAAATTAAACGAATCCTGGATTCGGGGGCTTACGGTCTTGTGATTCCGTATGTCAGCACCAAAGCCGAAGCGGAAGCCGCGATAAGGGCGGCGAAATATCCGCCGGAAGGGGTGCGCGGCATAGCCTCTAGTTCCCGGGCTGCCCATTTTAACAATAACTCGAAGGAGTATTTTGATACGGCAAACAAAGATATTTTTGTTTTTCTCCAGATAGAAACACCAGAAGGCGTGAAAAATATCGATGAAATTCTTTCGATTCCCGCTCTTGACGGTATTTTTATCGGACCTATGGATTTAGCGACAACTCACGGTTTCCGGGGATTGCCCAAAACTCCGGAGGTGGTGGAAATCATTCTGGGCCTGGAAAAGAAGATAAAAGCCAAAGGTAAGGCTATGGCGACAATATCTTTTGATTTTGAGGACACAAAAGCGAAATACGCCAGAGGTTACAATCTGGTTGTGTCAATGGCCGATACCGTAACCCTTGGCAAAATTGCCCGCGATGAGGTGGAGCGGTTTAGAAAAGAGATATTATAGGGCAGCGCTGATTAAGTCTCGATGACATTACTCATCGCTGCCCAAGTCATTTTTCGTAATTCTTATAATACAACGAATTACTGCAAAATGACAGTAAACACTGATTTATGCTCGATGCATAAATCAGTGTTACCATAGGCATTTCTTGCGCGGAAAAAAGATAACAAAAAAAGAAAAAAATTGTTTGACAATATTTAATTACGGGTATTATAATAACCGGAAGTGAAACGTTTCAGTTGTTATTTGTTGAAACGTTTTAGTATTAACTGGAAATAATTGTTATTATTTCTTATTTTTTTAGGAGGAGACATTATGAAAGGAAAAATGGTAAAGATGTCCTTTGTTTTACTGGCGGTCATGCTTGTGCTGGCACAGGCGCATGTTTTTGCCGGAGGAAGCGGAGAATCTTCTTCCGGCGCGGCGAATTATCCGAACAAACCAATTCGGGTGCTTATTGCAAACGCTGCCGGCGGCGGCGCCGATCGTATGGTACGTACTGTTGCCCAGTTTTCCAAGAAATATCTCGGCGTGGAAATGATCGTTGAGAATATGCCTGGAGCCGCGCAGACATTGGCTCATACCTATTATAAGAGTGTTCCTAATGACGGATATACGATCATTGTACACGGTAACAGCGGCACTACTGTTACGCCGTTTTTGCAGAAGGTTGAATACGAACCGCTCATAGACGAAGAAGCGGTCGGCCGTTTGGCTAACGACTTGAATGTCGTAGTGGTTCACAAGGACGCGCCGGTAAACAATTTTGAAGAATTCATAGCATATACCAAGGCTCATCCCAATACCAAAATAGCTACTTCGGGAGTAAACGGTATTGATGATTTCCAAATTCACCTGATGAATCGTGCCTGTGGTATCGATGTTCTTCCTGTGGCTTATGATTCGGGCAGTGAAGCGGTTCTCGCGGTATTGGGCGGAGAGTGCTTCGCCGCGAATACGTCTGCCGCATCAGCGGGAGCTCAATATGACGCGGGGATGATAAAGTTCCTCGTCTTCCTTACCGATGAACCCGATCCCAAATATACCCACATACCGACCGCCAAGTCGCTGGGGTATGATGCCGCCTTGGATAACTCTCTCGGTTTTGCGGTGAAAAAGGGAACAGATCCGGCAATTAAACAAATCCTTGCCGATTTTATCATGGAACTTCCCAATGATCCTGATTATCTGAAAGCTATGTCGGCGGCGGGTTTGACCGTAGCTCCCTTGTCCATGCCCGATTTTCAGCAATTTCTCCAGGCGGAAGTGGAAAAAGTTCAGCTTGTAGTGTCTACGCTCGGGCTTGCATCTCAATAGTTCGGCATCTGTTTCTTAATGATTCTGCCGGTATGTATGCCGGCGGAGTTATGTAAGTCATTTTTAACACGCGGGGGTGTTTCCAATGGATGATGAACAGGAAGAATCAAGATTGCAAAAAATTGACCGTAATTTTACGCTGGTTTTTTGCGGAGTGTTGTTTCTTGTATCGGTTTTATTTGTGTTATTTTCTAGCAAGCTGGATATGTTCAGTAGACAACGTGTATTGGGTCCGGGCATTTTCCCCTTGGTTGTGTTTGCCATAAACGCGGCCCTTGCCGTTTGGCTGGCTGTTCAGGTCCTGACCGGAAAAGGAAGCAGCGCGAAAGTATCGGAACATATTAGTTTTGAAAGGATAAAAAAGCCTTTTTTTCTATATGGGCGTATTTTTATCGCTGTCGCGCTGCTGCAGGTTATCGGTTTTGTATTATCTTTGATTCTTTTCGTTTTTACTGATATGTGGTTTTTTTCTGAAAAGAAGCTGAAATTGCCGTTTGTTATCGCGTGTTCGGTCATTATTCCGGTTACGGTTTACGTTGTCTTCCATTTCCTGAATATAGAATTACCATCACCGGCGTGGCTGCCGTTCTAATTTCTATTCTATAAAGGAGGGAGGCAACTATGTTAGAAACTCTTGGTCATTTGGCGCAGGGATTTTTGCTGGCAGTTCAGCCCTTATCTCTTGTTTTTTGCCTTATTGGGGTATTGATGGGCGCGATTGTCGGTATATTGCCGGGGCTTGGCAGTTCCGCGGGCACTGCGTTGCTGCTTCCTTTTGTGTTCGGCATGAATCCCCAATACGGTCTTATTATGCTTGCGGGAATTTATTACGGGACTATGTATGGCGGGGCGATAACTTCCGTATTGCTTAATATTCCCGGCGAAGCGCAGGCCGTGGTAACCGCTATAGAAGGGTATCCCTTGTACAAACAAGGCAAGGGAGCTTACGCGCTGAGAACCGCTTTTACATCTTCCTTCATCGGTACAACCGCGGGTGTTATTCTTCTTACTTTTTTTGCTCCTATTTTGGCAATGTGGTGCTTGAAATTTGGTTCAGCGGAGCGCTTTTCCCTGATGTTTTTTGCCTTTATCTTTGTTGCCTGCCTCGCGGGGAAAAATATCGTTAAGAATTTTATTGCTCTGGCCATTGGTCTTGCTTTGGCAATGGTGGGACTGGACGGTCTGACGGGGACTCCCCGGTTTACTTTTGGAAAAATATGGCTTTTGGACGGGTTTGATTATACCATTGCGATACTTGGCTGTTACGCGGTTTGCGAGATCATGAAGCAGACAGCCGAAGGGTATGATGCCGGTTTTGACGCGCAGGTTCAAAAAATTAAAATGAGGGATATTCTGCCCCGTTTTAAGGAAGTCTGGGCCTTAAAGGGGTCTATTCTGAGGGGATGGATAATCGGTTTCATATCCGGCATTATGCCCGGGGCGGGCGCGACCATCGCCACATTTATCGCGTATAACACTGAAAAGAAAGTGTCTAAACATCCCGAAAAGTTTGGCACCGGAGCCATTGAAGGTATTGCGGTGGCGGAAACGGCAAACAACGCGTGCGCGGCGGGTGCTATGGTTCCCCTCATGGGGCTTGGTATCCCCGGTTCTGGTACGACCGCGGTACTACTGACCGGTTTTATCATGGTAGGTTTACAGCCGGGACCGACGCTTTTTGCCGAACATCCCGATATAGCCTGGTCCTTGATTGCGTCGATGTATGTCGGAAACATCATGCTGATTTTGCTTTGTCTGCTTGGCTTATCCATGTTTATCGGGCTCGTAAAAAAAGCGTTTCCGTTTATTGTTCCGCTTATTATTACTGTCTGTATCGCCGGCGCGTACGGGACAAACAACTGGATTCGGGACGTATGGCTTTTGCTTGCTTTCGGCGGTTTCGCTTACATTCTTTCATTGATGGATTTCCCCATGATCAACATATTGCTGGGATTGATTCTTGGAAAAGATATGGAAGTCAATTTTATTAAAGGACTGCTTTTAGCCGACGGAGATATTACGACTTTTATACGCCGTCCCATAAGCGGCACGTTGATAGTGATAGCCGCGCTTTTAATATTCTGGCCTTTATTGAAAAAATTGTTCAGTAAATTGCCGCGTTTAAATAAAAAAGAATCTCGTGTTTAGGAGGCGATGAGAATGATTTATCCACAGGTTTTTGCCAAGTACGGCAGCAAGAATCAAGTTAAAGCCGGTCTTATAGGATCAGGGCATTTCAGTACCGCACTTTTGGGTCAAATGAAGTACACCCCAATGTTTGATGTTCCGGTAATAGCGGAAAGAAACCATGACGCCGCGAAAAAGGCTTTTCAGAGCGCCGGAATTCCGGAAGAAGAAATTGTATTCTGTGACAGCAAATATTCCGCGCTGCGGGCTTTAGACAAAGGTAAATATGTATGGCTGGAAGACGCCATGCTGATGATGGATTTGCCCATAGACATCGTTATTGAAGGCACCGGCGACGGGGAACCCGGAGCAATGTTTGGTTTGGCCGCCATTGAACACGGAAAACATATTGCCATGCTCAACAAGGAAGCTGACGCCATTGTGGGACCCTATCTGAAATATCTCGCCGACCGCGCGGGTGTGGTGTACACGCCGGTGACGGGAGATCAGCACGGTCTTTTAATCGATTTTGTAAACTGGATACGCTCTTTGGGGCTTGATCTTATTTGCGCCAGCAAATCACCAGACGCGGAGCTGGGGCTTGACAGGAAAAACATGCGGGTTACCAAATTAAGGGAATCCGTCTATCCTGTCGAAGAATTGTGGCGATCCATCAGCAAAGATGAATTGGAAGTCCTTCTCTCCATGCCTGAAAGTCCCGCCGAAAAACTGCAAACTATCGCGGCACGAGCGGAAATCTTCAAAGATTTTCGCGGCGTCGTGCGCGCTCAGGAAATTTGTGAAACCCAGGTAGCGGCTAATGCTCTTGGTCTGATAATGGATTCTGACGCGCTGCTGAATCCTATACTCCGTACAGCAGAGCTGCCCTGTGTGTTGTGTCCGGGGGAAGACGGCGGTATTTTTCATGGAACAGAACGCTGTGAGATGATCGCTACGCTTAGAGATTTGGATGATCCCAATATGGGCGGCGGCATTTTTTCGGTAATTTCCAGCAAGAATGAGTATGCCCGCTATATCCTAAACAATAAGGGTTTGCAGCATAATCCAAACGGTATGGCTTCGCTTGTAACAAGACCTTATCATTTGTGCGGCGTGGAAACATCAACTTCTATCTTGACAGCCGGACTCCTCGGCATTTCATCCCTGCATCATAGTTATCTTCCGATTTATGATATGTATTCAAAAACCCTGCGCCCGATGAAGGCAGGCGAAACAATCAACAGCGATGACGAACTTAGCATGAAACCCATGCTTATGCCCGCCGCGGCCGCAAAAGACGGTAATCCTTTGCATACGTATGCGTTTCATGGCATGAAACTAAAACGCGATGTTCCGGCGGGAACTTTCATCACCTATGACATGGTAGACGTGCCGGCCGATTCGGTATTGTTAAAACTCCGCAAGGAATCGGATAAGCATTTCGGGCTCAGATAAAACTTGGCCCCGGATTGTATCGGCCTCTGCCTCAAGCGTTATCTGTTATGTATCAGCACGGAGTGAAGGCCGGTTTTTGGGACTATCTTACATATAAAGAAAAATACTCAAATGGTGTGTGCCGACTGAGACAGCCAGGCTGCGAAAGACACCGCGCCGAACCTTTATCAATCGAAGTTTTAAAACAAATTCGATGGTATGGCCCCCCCCCTCGGCGGATGATCAGAAAAAAACAAAAAATGAAAAATTTTGTTTGACAATTTCTGAATAGTGACTTTATAATTATCAAATTGAAACGTTTCAGTAATTATTAACTGAAACGTTTCAATTTTTAGAAGTAATGCTATTATTTCTTATTTTAAGAGGAGGTGGTCTTATGAAAAGGAAGATCGCAAAAAGATTTTTTACCTTGTTGGCCGTCATGATTGTGCTGATGCAGGTAAATGTTTTTGCCGCGGGAAGCGGGGAATCTCAGAGTGCTTCCGGTGCAGCTAACTATCCGAATAAACCCATTCGGCTTGTTACATCCAGCGGCCTGGGAGGCGGGACAGACCGTTTGTCGCGTATAATTGCCGCATTCTCCAATAAATACCTCGGTGTTGAAATGACGGTAGAACCCATGCCGGGAGGCGCTGCTACATTGGGACATACTCACATTATGAGCCAGCCGGCTGACGGTTATACTATTCTCATTAATGGCAGCAGCGGCACGACCATAACTCCCGCATGGCAGCCGGTCGCTTTTGACCCCCTGAAGGATCATGACTCGATTGCGCGCTTGGCCAGTGAACAGGGCGTTATTGCTGTTTCCGCAAGTTCATCGTTAAACAGTTTTGCGGATTTTGTAGCGCATTGCCGCGCTAATCCGGGTACCAGAATAGCAGTTTCAGGGGTTAACGGCGTTGATGATTTTCAAGTCCACCTGATGAACAAAGAATTAGGCACCGGCCTCATTCCGGTATCATATGATTCCGGCGGAGAGGTAATCCTCGCGGTAATGGGCGGAGAAGCTATTGGCGCCGTAACATCCAGTCCTTCGGCTAAATCCCAGACCGATGCCGGACTGATAAGAGTTCTGGCTTATCTTTCTGATGAACCCGATGCGAACTTCCCTTCGGTACCGAGCGTAACGCAGTTGGGTTATCCTCAGGTTGCGTTTAATAACAGCCTCGGAATAGCGGTGCGGGCAGGAACGGATCCGGCTATTAAGAAAAAGTTGGAAGATTTTCTTTTGGCGCTTCCCAACGATCCTGAATATGTAACGGCAATGGCAAATGCCGGTCATAAGATAGCTCCCATGAACTCTGTTGAGTACACAGCATTTCTTGAAACCACAATTACTACGGTCAAAGAAGTTGTAGCGGAACTTAAGGCAGCGAGAAAGTAGACTCTGTTTCTTGGAGCCTCGCCGGTGATGTGCCGGCGGGGTGTATTTTAAAACGATTCAAGGAGTTTTGTTATGGATGAGGAACAGAACGAAGAGGCAAAGCTGCAAAAATTTGACCGTAAATTCGTATTGGTATTTTGCGGGGTATTGATTCTCTTATCGTTTTTTTTAATTTTCCTTTCCGTCGGATTGGGAATGTTTGATGAAATACGTTTGCTGGGGCCGGGTGCCTTTCCGTTCGGCGTTTTTGTTATCATCATTGGGCTTTCTGTTTGGCTGGCTGTTCAGGTATTGACCGGGAAAGGAAGCAGTGCAAGATTATCCGAACATATTGTTCCGGAAAGGATGATAAAACCTTTTTTCCTCTTTGCGCGTATTTTTATTACTGTCGCGCTTATGCAGTTTATAGGTTTTTTGTTGGCTATGGTGCTTTTTACCTTTGTTCAAATGAATTTTTTTGCTGAAACAAAGTTGAAATTGCCGTTCATCATTGCTTGTTCAATTATTATTCCCGCGGCTGTTTATATAGCTTTTTCCCTTTTATATATCAATTTGCCTTCGCCGGCATGGCTGCCATTTTAATTTCCTGAGGAGGGATTGTTGTGTTAGAGACATTAAGTTTCCTGGGAGATGGATTTTTATTGGCATTACAGCCATTGTCCATTGTTTTTTGTCTTATTGGAGTATTGATGGGTGCCATTGTCGGTATATTGCCCGGACTTGGTCCCGGCGCGGGTACCGCCCTTTTACTTCCCTTTGTGTTTGGCATGAATCCCCAATATGCCCTCATCATGCTGGCGGGGATTTACTACGGAGCCATGTACGCGGGAGCTATAACTTCTATTCTCCTGAATATTCCGGGAGAAGTCGCGTCCGTATTGACGGCTGTAGAGGGGCATCCCCTGTACAGGCAGGGTAAAGGGGCTCAGGCCCTCCGTGTTTCTTTTGCGTCTTCTTTTATCGGCGGTACCTTGAGTCTTGTTCTGCTTACCTTTTTTGCCCCCGTGTTGGCAATGTGGTGCCTGAAATTCGGGTCGGCCGAACGTTTTTCACTGATGCTTTTTGCGTTTGTTTTCGTTGCCTGTCTTTCAGGTAAAAATGTAGCAAAGAATTTTATCGCTCTTGCGCTCGGTCTTGTTTTCTCGGTTGTTGGATTGGATTTAATGTCGGGACTCCCCCGCTTTACCTTTGGAAAAATATGGCTTTTAGACGGGTTTGATTATACCATTGCGATACTTGGCTGCTATGCGATCTGCGAGATCATGAAGCAGACTGTAGATGGGTTCGCCCAGGAAGGTTTTAATGCCCATGTTCAGAAAATCAAGTTAAAAGATATTATTCCCCGTTTTAAGGAGATGTGGTCCTTAAAGATGGCGATTCTCAGGGGCTGGATAATCGGATTTGTCTGCGGTGTTATGCCTGGTGCCGGAGCGACTATCGCGACTTTTATTTCTTATAACACTGAAAAGAAAATGTCCAAGACTCCCGAAAAATTCGGGCATGGCGCTGTTGAAGGAATTGCGGCAGCTGAAACATCAAACAATGCCTGTACGGCAGGCGCTATGGTTCCCCTCATGGGGTTGGGTATTCCCGGGTCCAGCGCGACGGCCGTTTTAATGACCGGTTTTGTCATGGTAGGCTTACAGCCGGGACCGACGCTTTTTGTGGATCATCCTGATATAGCATGGTCTTTAATCGCGTCCATGTATGTCGGTAATGTCGGCTTGATTTTAATGTGCCTTTTCGGTTTGTCAGGGTTTGTTTGGCTGGTAAAGAAGGCCTTCCCGTTTATTGTTCCGCTTATTGTCGCCGTATGTATTGCCGGCGCCTATGCGACGAATAATCAATTTCGGGATGTATGGCTTTTGTGCGGTTTTGGTATCTTTGCCTATATTCTCTATTTGGTCGAGCTTCCCATTATTAATGTGCTTTTAGGGCTCATCCTTGGCGGAACTATAGAAGTTAACTTTATCAGAACTCTTAATCTGGGAAAGGGCGATGTCTCGGTCTTGATACGCCGCCCCATAAGCGCCGTGTTGATAGCAGCCTCGGTGATCATGATACTTTGGCCGCTCCTGAAAAAAGGATTTTTTAAACTGAGGCAGCTAAAGAAGGCTTAAAACAAATCGATAGAGAACTATTTGAGTTGTAAGGAAAATGAAAAACCATTTATAAGAGGAGAAATTCGTTATGGTTAAAGTGGCATTAGTTGGAGCCGGCGCGATTGCGGAAAGGCATATTAATGCGTTTCAAAAAATTTCAAACGCCAAAATCGCCGCCGTTATTGATATCGACAGAAAAGCGGCGGAACAGCGCGCGGCTATGTGTGACGCGAAGGCTTATGATACATTGGCTGATTGTCTGGATATTGTGGACGCCGTTTGGGTATTAACGCCGCCGTCTTTTCATAAAGACATTTCGGTGGAGGCCATGAGGGCAGGCAAGCACGTAGTAGTGGAAAAGCCGATTTCTGTTACTATTGAAGATGCCGAAATAATGATTGATGAAGCAAAGAAAAACAACGTAAAGCTGATGGTCGCGTTTTGCAACCGGTTTAGGGACGGTTACGCGAAACTTCAGGCGTTTGCTTCGTCCGGTAAAGTTGGAAGGCCGATCACCTATTGGTGCCAAAGACAAGGCCTGCTTGTGAAAAAAAATTGGACGGTCAATCCGTCACTGATGACCGGCATGAGTATTCAATCTTTGTCGCATGATATTGATTTGATGAGGTGGATCGCGGGCGAAGTTCTGGATGTAAACGCTATCGTTCAGGAGTCCCGTCCTGATTTACCCGGTTTTGATGATAACGCAAACGCGATATTTCATTTGGCGGACGGCGTCAGCGGAAATTTTCAGTCGAGCTGGTCATCTTCTGTTTCGTTTAATACACGGGGGATTTTAGGCACAAACGGTGTCGCCTACGTCGGAGGCAAGGATCTTTGGAATCTGGAGTTCTTTACCTATAAAACGAAAGATATGGATTATGAAATTACCGAACATATCAATGACTTGCATAACAATCAAAACTATACCCACTTTATCCGGGAGAATCAGCATTTTGTTGATTGTGTTGATAAAAACATGGAACCAATCCTGACCGGAGAAGATGGCTTGAAGACGTTAAAGATTTCCTATGGCATTTTGGAATCGGGCAAGACCGGAAAGACGATACGTTTTTAATTTGTTGATGTTGTTTTGCTGATGTATGCAAGACAACATTTTAAGGAGAGATAAGTGATAGTAGATTCTTTGAAGAATTATAAGTTATACAGCGGCATTCATCAGGACTGGGAGAAAGCGTTTTCGACTGTTTTACATTACCTTTCCGAACCGATTCCTAAGAGTGACCGTATCAGTGTTAACCGGGATGGTATCGAAATGCTCATATTGAAATATAAGACCAAGGCTTTTGCTGAAAGAAAATATGAGATTCATAAAAAGAATATCGATATTCAATTTTTGGTGAAAGGCAAAGAGACCATTTACTTTGCCAAAAGTGAAGGCCTTGAGACTGTTGAACCCTACAGTGAAGCAGAAGATAAAGTGTATTTGGCGGATAGTCCCTGTCCGAGTCCTTTGAATTTGGTCACTGATGATTTTGCCGTGTTTATGCCGGGAGAGGCGCATAAAACTCAGTGTGTTTGGGACGATAGTCTTGATACTCTTAAGATAATCGTGAAGCTCCCGGTAAAGTAGTTAATAGAAAAAAAAAACTTTTTGGCAGGAATTATCTATGAGTTTTTTTGGAGGTGAATGGTGTCATATCAACGGGAATTTAAGACGCGGATAAAAGTAGGGGTAATTGGGGCCGGAAGCCATAGTTATCGGAATATTCTGCCGGTAATGAATTATCTGCCTGTAGAGCTTCTGGCAATTTGTGATCCCAATGAAGAATTGGGAAAAAGCACGGCAAAACAGTATGCCTGCAAATGGTACGCCGACGCGTCGGAAATGTATAAAAAGGAACCCGATATTGCCGCTGTTTTCATTGCGGTAAGTCCTGTACTCCATCCGGCCTTGGTTAAAGATGCTTTGGCGGCAGGACGCCACGTATGGGTGGAAAAGCCTATATCGGTTCGGGCGTATCAGGTTGAGGAAATGATTGCCGCAAGGGGAGACCGTGTGGCGGTAGTTGGTCTGAAAAAAGCTTTTATGCCGGCTGCCAGAAAAGCCAGAGAGATCATCGCGGATAAAAAATACGGAAACCTCAAATCCATATTGGCGGTTTACCACATGACTATGCCGGAGAACGGCGAGGAATTGCTTTCTCAGAGAGAAACACCCAATTGGCTTCGTAACGGAGTACATCCCTTGTCATTTATGAGCGATATTGGCGGCAAGGTAGATGAAGTTCTCTGTTACTCAAACAAGGAAGGGTATGGGGCGGTCTTGCTTCAGTACGCCAATGGGGCAATGGGAACACTGCATTTTTCCTCCGGGCCGGAACCCCGCTCGGAACGCTACGAAGTGTTTGGCGCGGCATGGCAAATGCATATCGTGGATCAGCGTGTGGAATTATGCCGCGGCACTCCGTTTGTTTACAGCCAAACCACTGATTTTGTCCCGCCCGGAGATGATTCAGGTACAATCGTATGGAACGCTATTAATTGTAACGCTACTTTGGAAAATAAAGCTCTTTTTACTCAGGGCTTTTATAACGAAACAAAGTTTTTCTGCGATTGCATACTGGAAGGAAAACAACCGGTCTCCGATACCGGCTCATTGGAGCAGGCTCTGGAAATAATGCGCATTTATGAGGCGGCATTGGTATCTCATGGTAAACCGGTAAAGATTTAACCGGCAGAGGCAATTGCAAAACAATTGAGCCTGACCGTTCCGGCCTTCACTTTGCGTGTGATACACCCGCCCGGTGAAGGCCCTCTTTTATCAGTATGTACACGGAACGACCCGTGTTTCCAGTGCTGCTCCGTTAAGGCGATGAAAGATATTCGCACGCCATTGAGGATCCGCGTCAGGATAGTCTTTGCGGTAATGCGCGCCTCTGCTTTCACATCTTTGCGCGGCCGACTTGATAATCGTATTTGCTATCATGAAGCAGCCCGCGGCTTGTACTTTCCGCATTAAAGATAATGCACCGGCGCTGCCGTTTCTGCAATTTTCTTCCAAAAGATTCAATTCTTTTTGAACTTTGTCTAAGGTGTCTCCGTCACGGAATGTTCCGCAGCCTTCCGCGATTAATCTGCTGATCCGCGTTTTTAAATCATCACCGGGGATTGAACGTATTGTTACAAGGGATGCAAATTTTTCTATCGCCGCGTCTATTGACCCCGCGGAAAAAGGACCTGCCTGACGGACATACTCCGCCGCGCTTTTCCCCGCAAGTTCACCAAGCACAAGAATTTCCGCGCCGGAATTACCGGCTATCCGGCTGGCTCCGTGCAGTCCTCCGGAACATTCTCCCGCCGCAAAAAGCCCTTGAACACGCGCGGCGCATTTTTCATCAATACTGATGCCGCCCATGTGGCTGTGGGCAAGCGGTTTTACTTCTATCATATCCTTTTCAATATTGATTCCGGCTTCTTTCAATTTGTTTACGCGTATTGTGTAGCGTGATAAAACTTCGGGAGAAAGTCCTCTGGCGTCAAAATATACGCCGCCGGATGCCGTCCCCCGGCCTTCATCAATTTCCCGCTGAATGCACTTTGCCATAAACGCTTTTTCAATTCCAGCTTCGCGGTCATATCCATAGTTAAGCATGAAACGTTCACCATTACTATTGCGTAATACAGCACCGTCGCCGAACATCGCGGTAGGCATTTCCATACGGTTGATCTTTTCATGCGTAAAACAAACCGTCGGTTCAAATTGAATAAATTCCATGTCCACGAGTTCCGCGCCCGCAAGCAGCGCGATAACGGCGCAGGAAGCGTCAATATCAGACGGATAGGTTGATCCTGCAAAAAGACTCCCCAAGCCGCCGCCCGCTAAAATCACCGCTTTTGCTTTTATATATATGTCTTCATGAGTTTCAGTATCTATGCCTATGGCTCCCGTAATTCTGTTTTCATGCGTTACCGGCAAATAAATCCGGGTATGCGGCAATTCAGATACACCGTTGGCACGAAGCCATTGCCATGCGTGTTCAAGAATTTTCCCGCCGGTATTGTCACTTGAATAAAAAGTCCGGGGACAGGAACTTCCTCCCAAATGCCTGCGCAAATAGTTTCCCGTGCTGTCTTTGTCCGGTTCATAACCGATAGCTTTTAACGATTGAAGCAGAAAGCCGCTTCGTTCTACAAACCGTTCAACCAGCGGCAAATTATTTATGTTCTCTCCAGCGTTAAGCATGTCACTCATAAACATTTCATTGCTGTCTATGTTTGAATCATTATCCAACGCGTTAAATCCTAAAACATGCCGGCTTACTCCGTTCCCCTGGTAAGCGATGAGAGCACTATGTCCTTCACGGATCACCCGTTCGGCGGCACGCAGACCCGCAAGTCCGGCGCCGACAACAAGAACATCAGCAGCGAATTCTTTCATTATATTTCTCCGTTCATTTCTCTGTTTTCTTCCGGCAAAAAGGTGTTCTCATGAGGGAGTTTGATATAGGATGAACATTTTCCTGTTGAATTACCGATAACTATCGAGGAAGGCATAATGATTGTACGTTTTTTCAGCGGAGCGTTATGTTTTTTTCTTGTGATTGCCATTTCCGCAAACTGTCTGCCGATTTCATAACTGTGATACCTTACCGTTGTCAAGGTAGGACGCGTGACGACAGCCTGATCAAGCCCGGCTACAGACAAATCCTCAGGGACGCGTATTCCAAGATCAAACGCGGCATTAAGCACAGACGCTGCCATATAGTCTGTTGTGAATATACAGGTCGGCGGTTTTTTGCGTTTGAAGAGCTTCCGCGTGCACTCGTAGGCAAAATCCTGGGAAAAATCACCCTCAATTATCAACGACGCGTCCAATTTGAGCCCCGCTTCCTCATAGGCTTTTTTCATACCCAAAATCCTCTCCTGACAACGGAAAAGATTTGCGGGGCCGTTTATAAGCGCGATACGCCTGTGTCCCAGAGAAAGCAGGTATTGTATCATTTTTTTTGAAACATCCTGATGATCAATGCAGACCTCATCGGCGCAATCGCTGTCAACAGGGTAATTAACTACTACAGGGATATTGTTTTTCTGTAAATAGGCAAAATCTTCCTTGGAAAGTTCGGTATTGCAGAGGATGACGCCGTCCACAACTTTATTCGTCAAAGCATAGACATATTCCGATTGCTTTTTCGTATCTCGTTCAGTATTGCACAAAAAAACATGATACCCGTATTGATTTGCGCAATCTTCCACACCCAGCGCGATGAGCGGATAATACGGATTTACAATGCTGGGCAAAAGCAGTCCAAGAGTTCCCGATTCGCGTGTACGCAGACTGCGGGCCAAAGCATTAACGCGGTAATTGGTTTTTGCAATGGCATCCATAATCTTGCTATATGTTTCCGGTCTAACGGTAATTTTACCGTTCAAAACACCAGAAACCGTACCAGTTGATACGTTCGCAAGTTTTGCAATATCTTTTATCGTACTCACTTTCTATTTCTCACAAGTTAATAAGTCTTAGGCATCAGGGAATTTTACAGACAATATCTTTCAATTCTTCCATAATAGAATACCATGTACCTTTTGTCAATTTATACTTATTGCTATTGCAGATAACAAATAATGTATTCTTTTGTGAGCCTCATGCAAAACTCGGTTAGTTTTGTTGAGGCTCATGCGATTTCTCACCTAAAGGCTGCAAAATACGCATTTTTAAGCGGTTGCAATTGCAAAAACTGGAGTTTTGCAATTGCCTCTTGTTTTTAAAGATTTTTAGTTGCCGGCTTTTTTCAATATGACAGTTGTCCATGCAGGATTTTCGTGTTATCTTTAGGTACAAGATTTTTTTGGAGACTGGTTATGAAAACACTTTCTTTTCCCTACGGGAAAGAATTTTTAACTATCGATATTTCAGAAGACCGTTACAAGGGAGAGATGGTTTCCGGCTTGCACTCGTACCATACGGAAAAAAGCCAAGAAGTCCTGGTTGATGAAGCCTTGGCGAACCCCGTTGGCTCCCCTCCGCTTAGTGTGCTGGCGGCGGGAAAGAAAAAGGTCGTTCTTATTGCGAGCGATCATACAAGGCCTGTTCCGAGTAAGATTATCGTTCCGAGGATGCTGGCTGAAATCCGCAAAGGGAATCCCGATGCCGATATTGCTATTCTGATAGCCACAGGCTGCCACCGGGAATCTTCACACGCCGAACTTGAAGACAAATTCGGCCCGGAGCTGATGAAAGAAAAGATTATTATTCACGACTGTGATTCATCCGAAATGGTAAATATCGGGAAACTGCCTTCCGGCGGCGATATGATTATTAACCGTATGGCGGCGGAAGCCGATCTCCTCGTATCCGAGGGGTTCATTGAACCGCATTTCTTTGCCGGTTTTTCCGGCGGACGAAAAAGCGTACTGCCCGGTATCGCTTCGCGGAAAACTGTAGTGTACAATCATAATGCGGAATTCATCGCCCACCCAAAAGCGCGTACTGGTGTGCTTGAGGGAAACCCCATACATATCGATATGCTTCACGCGGCGCGTTCAGCGAATCTTGCCTTTATCTGCAACGTAGTAATTAACGCTGAAAAGGAAGTGATCTACGCTGTTGCGGGCGACTGCGATACGGCGCATCGAAAGGGAACGGATTTCCTCGCGTCCAAATGCGCCGTAAAAGCGCTTCCCGCCGACATTGTTATTTCGACAAACGGCGGCTATCCGCTGGATCAGAATATTTATCAGGCGGTGAAGGGAATGACCTCCGCTGAAGCCGCGGTAAAAAAAGACGGGGTTATCATCATGCTGGCGCAGTCCGGCGACGGTTACGGGGCTCCCGAATTTTATAAAACCTTTGCAGAGGAAAAAAACCTTGACCGAATGCTTGACGGATTTATAAACACCCCCAAGGAATTGACCCGCGTTGATCAGTGGCAGTCGCAGATTTTCGCGCGGATACTCAAACATGCCAGAGTCGTATATATTTCTGACGCGCCGGACGAAATGGTCCGGGATTTGCACATGATTCCTGCTCATTCAATTTCCGAGGCACTCAAAAAGGCGGAAGAGATTTTGAAAAATCCTCATGCGGCGGTTTCTGTGATACCTGACGGTGTTGCGGTGATGGTACTTTAGTGACGCAGATGAAAAAAATACATTTTTGGAGCCGTTTTTGGAAGGCCTTTAAAGAGGCCGTAAAGCCCTCTCTTTATTCAATCCGTTTTCTTCTCATGGTGATGCTTCCCGTTTCCTTGTTTGTTATGATCCTTGATTATTCGGGCTTGTTATACTATGCCGCGCAGGGAATGAATCCTGTTATGAAAATAGTGGGACTTCCCGGAGAAGCGGCTCTCGCGATTATCAGCGCTTTCTTTTTGACGAATTATTCGGCTATCGCGGTTATTGAGAACCTTGCGTTGACCGGCAGGGAAATTGCGATATTGGCAACCATGTGCCTTGTCGCGCACAACGTTATTATTGAATCTACCGTGATGCATAAAACCGGTTCCAACGGCATTAGAATGGCAGTGATCCGGGTTGTTGCTTCCTTCATGGCCGGGTTTGTTTTGCATCTTATCCTTCCGGCGGAAATCGGGAGGCCCAGTAAAGGACTGCCAATTTCCGAACATGTAACGTTAGGCATAGCTCCCGATCAATATCCGGTCATCCTCAAACTATGGTTAAGTCAATCACTATGGCTTGTCCTGAAAATTTCTCTGATTGTTTTCGGTCTCATGGTTCTTCAAAAAGAGATGGATGAATTCGGGATCATGCAATTTCTGGGGAAGATCACCGCCCCGCTGATGCGTGTGTTCGGTCTGCCTCCCGATACGGGGTATCTTTGGATTGTTGCAAATACCGCCGGTTTGGCTTACGGTGCGGCGATTATTGCCGATGAAGTGAAAAATGGAAACTTAAGCCTGCAAAGTTCGGACATGCTGAATTATCATACTGCCATGAGTCATTCCCAGCTGGAAGATAATTTTCTTTTTGCCGCCATAGGCGTCCCTTATCTTTGGGCCGCGCTTCCCCGGTTATTGCTGGCCCTTATTCTCGTGTGGCTGTTACGGGCAAAGCGCTTTTTGTTTGGAAAATCTTTTCGGGGTAAAATCTTACCGTCTTAAATCCGTGTCTCTTCGGGTTGAGGGTTTAATACCTTTTCGCGCTGCCTGCAGGACGGAAGCGAAGGCGGGGACTCAACATTACGTTAAAACGTTTTTGATATTTTCATGCTCCTACTTTTTCTATTTTGATATCAAAAAAACTTTCCATCTCTTCCTTTTCTGTAACACAATAATTGTATCCTAACCCAACACTATAAGCCGGCAAATCCAATATTTCAGCTATTTTCCCATGTAAATCATCCGCAAATACTTCATCTGAGTTTAATATATTTACAAATTCAGTCTTATCCACATGTTGATATTCCGGCAATAATTTATCAATGTATTCTATTTTGGGAGGTACATCCTCTCCTTCAAAATATCCGGGAGCGGAATCATAAGAGAACAACAATTCACCGTTTTTATGTATAAGCATATATAAAATATCGCTGTCATGATTTGTTGAATAAATTGTAACAGCATGTAATTTTTCAGACAAATCTTTCGCTAGATTTTCCCCATAATCAGTATCTTGTTCGTCTATTTTTTGTTCAAAGATGACAGATGTTTTTCCTTTGAACGCATAATATGCCGTAATGCCTAACTGCAATAATACAGATAGAACTTTTTCGTGTTCGACAGACAAGACAACAATATTACTGTAGAAGCTGCCGGCAAAACATGAAAGAGCCGGTATAAGCAATAACATTATAACAATAACAATTTTTTTCATTGCACTTTTACCCCTGTATGAGTTTGTCCATTTTTTTATTTTCTTCTTCCAATAGCCTTATGCTGTCATTCTGCTTCTGAATTTCCAACGCAAGAATTTCCTTTCGTAATTCCAATTCTTTCACTTTTTCTTTTTGAAATTTTTGTCTATGCGAAAGACTAATCGCTATAATCGGTATCGATAATGTCATTATTGGTATTAAAAGAGCCAAAAATCCCATCTTAATCCTCCTTGTTTTGCGTCTTATTAGTTCTTTACTTCAAAAAGAGGCAGCCGCAAACATCAGTTTACGATTGCCTCGATTAAAACATCTAGGGCAGCGCTGATTAAGTCTCGATGACATTACTCATCGCTGCCCAAGTCATTTTTCGTAATTCTTATAATACAACGAATTACTGCAAAATGACAGTAAAGTAAACACTGATTTATGCTCGATGCATAAATCAGTGTTTCCCTAGAATAACATCCGTATCGAAAAATAACTTTTTCAAAAATATTTCTCCATCAAGGCATCTGTTAATAATTCTTTCTATACTATTTGAAAAATATATCAATAGAGACAATTTATATGGAAGCGGCAATTCGTTCCCGTATCATTTCACTTATGAGCTCTGTTGGTGTTTTTTGGGTTGCTATTGCCTTTGTTAAAAGATAATCCTCTGAAAGACGGTCAAGGGCAACCATTCTGAATGATTTCTTCGCAAATCCGCCGTTTTTACTTGGATCTACTTTCGGCGGGTTTTTGGTGTAATATTCATCCAAAGCATCAGCTTCTTCATCTGTCATTTCTTTCATTCGTTCCTCCATTGTTTCAACAAGGAAATATACATACTTCTGCACGGCATAGCATGAAAAACATTTATCCTGCCATCGTCCAATTCATT